>ORJL011400069.1_pt1 | contig 14870 bp, 12 predicted proteins | sample 1779941 | NCBI WGS metagenome assembly ORJL01 (sample SAMEA104232317, study PRJEB22302) | groundwater metagenome | biome: forest; feature: aquifer; material: groundwater | place: USA | collected 2011-08-07 | depth 5.8 m
CTTACTAAAATAAACAAATCATCTTCACCTTTTGCAAGCTCTTTTGCTATTTTTGCTATTTGAGGGTCATTTGAATCAATGTGCGTTGTGCTTTCTAAGAATTGTGTCGCTTCTGCTGAAATTTCTTTTATCGGATATGGAATTCTTTTTTTGACCTGTTTGAATTCGTTTAAAGTTGATATTGTGCTCTCGATACCATACTTGACTTTTTCTTGAGGTGGATTTTTCCAATTAAAAGTTATTTCACTTTGTCCAACAATTGCTGTTGGTATTGTGCGCAATTGATCTATTTTTTGCCTATACTCATTTTTTGGAAAAAAAAGAACTGTGGCAGTAATATCACTAATGCTGTTTGGCACAATAAAAAACGAAGAAATATTTGAGCGTATTTTTACACTATTGCTTGTATATATGTTATCAGGCGTTAAGTCTGCAAAAACAATATTTGAGATTAATGCTACAAACACTATTAAGAATAGCACTGCCTCTTTTTTCATATTAACTTAAATGAATAAAAGAGTTAATAAATACTTTGTTATGAATTGTGCGCAGGTATTGTGATACATTTGAGCGTATGTTGCGTTTTTTGCGTAAATATTATAAATAAAACACTTATTTTAGCCAATAATATGGAAACAGCACAAAATTATGAAGTAAAAGATTTGAGCCTCGCACAGCAGGGGGCGTATAATATTGAACTTGCAGAAGCAAATATGTCTGCATTAATGAAAATCAAGAGCATATTTGAAAAAGAAAAACCATTAAAAAGTGTTCGTGTAGGAATGGCACTGCATGTTACAAAAGAAACCGCAGTTCTTGTTAGAACATTAATCGCAGGAGGAGCTGATGTTGCAATTACTGGATGCAATCCATTATCAACACAAGATGATGTGGCAGCAGCACTTGCAAAAGATGGAGTGAAAGTTTGGGGGTATAAAGGAGAAACAAAAGAGGATTATTACAAGTATTTAACTCACGTTATAAATTTCAAGCCACACATAACAATTGATGATGGCTGTGATTTAGTTTCTGAAGTGCATTTAAAACACCCTCAATTAATACCTCAAATAATTGGCGGATGTGAAGAGACAACAACAGGAATAATTAGGCTAAAAGCAATGGAAAAAGACAATGCACTCAAATATCCAATTATTGCAGTAAACGATAATAAAACAAAACATTTGCTTGACAATTATTACGGAACAGGACAATCAACAATAGATGGAATAATACGCGCAACAAATACTTTGTTTGCAGGAAAAATAGTTGTTGTTGCAGGATATGGAAGCTGTGGAAAAGGAGTAAGCCTTAGAGCAAAAGCGTTGGGCGCAAATGTTATTGTCACAGAAATTGATAATTTTAAAGCATTGCAGGCAAGACTTGATGGGTTCTTGGTAATGCCAATGAATGACGCAGTAAAAGATGGAGACATATTTATTACTGTTACGGGCAATAAGCAAGTAATTACTGTTGATACAATAAAACAAATGAAAAATGGGGCAATACTTGCAAATTCAGGACACTTTAATGTTGAAATAGAAGTTGATGAATTACAAAAAATTGCAAAAAGCACAAGACGAGTAAGACCATCACTTGACGAATTTACTTTGGACTCAGGCAAAAAAATTTATTTGTGCGGCGAGGGAAGACTTGTTAATTTGGCAGCAGCAGAAGGACACCCTTCAGAAGTAATGTCAACATCATTTTGCGGACAAGCCTTGGCAGTAGAATATCTTGTTAAAAACAAAGGGAAATTAGCTCCAAAAGTAATAATTTTGCCAGAAGAAATAGACGATAGAATTGCAGGTTTGCAACTAAATGCGTTAGGTGTTAAAATTGATAAATTAACAGATGCGCAAAAGAAATATTTGAGCAGTTGGCAAGAAGGAACTTGAAGGTTTATTATTTTATTCTTAACAAAAGGTTTTAAAAACAAAGCCTGTTTTATTCGTTGAAGTTAATATTGTATACCTGCCGGCGTGGCACAACCTGGTACTGCGGTGGATTGCTAATCCACTTTCCGCAAGGATTCCCCGGTTCAAATCCGGGCGCCGGCGTTTTAATAATTAATTATTTAGATTTGATAAGTTCCGGATTTGAACATGCTCGCTGACTGCGTCATCGGCACACCGCCAACTTCGTTTTGGTGAATCCGGGCACCTGCGTTTGTTAAATAAGCGTGAAATTTTGAATTAATAAAACAAGGCAAAACTTGAATTAAAGGAGTTTTCCATTTTTTAGAAATTGCATCATTGAAATATGCAAATATTGTCGGAAGTTCTTTTAGGGGAATTATTGTTGATGCAACATAATTTTTGTTTTTGTACAAACTGCCTTCCCAACTATATGATGTTTCGTTTTCTGTGATGTTGTAGCCTGTTATGTGCTTGTTTAAGAGCGTAGTGCAGATTTCATCCAAATATGCTTTGTCTGAAAAAACAACTTTTACTTCTGCGGCAAAGCAAAGCAGCGGGTTAATTTCAATTAAGTCTGATAATTCATTGTGTGTCATGCGAGTAATCAAATGGCCTGTTTGTTTAAACATAATCTTTAAATATTTAAATAAGTTTAAACTTAATATGGCACAAAACATAATTGAAAAAAGAAAATTACAGGAATTAGGCGGCTCATTATTTGTTTCACTGCCACAACAATGGGCAAAAGAATTGCAGCTCAAAAAAGGCGCTGAAATAACATTAGAAACAGGACAAAACAACCAGCTTTGCTTGAGCCCATCAAAAACTGCAAAAGCAGAAAAACACATAATTTCGCTAAATTTTGGCAAATATCTTCACCGCGAATTAATTGCGCAATACTTATTTGGCACAGAAATTATAATAATAAATAACAAAGAAGGATTTTCAAAAGCGCAAAGACAACAAGTCTTAGAATACGTTGCATACCTTATGAATGTCGAAATAGTTGAAGAAAGCTCAACTAAAATCACGCTGCAACACTTTCACACAGAAGATGCACCAATAAAAATGCTTGTGCAAAGAATGTATTTTTTAACAAAATCTATGCTAAGTGATGTTGCAAACATAAAAAACAAGCAAGATGTTGAAAATATACTTGACCGTGATGCAATAGTTGGCAAAGTATATCTTAACATAATTATGCATTTGCGCTCGTTTTTAACTGGGAGGCTTTTGACAAAAGAACATTCATTAATAGAAATACTTGATTTGAGACTCTTAATTAAACAAATAGAGCTTTTAGGCGATGAAATCAAAGGGCTTGCAAGAGATAATATTGAAGGAAAAAAATGCAGGCAAGAAGACATAAATTTTTTAGCTCAAAAGTATGAGCTTGCGTTTGCTGCATATGTTGAAAAAGATGTTTTGCGTGCAAGGGCATTTTGGGATACTGAAAAAATAGACAAGCAACGCCTTAGATACAACCAATATTTGGTTAGAATATATAGCCACATAAAAGATATAAGTGATTTGGTTATTTGAATTAGATTTATATACTTCTCTAAATCGGGATATTTATGAGTATTGACGATACAGTTAGGACTATTGCCAAACAAGATGCAGTTGTTTATAAAAAAGCAGAGCCTTTTGTTTATTCTTTAGAATTAAAAAAAATAACTGATTTCGTGCATTCTTGTGAGCAAAAATTAATTGCACTTTACCCTGCATTTTGGTTAATTGAAGGAAAAGAATTGGAATGTCCATCTGAAAGACCCTTTGTGTATTCATTGGCAGTAAAAGGAAATTCGCATATTATTGGCAGATCAACTCCGCAAGATGGAAACCCTTTGATTTCAATACTTTCTTTTAAAGAATATTTTGGAATTTATATCCTGCCAAGCACTAACGCTACTTATTTTTGCATCGGCTTAAAAGTTGGACACGAAACAAGAAAAAGAAAAGTCCAAAAAACAACAAAAAAATTCTTGTTTACCAAAACACAAGAAATAGAAGAAGAATATATTTCAAATGAAATAAACTTGCATTCAATTGAAGTTATGGGGAGCGTTTTCGATGAAAAAAATACTTTTAGAGATAAATTAGAATACAAAACATATGAATTTGCAGACTGGCTTACAGAATCAGTATATGGTTCTGAAAATATTTCAAGAACACAAAAAGCAGAATTTTATCTTGAACTTTTCTCAAAACTTCCAGGAGCTATTGCACGCAAAATTATTGCAAGTGTAGATGGGCGCAAGTAAAATAGATTCAGTAATGTTTATATACCCTCTAAAATTTAGTTCTGCATTATACTAATTACAGCGAGGTAGAGCAGTCTGGAGTGCTCGTTGGGCTCATAACCCAGAGGTCGGAGGTTCAAATCCTCCCCTCGCTATTGTTTTTTGGCTATTTTCTTTTAATTTAAGCTTCAAATGTATTTGAAAATACCTTCTAAAGTTGAAATACTGTTTGTAGAAGTTTGAATTCTGTTAAGAGAAATTGCTTGCATTCCAATAGCTTTTGGGCCATCAAAATCTGCACTAATTTTATCGCCCGCCATTAACGCGTTTGCAGGATTTATATTTAAATCTTGCAGCATTTTGAAGTATATTTTTGGGTCTGGCTTTATTAAGCCCGTTTCACAAGAAAATAAAATTCTTGTAAAATATTTATCAAGCCCTAAATCATAAAATGGTTTTTTGTAGGGCGATGCGAGATTTGAGATAAGGCCTAATTTAAAATTTTTTATTTTTAGCTCTTCTAAAACTTTTTTGGTTTCAGAATAAAGTTCGGCGGACGATATTTCCTTTTGAATTTCTGCTTTGTAGGTTTGCAAATTAATTTTTGCATTTTGTCTTATTTTTTTAATAAAATCTTCGAGATTGTTAAAATCTTGAGTTAATGCAATTTTTCTTGCTTGTTTTAGTTCGTCGCAACTCTGTAAACCAAGCTCTGTGAATAATCTCAAATAAGGATTTGTTTTGTCTTTGAGATAAATTAAAGTACCGTATAAATCAAGTATGACTGCTTTGATTTCTGCCATAAGTTTTAAATAATTTTTTGTGATATAAATTTATTGTTTAAACAAAAAATATTGAAGTTAAACAATAGAATTAATACTGATCGCTGCCCAATAAATTTTGTTCTCTTTTTCGCTTATCAAGTTTTTGGTGTGACTTATGTTCGCGTGTTGAATTTCCTTTAAATTTATGCTCTATTTGGTTTTTTATGTCTTCAAATGATTTTCTAAGCGCACGGGCCAAATCCCAATCGTGCGACTTACAACTTTCTATAATTCCTGTTGGGGCAATTACTCTTATGTGCAAAGCATACTTATTTTTAGCGCCTTTTTTGCCATGATTTTTGACATGAATAATCATAGAAATAGTGTTTTTGAGACTTTGTTTGACTTTTTCAAATTCTTTTGTTGATAGGTCATTAATTAATTCCTGCTCTTCTATTGTTAAGTCTTTAACCCCAACAAATTGCAGAACTTTGTTTTCTCCGTATTTTGGGATTTCTTTTTTCATTAATAAAACAAAAGCTTTGTGTGTTTATATATTTTTTGCTGAGTTTACTTGGTGATATGCTGCTTCAATTCCTTCTTGCATTAATGTGTTTCTTAAAGCCCACTCTTGTTTTGTTTGAAATTTTTTAAGCCAGCACGAGTACCCTTTTGATTTTATTTCCGCTTCAAATCTATCTGGTGTTTCCCATTCCAATCCTTGGGCTTCAAAATAACCAAAACGGTTTGTATGCATTGCTGCAATAACTGGCCATTCAGCAAAAATTCCATAATCATATTTTGTTGTTTTTAATATTTTATCTGCGATAGTTTTATTCATCAAAAATGTCGCAGCACCAAAATCCATTAGCATTTTTCCCAAAAGCATTGAACAGTAATAATTAAGAGCACCTTCGGTTACTTTTTGCGTTTTAGGATGAGTTTCAAATGCATGGTGAGTTCTTCCAACTAAAATAAAATCAAACTCGGTGTGTTTTAGAGTATTTGTGTATTCTTGTGAATGTGTTTTTATCCAATGAAGAATCCTGTCAAAATCACAAAAAAATATTAAGTCACCAGGTAAATTTATGCCTGCATTAAGAGAAGACACGTAAGTGCTTCTTCGGCTTTGACCACTTTTAAAACAAGTAATGCCTTGTGCTTGTATTGTATTAACAATATTATCTGGTGTTTGAGGTGTGATTGCAATAACTGCATTTGAATGCTGTTTTATCAATTGGGGCGAGTATTTTTTAATTGCTTCTTCAAGACTGCCCTTTGGGTCATGCAATGTTGATGCAAGAATAATTTTGTTCATACACTGCCCTAAAAGACGATGTTTAAATATATTATGTTTCACAAATATTACTTGTGTGTTAGCCACTTGCAAATAAGACGATTGTGATATTTGTGGCGGTGTTTTAAGAATAACACATATTAGCAATTGTTCTTGACAGAAAAGAATATAAGTTGCAGCAAAATAGCATGATTAAAATGGAAATGGTTTGCGGAATAGACGAAGCAGGAAGAGGGCCAATAATTGGGCCACTGGTAATATGCGGGGTTTTAATAGAGCAAGGCAAAGAACAAGAACTAGTTGATTTAGGGGTAAAAGATTCAAAACTATTGACTCCATTACAGCGAGAAAGAATCGCTAAAATTTTGGAGAAAAAATACAGGTTTAAAGCAATTACAATTCCTCCAAAAGAAGTAGATGATGCCGTTAATGGAAAAGAAGGGCTAAATTTAAACTGGCTTGAAGCAAAAAAAGCAACAGAAATAATAAACTGGCTTGAACCTGAGAGCGTAATTCTTGACTGTCCAAGTCCAAATATAAAAGCATATACTGACTATATAAAAGAAGGATTTAAAAACAAAAAAACAGCATTATTATGCGCACATCATGCGGACAGAGACCACGTTGTTGTAGGCGCAGCATCAATTATTGCAAAAGTGCTGCGAGACAGGCTTATTGAAGAGCTTAAAGAAAAAATCAATGAAGATTTTGGCTCAGGATATGTAGCAGACCCAAAAACTAAAAAATTTTTAGATGCGAACTGGGCAAAATATCCAGATATTTTCAGGCATAGCTGGAGCCCATACAAAGTGCTTGCGTCTGGTGGAAAACAAAAAGGATTAAAAGAGTTTGATTGACTTTAAATTCTGGTTAAATATTCCATAAAAGACTTTATAAACCACATTATCTTATGATGTGCAGATGGAAACAGAGGCAGCAGTTCAAGAAAATAATAATTTGAATATTGTGCAGAGTGTTGATTTATTAAACCCAATTTTGCAAAAAAACAAAATAACTAAAATCACTAAATTGGTAATGGATGGATTTAAGTCATTTGGCAAAAGAGTTGAATTGTTTTTTGGAGATGATTTTAATGTTATTGTAGGGCCGAATGGATCTGGAAAATCAAATGTGATTGACGCGCTTTGTTTTGTTCTTGGAAAATCATCATCAAAATCACTTCGAGCAGAAAAAAGCGCGCACTTAATCTATAATGGCGGAAAAACAAAAAACCCTTCAAAAGTAGCAGAAGTTTCAATATTTTTAGATAATAAAAACAAAGTATTTCCCCTGCCTGAAGAAGAAATAAAAGTTACCAGGCTTGTTCGACACGATGGACTCAGCAAATATAAAATAAATAATAAAACGCACACAAGACAAGAAGTAATAGATCTATTAGGCCTTGCAAAAATAAATCCAGAAGGATACAACATAATTTTGCAAGGAGACATAATAAGACTTGTTGAAATGTCAGCAATTGAACGGCGACAAATTGTTGAAGAAATAGCAGGCATATCGGTTTATGAAGAAAAAAAACAACAAGCGCTAAATGAGCTTGCAAAAGTTGATCAAAGACTAGGTGAAGCAGAAATAATTCTAAAAGAAAGAGAATCAAATTTGCGTGAATTAAAACGAGATCGCGAACATGCGCTAAAATACAAAGAAGTCAATGACAAAATAAGAAAAAACAAGGCATCTTGCTTAAAACAACAGATGAATAAAAAAGAAATTGAACAGCAAGAAATTGAACAAAAAAGCAACACTTGCCAAAAAAGATTTGATGAAATTAAAACAAAAATTGCAGAGAATAAAAAAATAATAGAAGACATAAAAGAAAAAATAGCCAAAATATCAAATGAAATAGAGCAAAAAAGCAAAGTTGAACAAATAGTACTTTTAAAAGAGGTTGAGCAGCTGCGAATTGATTTGGCAGCATCAAAAACAAAATTAAGCTCGTGCAATAATGAAGTTGCAAAAATTCAACAAAGAAGAGCACAGCTAAAAATTGACGCAGATGAACTTAATTCAAAAATTTCGGAGCTTCAAAGACAGCAAGAAAATCTTTTAGAGCACAAAGAATTAACATCCCAAAAAATAAATGAACTTGACAAAACAATAGATGGGTTCAAAATTGAGCATCACTTAAATGACAATTCTGCGTTTGAAAAAAATATTGAAGAATTTGATCATGAAGCAGAAGAAAAACAAAAAGTGCTGCAATCGTTTGCAGAACAACAACAAAATTTCTTAAGAGAGCAAGACAGGCTGGATTTTCAAATACAAGCAATAGATGAAAAAATAAATAAAATGTTTGAGCTTGAAAAAGAATGCGCAAATGAAATTGCCGCATTAAAAAAGAAAAAAGAAGAATTTAAAAAAACAGTGCTAGAACTTAATGAATTTTTAAATACTGACTCTCAAATGGCAGGAAAACTTGCAAACTTAAAATTTGATTTAGCCAAAAACAGTGAAGCATTGGCAAAACTCGAAGTAAAAAATGCAGGAATACAGGAAAGTATTGCAGGAAATATAGCAATAAAAAAGATATTAGAATTAAAAAACAAATTGGGCGAGGTTTATGGCACTGTTGCAGACTTAGGACAAACGCCCTCAAAATATTCTTTAGCACTAGAAATTGCCGCAAGCCAAAAAGTTCACAGCATAGTAGTTGAAGATGACAAAGTTGCCGCAAGATGTATTTCTTATCTTAAAGAAAACAAGTTTGGCGTTGCAACATTTTTGCCGCTAAACAAAATTAAAGCACCCCAAATTGCAGATGATGCAAAAAATTTGACAAAAGAAAAAGGCGTGCACGGATTTGCAATAGACTTGCTAACATTTGATCCAAAATTCAAAAATGTATTTGGATATGTGTTTGGCAACACTTTGGTTGTTGATAACATAGAAATTGCAAGAAAAATAGGAATAGGCAAAGTCAAAATGGTGACAGTTGAAGGGGATCTTTGCGAGCTCTCGGGCGCCATGGTTGGAGGATATCGCCATAAAAAAGTAGGGAGTTTTAAAGAACAAGAATTAAATTCTGAAATGGAAAAATTGCGCGAAGAAATTGCACAAAGCCAAAACACAATATCTGATTTTGAGGAAACAAGAAAAACAAATGAAGAAAGAATAACGCGCTTAAGAGAACTAAGAATGACTCTTGAAGGCGAGATAATTAAGAACGAAAAAAGCCTGCATTTAGAGTCCGGAGATTTTGATGCCTCAAAAAGCCTAAAAGAAGAATTACTTCTTAAAAAAACTGAATTAGCATCAAAAATAAAAGACAATGAATCCAAAATTGACTCTTTAACACAAGAAATAACTCAGATTAAAATAAAAAAACAAACACTAAAAAATAAAATTTCTGAATTAAGAAATCCTGCAGTGCTTGCTGAACTTAATGCATTTGAACAAAAAAGAAAAGAGCTTGTAGAAAATTTGACAACAACAGATGTGCAGCAAAAAACAATCAGCATGCAATTAAGCGAAGTATTTGGGCGTGACAAAGAAAACATTGCAAATGTGTTAAAAGAAATTGACAAAGAAGAAAAAAAATTCAATGAAGACGCAAAAGAAGTGAAGCATTTGATAAAACAAAATGAAGAATTGCTCGAAATAAAAGACAAAGAACAGCAAAAATTCTTTGCACAGTTTAAATCATTATTTGAAGAAAAAAATACTTTGAGTGAAAGTGTTAATAAGCAGGAAACACAGATTTTGCGCCTTGAAGAATCATCAAGACAAGAAGAATTAACAATAAACACATTTGCAATTGAAATTGCAAGAGTCAAAGCAGAATATTCTGGCGTATTTGCAGAGTTTTCACAATATAGCGGGATAGAATTAGAACTTAAAAAAACAGAAGATGAACTAAAAAAAGAAATAGAAAATTTTGAGCGCACTTTAGCATCAATTGGAACCGTGAATATGCGAGCAATTGAAATTTATGACGCAGTAGAAAAAGAGTACAATTCACTCATGGAAAAAAAATCTGTTCTTGTTAAAGAAAAAGATGACGTGATTAAATTAATGAACGAAATTGAATCAACAAAAACAGAATTATTTGTTAAAACTTTAGAGGTAATAGATAAAAATTTTAGAAGCATTTTCTTGGCAATATCTGCAAAAGGAGAAGCGTTTTTAGAGCTTGAAAACCCAGAAAAACCATTTGAAGCAGGCCTGAGAATAAAAGTCAGAATATCTGGCACAAAATTTATGGACATTAGAAGCTTGAGCGGCGGAGAAAAAACAATGACTGCATTATCCTTTTTGTTTGCAATCCAAGACCATGAGCCTGCATCATTTTACGTACTAGATGAAGTTGATGCGGCACTTGACAAGCACAACAGCGAAAAACTTGCAAAATTAATTAGAAAATATTGCGACAGAGCACAATACATCGTGATTTCACACAACGATTCATTAACCATGGAAGCAGACATACTTTATGGAGTGTCAATGAATCCAGAACTCGGAGTTAGCAGTGTTGTTAGTTTAAAGGTTTGATAAATACAAATTCTTTGTCTTTTCAAGAATTTCATAACCTTTTATTTTAATTCCTTGAATTGTGCCTTTTCCTTCACCAGACCCATCAATACCTACAAATTGAACACCTGTGATGAGACCATCATTCCCAGGCTCTAGCGCATCTGGATTTAAACCTGCAAGATAAATTTTTGAAGAGTCTGTATCAATTGAAGGGTTTGTTGCCCAATTGGCGCGAGCATTTTGTTCTTTTGCAAAATCTTGCCTTGAAGTATACCAAACATATCCGACAAAAGTTCTATTCTCTCCATCAAGATGAAGTTTTACTAAATCACCAGGAGTAACATCGTTAAATATTTCGTCAATACTTTTCATAAAATTCCCAAAAAATTAAGTGATTTATAAATCTTTTTTCACAAAGTAACAAAAATGTAAAAAAAATAAAAAATTAATTGCATTCTTCAAGCGCTTCTCTTACAACTTTTTTTGCTGCATAATCTGTTCCCCATTCTGTTGCTATTGGAACAACTGTTACGTATATCACCTGTCCTATAATGGGGATTGCATTAATTGGTGCAGCAACTTGAGATACAATTGCTGCAACGTGCGGTCTTAATACAGGTTTAATAACAGGTAATACTTGGTCATAAATCCACTTTTTGGCATCATACAAATCGCTTTTTTGAGCTGCATTATATGTTTGGCAAATGTTGCCTTTTGAAAGGCTCTTGAGAACATCTTTTTGGGTATCAATTTCTTCACGCACTTTTTTGATTAGGCGTTTATACTCTTCTTCAGCTTTGTCACCTAATTTCTTTATGTTGTCATCAATTCTGTTAAATTCATCTTCAACATGGCTGCCAAAACGTTCAAGCTCGTTTCCTACCCTGTCATCAAATCTCTGCCACTCTGCATTAGTGCGCTTTCCAAATCTTTTTCCTTCTGCTTCTACTTTATCAACCGCTTTTTTTATGTTATCATCAACACGAGCAATTTCTTTTGTAACTTTTTTTATGGCGCGTTTGCATTTTCTACAGCTGAATTCACCAGAAATTGCATCATAACTGTATACATCGCCGTTATCAATAATTAAACTTTCAGAATTAACAGAGTATTGTGCAAATTCAGTTGTGTTTGCGGACATTAAATTAGTAAATAATCCTGCGAATCCAACAACAAAAACTGCTGAAAAAATAAGAATAACTTCCTTATCCATTAAAAATCACCTCTTTTGTTAGAGGTGGGCTGTTAGAATATATTAATCTTACGAACCTTTATAAAGAACAGAAACAGTTAATGCTCGATGGCAAAAAACAATTCTTATGAAAAAATTGTGGCAGATACTTCTGTTTTAATAGAAGGGTTGCCTTCATTAAAAATTGAAAAATCAGAACTTTTTACAAAAGAAATTATAATTCATGAAGCATCACTTGCAGAACTTGAACATCAAGCAAATACTGGAAAAGCAATTGGGTGGATTGGGCTTGATGAAATAAAAAAATTGCAAGAACTTGCAAAAAAAGGAAGTTTTGCAATAAGATTTGCAGGAAATAGGCCTAGCGGAAAAGACATACAATATTCAAAACTTGGCGAAATAGATGCATTAATTCGACAGTTGGCATGGGAAGAAGATGCGACTTTGCTTACTTCGGATAAAGTGCAGGCGCGCGTTGGAGAAGCAAGAGGAGTTAAAGTTATATTTATTCCAAAAGCAGCAGGACTCAGAAAAATAAAATTAGAAAGTTATTTTGATGAAATAACAATGTCTGTGCATTTGCGCGAAAATGTTTGCGCAATGGCAAAAAAAGGAGAACCTGGAAAATGGGATTTTGTTGAAATTAGCAAAAAACCACTAATTGCTGACGAAATCAAAGACATATCAAGAGAAATCATTGAAGAAACAAGAGCAAGATCTGACGGGTTTATTGAAATTGAGCGTGAAGGAAGCACGATAATACAATTAGGACTATTTAGAATTGTAATAACTAAACCTCCATTTTCTGATGGTTGGGAAATAACTGCAGTAAGGCCTGTTAAAAAATTAAATTTAGAAGATTACAAGCTGAGCGAAAAACTAAAAGACAGAATTGCAAACAGGGCAGAAGGGATGCTAATTGCAGGAAGCCCAGGACAGGGCAAGTCAACTTTTGCACAAGCACTAGCAGAACACTTTGCTTTACAAAAAAAAATTGTGAAAACTGTTGAAGCGCCAAGAGACTTAGTTTTGCCTGATTGCATCACGCAACTTGCAATAAGCCAAGGAAGCACAGAAGAAATACATGACATTTTACTTTTATCAAGACCAGATTACACTATATTTGATGAAATGAGAAACACAAAAGACTTTCAATTATTTGCAGATTTGCGACTTGCAGGAGTTGGAATGGTTGGTGTTGTTCATGGCACAGGGCCAATTGATGCAATTCAAAGATTTATTGGCAGAGTTGAAATGGGAGTTATTCCACAAGTTGTAGATACAGTTATTTTCATAAAAAATGGAGTTGTGAATAAAGTTCTCTCAATTGCAATGCTTGTTAAAGTGCCATCCGGAATGACAGAAGCAGACCTTGCAAGACCAACAGTTGTAATAAGCGATTTTGAAACAGGAAAAGCAATAGCAGAAGTATACAGTTATGGTGAAGAAACAGTAGTAGTTCCAGTTTCAGAACATGTAGAAAAAGTTGGCGCAAGACAAATTGCCGCAAAAGCAATAGAGCGCACAATACAAAAATTCGCAGACACAGTTAAAGTAGAATTGCTAAGCGAAAATAAAGCCGCAGTTTATGTGCCAAAAAACTCAATTGGAGCATTAATTGGAAAAGAAGGCAAAACAATATCTCAACTTGAAAAAGATTTGGGAATTAGCCTTGATGTGCGAGAATTAACCCAAGAACATGTGCCAAAGCAAGAATTTCAAGGCGAACAAATACATTTTAGAACAAATATCACAGGAAGATACATAGAATTAATTGTTGATGAAAAACTAAAAGGAAGAGATGTGAATTTACATGTTGCAGACAAATATCTTGCAACATTTAACATAGGCAAAACAGGAATTATTAGCATTAAAAAAAATAACAGCCTTGGAAAAGTTTTGGGCGACTCAATTGAATCTGGAGAAAAAATAGTTTTGTCTTTCTAATCAATTCCGCCAAGCTCTTTTAGAATAGCAAGTAATTCTTTTGGAGTGTCAATAAAATAATTTGGCTGTGCAGGAATTAAATCTTCTTTTGGCTCAAAGCCCCAAGTTACTGCAATAGTTTTTACCTGCTCTGTTATATCTGGCCTTTTGCGCCTAAGTGTTCTGCAGGCAGTTATGTCTGTTGTTGTATCACCAACAGAAATTGCTTCATTAGCATTTACGCCAATTAAATCAAGTGCCCACTCAATTGAGTAAGCGTGAGGTTTTGTTAAAATCGTTATTTTTTCTTCAGGAAGCATTTCTCTTGTTAATCTCGAATCAAAATATTGCTCGAGCCCATTTTGAATAAACGGCTTTTCTATTGTAGAATACCTGCTTGTTGTATTTAGTATTATTCTTAATCCTTGTGTTCTGTTTTTATTAGGCCTTGACCTTTGATAAATTTCTGCAATAGTTTCTTTCATGTCAGGGAAAAGAACAATGTTGCTATTGACTTTCCAAGTAGTATATTCTTTCCAAATCTGGGATTCGTTTGCTTTGAAATCAACACCAATTAAGTCATAAAGACCAATTATTCCGTTTGCAGAATAATATCTATTATAATCTTTTTTAAAAATTACATCAAGATTTTCATAATTAAATTTTTTGCCAAAACTTTGTGCACAATATTTCAGCCAGTTAAACTGGTCTGGGAGAGTATCTGCTATTGTTCCGTCCCAATCAAGAATTAATCCGCGTAAATTTGGCATGTGTTTGAAATTTAGGGGTTGTTTAAAAACATTTCGACACTCTTTTGAATATTCTTTCGAAACATATTTAAATTGAAACTTGATAATTTCGCGTTATGCTTGACTTAAATTATGTTCGTGAACATCCTGAAGTTATAAAGGAAAATCTTGCAAGAAGGCAAGAGCCTGAAAAAATTAAATGGATAGATGAACTTTTGCAAATAGATGAAGAATGGCGCAATCTAAAAGGCAAAATGGACTCGCTACGCCATAGGCGAAACACAATATCCCAGGA
>ORJL011611657.1_pt1 | contig 14870 bp, 30 predicted proteins | sample 1779941 | NCBI WGS metagenome assembly ORJL01 (sample SAMEA104232317, study PRJEB22302) | groundwater metagenome | biome: forest; feature: aquifer; material: groundwater | place: USA | collected 2011-08-07 | depth 5.8 m
ATCAGATTCGCGTGATGACGCGGCATACAACGCTGGGTCTAGCTCATCTGTCTGGTTCCATGCCACCGATGGGTTTCGAGAACCCAACACTAGACCTTGGAGACGTATTCCAGGTTCTCGATCCTTTGTATCAACCTCGTCATAATCGTGAAGTTTATGGCGCCGATATGCGTAGCAGAATTACAATCATTATGTCTGCCGATGGCAGCATCGGATGGAACTGGCCGAGCTGTGTTGAAGATTACAGTCGGGCTCTTGACGATCTCTAGACATGCATGAGCTTATTCACATCGGTGATGTCCGTTTCGCTCCCTGGCGCTTAGCACTCAAACGTTGCGTACGCAGATATGGAACGCATGATGTTCCAATTAAGCATGCTCTGATGCAAGCTGGTGATATGCTTACGATCGTTGGCGTCATTGTAGGCGATGATAGACGAGATTTTTATGTTGTTCTTTTGCACGATATAAGTGTGGCTTACGGTGGATTCAGCTGGATAGACGATAATACACAGCTGCTAGCGCGTGCGGCACATGGCTGAGTCTGTCTGTGTTGGTGACGTACGTCATGCTGAGCAGTGGTTTACACTGCTGAGGACTGTCATAGTTGACTACAACTTTCACAACTGGGTTACTCCTTCCCATGTTAGCGTATCAGAAGATGATATCGTCACGATCGCCGGGTCAGTTGTTGACGGTGATAATTGTCTCTATTATGCAGTGCTCTTACCAGGCATGGATGTAGGCTTTGGAACGGCCTCTTGGATCGAGTATCACACATTGCTTCTATCACGCGATCCTGCAGAGGTAGCGAAACGTGTGTGATAAAATAAACGCATATGGCACACAAAATATTCAGCATCGTTTCTGAGACAGAGTCGGCCTACATGACTGATAGCGTGTTTATCAATACGTTTGATTCTGTTTATGGCCAGCGCGCTATGGCGCAGGTTACGTTCATGAATCTGCCACAGCGTAATGCAAACGTTCAGTTGGACAGTGGCCGTTGTGATATGTTCGCAGCTGCATATGCTTGGGAGCAGGTCACTGGTTGCAAGTTGACTCGTGAGGAACGAGAGCTGAGCGTCGTTGAGACGTATGGTGAACACGTTGCCATGAGTGATGCATGGGTGAACCGTTTTGTTAATGGCGAGGATTTCTAAGAAGATCACTGAGAGTTGGGTGTATAATTAGGGCATGCAGAACAAAAACAAAAATAAGAAAAAGAGTTTTAAGCCGTGTTGTAAGCTTATCGGCACAGACGGCAATGCCTTTGCAATCATCGGAAAGGTGATCGCTGTGCTTCAACGTCATGGTACACATGATGAGGCTTCTGTTTTCAAGAAGCAAACAACGAAGTGCATGTCATACGATGAGCTTCTTGTCCTCTGTATGGAGACTGTCAATGTCCACTGTGAGGGATGCGATGAATGTGACTGATCTCGGTCGTCTTGATCCAAAGACTGGGCGACCTGTCAATGATGTTTCTTTCACGCAAAGAAACATCACGTACCTCAAGAGAGGTGAGATCGTTACTGCACTCGGCCCTTCAAAGCATAAGAGCATTTTCACCGGTGAAACTGATGAAATGGATGATGTCGTCATCATTATGACAGCTGCTGGCGATGTGGGTTACCTGCACACTGACGAGCTTGAGAGCCTGTGATATGATATCGAGGGATGACATTACGTCATGTCAATTGTTAAGGGTCACGCCCTTGTTGATGTCATCTACGATGACAGACATAGGACGTGTGGATTGCCTTCACAGCGAAGCTGCCAGGATTGAACAGAGCTCTAGCAGTACCAGGAAATTGACGTACGTCCAACGAGATGAGGTCGTTACGTTTCTCTATTACGGTCACCACAAAAATTATCCGGCTGATGACTCTGATAGCAAGTTTGCCACTGTGGCTGTCATCATGACTTCTGTGGGTGATATCGGTTACCTGTATCATGAAGAGCTGGAGCAGCTGTGATACAATGCTAGCATGATATCTCATCTCTATGATGTGCCTCACATTGGCGCTCTAGGCTTTCTCCTCATTATCATGGTGCCAGGACTAGCTGTGATGCTCTGGTCAGACGTTACAGACATCATCAAAAAGTGTAGAGCTGTTTCAAGCCCGGGAGCGTGGAAGCGACCCCTCAAGAAAATGCAAAGGTAGGGATGCAGTCGTGTCACGGTTGGTGTATAATTAGGGCATGAACATCCTCCACAGCTCAGACCTCCATATGAACGTTGAGCGTCTCTGGTCCTTCACGCAGTTTGATGTCTGGATCGATACGGGTGACTTCTTCCCGAACAAGACTCGAGGCAATCGCTCGATTGAGGTTCCATACCAGGAGGGCTGGCTCCGCAGGAATTATGCAAAGAGCATTGTCGATTGGCTTCATGGACGCCCGATGATTGCTCTGCAGGGGAACCATGACTACGTGATGCTAGCCGACATCCTGACGTCCTATGGAGCTGAGCAAGCTGTGCAGCTGAACGCCCATCCAGGCACGTGTACCATCGATGGCATCGATTTTGGGGGATTCTCAAACATCCCGTACATCATTGGCGAGTGGAATCATGAGTCCAAAGGAGCAGAGCTGAATGATGCCTGTCACAGGACGATGTCACGGAATCCTCAAGTTCTCCTCACGCATGCTCCCCCGCATGGGATCCTCGATGCGGCAGGAAAGGATCATTATGGGATCCAACAGCTGACAGGAAAACTGCTCTACACTCCACACAGGATCACGCATCATCTCTTTGGTCATGTACACGAGGACGGTGGCAAGACCAAGGAGCATGAAGGCATCAAGTTCTTCAACTCTGCACGAAAGCCGCAAATCGTTAACATCCCATATAAGTGAGGGATCCAGATATCATCATGACAGACGCTGAAAAACTAGAACGAGTCCGGCAGCTGCTGGTGCGTTTACAAGCAGAAGAGGCTCGACACAAGAGCTGTCTCAGGGGCTTCGCTGAGCTCTGTATTGGTGAACCCACTGTGGGTGATCACCATGCTTCTCTACATCGTGCACGTTTCATCCGTGATCTGCTGTATGCCCTTGAGGGTCACATGCCATAACGCATACCAGGCCGCATTCCACATGCATCCAGCATGCCATGATGGTTCATAGGTCACATGATCCATGACATGTCGGGTCATCATCCCATGCATCGAGGATGCATCTCCTAGTGATAACATGCCGGCCTTCCCAGGGAGGGCAAAGTCAGAAGATAGGTATCTAAGCATGTTATAATAGACACATGATGTGGGCATGTCATAGCGGCTTTTCAAACTGGCATAATATCGCTGGTCCATTTTCGTGTAGAGCATTTTGCGGAGCAGGCATCGACACCGAGAATGGAGATGTGATCGCTGAGAACCCTCCACAGAACTCTGGAAAGCGATGCAAGCGATGCAGTGAGATGCGTCAACGAATGTTCTGTATCACCCAGAACATCTCCCATCAGGATCAGAAGACCTCACCCAACGGGAGTATAATAGACACATGATCATCGCACTCCTCAAGCTCTCTTGCATCGCCGCTGGACTTATCTGTCTGGTTTATATTGGACTCATCGTCATGGGCGCTGTCTCAGTCTTTCTCTCCTAAGGAGCTTTTCAGCTATGACCTCTTCAGCTTCTGTTCCACCCAAGAAGAACCATGGTATCTGTGATGAGACACAGGTACGGGCGTATTGGACGCTCGTGGCTCGCCAACAGGCACGACATCGTCCTGGGAGTGTGCTTGTTCTAGCCTGGGCACCCGAGATTGGTATGTGCCCAGGACATCACATGATCGTCAGCGAAGTTGCTCATCAGTTTGGTCTCAAAGTTCCTGAGCTTCCTGTGCAGCTCTAAGACAACCGTGTTATAATAAACCATCAACAGGGAATAAAAGAGAGAAAAGAGAGATATGAAGAGCCAACCGGGTCGTATGGGAGCAAAGAATCACTTCGTCAAGGGTCTCAAGGTCTTTGGTCTTGATCCGGACTCTAAGCTCGATCGCATGCAGCTGAAGGCACTCACCTCATGGCTCTCCACCTGGTGGGGGAAGCCGGTGCTGGCGCGCTTCGATCGTCACTGTGGGTGCTCCTGCCCGTGCTCGCCGGGGTTCACGCTCTTCTTCGGTCTCGATGAGAAGCCTGGCGAGCGTGAAAGCTTTCGTCGCCTCTACATGGAGGAGAAGGCTCGATGGGGACGAATGGGAATCACTGGCTATGATCGTGAGCCGCGATCGCTGCACATGAAGACCCTCGGTGATGGAGCTCCCTCACGTAAGCGTTTGGCTGAGAACATGCAGGAGCGCATGTTCCAGATGGGTCTCGCTGACGATGCTGTTGCTGAGAAATAAGGATGAGAGCGCCGAGAGCTGGTGACATCATCACAACAGTTGATACAGTCATCGTTAAGCGTGTGATTCCCTTGTCCAGGGCTTTGCATCTAGGTGACATATGTAGTTGCAATTTATCATGTAGATCCTACAACTTCAGTAGCATTCTTGATACTCGCATCTCTCATGCTGAGCCTCTTCTTGTCGTTGCTATTCAGATGCACCTATGGGATGCAGCTGATGACATGTGCTGCATTATCACGTTCTCTGAAGCAGGTCTTCTGCATCATAACCACGTCTATTGGCAGTGGTATACGTTGCTGCATGACTCGTTGACACCCTCACAATAAGTAAGAAATAAGAAGCAAAGTGAGGCTCATTGATTTGAATCATGACAGCAAGAAGCGATCCTCCCCGACGAAGCAACAACAGACATCAAACAAGCACCAGCGTGATAAGCAAATAGAATCTCCAACGCAACAGAGGCGCATAATGGCGCCTTCAGTGAAGCCTGATGAGGAGCTGCGGCAACTTTATGTTACGTGGGACATGCTTGTGCCTCGTGCAGAGCAGCGAGCCAATGATGATCGCTTCATCCTCTCACTAGAGCAAGAGAAGCATCCCGTGCAAAGAGAGATGAAGAAGAAGAAAAAGAAATCTGAAGAAGATGAAGCCATAGAAGAGACAGAGATCGACGCCGACATTGAATCATGTGATGATTTCTTGGACGATGATGCGTGATGATGGTATAATAAGAACATCAACAGGGAATAGAGGGAGAGCCAGAGCATGAACGATATCCTTTTGCTGAGCATCACGGAAAACATGATCATGAACTGCGATGGAAACACGAAACGCTCCGCCGTCGGGTCGAAGCATGACCCATGGATCAGAGAGACTTGCACGGGAACATTCTTCATGGAGCATGCTCTAACGCGAGCGCCCAATGGCCATGTGGGTCTTCACGATGAACCAGGTATGGTGCGTGTGACGCTGATGAATGACATCAGCACGCGCGTTCGAATTGAGGCATGCCAGAGCACGTGTGACGTTCGTCTGCTTCGGGAGTTCTGTTACTCCGATGAAGATCCGAGGAACCCGGGTCTTCATCCCGATATCAAAGCCAGCCTGGAGCTCATCTGCACTGAGGCCGTGAGCATGGATCGCTGGTATCGTGAGCGCCGGCAGCACGAGCAGGACGACAACCCAATGAATTACTAAGCACGATAGTGACATCAGCACCCAATAAAAAGAAGTTCCAGGATGAGTTCGCCCGTCGAGGCATCTGGACGCAGTCTCAGGCGTTACGCTGGTATGTTGGCTTCGTCCAGGGACGAACAGGCTCATCGAAGGATCTGAGGCATTCACACAATGCATGTACGTACCACATTAAGCTGATGCGACAGGTTGGCACGTGCATCGGCACGTTTCCGGTGGGCAAGCAGGGCCGAGATGTCAAGGTTTGGGTGCACAACTCACGTGGGCCTGAGGCGATCGTGGGCTTCACGGGCGATCTCTAGAAGAATCACGTCGCATCGTGATATAATAAAAACACACATCAGGTTTAAAGAGAGAAGGTACATATGCAAGAAAAAATTATCTATAACAGTCCAGCAGGTCGTCCGATTCTTCTTGGCGATCGTGTGACGAGCATGCATGCCAATGGCACAGAAGCTGACAAGTGGCATGCGACGGTCGTTGGCTTTAGTCATTCTCATGCAAAGAATCAAATCAATGTTGTGATTGATGCAGATCATGATAAAGATTTGAAACTCGTATACAAGTTTTCTCCTAGTGCAGTGCAGCATCTTGATGAGCCGGCGCAAGTTGAATTTGCTCTCGCGTATAGAGCTGATTATGAGCGTATGACTGCAATTCATGCAGAGAACAAGGTCTGGCTTCAGAAGAGTGCACGCTTGGCTCCCAAGGTTTCACGAGATGACTACGATGATGTGTGCGCGTATGAGCGTTGATCAATGACGATTCCTATTCCTTTCACGCGCAAGTCAGAGTTGTTGCCAGCATTTCCTGACATGGGTTTCCGTACCTGGCGCTGGGTTATCAGCCTGGGATTTCTACATGTGGCCCTACAGCATGAGATGAGCTGCTCTTTACGACCCACATTCTCACGGGCAACACGCCATTATGGCATTGCTCTGACAGGCTTCTGGAATGTGGGCCCGGATCACACGTGGTATGATGGGCCTCACTGTTCGTTCTCTTTCGGTTACCTTCACTTCACGCGTTCCGGAATAGATTGCAAGCATTGCTCAGACAGCGCGTGAGTCACACAGGCATGCATCCTTAGGCTCGATAGCAACAAGCCTGTGAGGAATATGTCCATGAATCCCATCACATGAATCATGCCTTTGTGATAATCCATGATGATTGATCAAGGGTGATGTACAATAAGACCATGAAAAAGAATTCCAGACATGAGAGCACGATGAAGTTGGCGTATCCTGGTCAATGGGTTCGGAAGATCTCACGTAAGCCCTTCAAGTCAAAACTGCACGTTCACACAGTGAAGAACATCATTGATCACCCGCATCTTCCAGGAGTGAAGGCATACACATTCGACGAGGACGAATCAATCGTCAGGTGCTCGCAGTGCTGCATCGTATTTTTGAAGCCTCTATAAGCACTGTGGTATAATAAGACCATGGACACCACCACCAAGAGAACCAAATATCCCCGGACTGCTCACTTGCCCTGGTCACCAGGTGCAACGAGTGATGACAAGATCATGCGTGATATGAAGTATCTTGAGGTACAGACTGATGTCGTCGTCACAGAAAAAATGGACGGCGAGAACACGACGATCTACTGTGATGGCTCACATGCACGCAGCACAGACAGTGTGATGCACCCTTCTATGAACATGATCAAGAAGCTGCAGGCACGCATTGGCCATGATATCCCGCCGGGTTGGCGCCTCTGTGGTGAGAATGTCTATGCCAGGTACAGCATCGGCTACGATGCATTGCCCGCTAGCTTCCTCCTTTTTAGCATCTGGGATGAGCACGATATGTGCCTCTCATGGGATGATACTAAGGAGTGGGCGCAGCTGCTGGGCCTGGTAACTGTGCCTGTTCTGTATCATGGCCCATGGGACGAAGTCACGATCAAACGATGCTTCACAGGTGATTCATGGTATGGAGGCGCACAAGAGGGCTATGTCGTCAAGAGGGCTAAGAGCTTTCACATGTGTGACTTCGCTCACCTGGTTGCCAAGTTCGTGCGGCCGAACCATGTGCAGACTGACAAGCACTGGATGCAGCATGCTGTGATTCCTAATGGCATTATTTCTTGCTGAGATTCTGAGAAGTCTGAATTCAGTTATGTTATAATAATCCATCAACTGGATAAAAACAGAGGGAGCTGAAAAGCCAATGATCGTTTCTGAATTCATTGAATGGTTGAAAACGCAGGATCCGGATGCTGCCGTCAAGGTTGTCATTGTGACTGATCGCTCAGGTGACTACGAGACGATCATTGACGTGAAGACTGAGGACTTTGACCCTGCTGTTTCTCCTCGCACGTTTAGTGTTGCAGATTATCGAAATTCGACGTATGCCCCGGTGGGCTCGCGGCTTTTCAACCTGAATGAGCTTGTTCTGGGACGTGATGATACTTGATACGTGATATATCACATAGCAGGATGCAAATAAAATCCTGCTGAGTCAAAACGGTTATGGTATAATAGATTCACAAGGACGGGGAAAACAAAATCCCCAATCAGAAAAACCAAAAACGGAGAATTAGAACAAAATGACTGAGACCACCAAGACGAATTCCACCTCCTTCCCCACCGCCTTCAAGGTCTTCACCCCGGGTCACACCCTCACCGAGAAGCGGTTCATGCGGAAGGGGTGCCAGGTGGTGGAGGCTTAGACTGGAATGAAGGCGCACTCCAAGTGGAACATGGTGGCGGGTTCCTATCTGCAGGATGGCACCGAGGTCATGGTGCCCGGCTTCAACGTCCTGGTCGAGTGCGAGAAGAAGGCAGATCGGGCGAATGTGCGGAAGCTCTTCTGGACGCCTGAGCTCAACCTGGCCGATGGTGAGTTCGACGTCATCACGATCGCGGCTCACTCCCGTTCGGTCCGGGTTGACGATGTCGGTGATGCCGATCCCGTGCTCCTCGTCGCCGGCCTCCTCGGCGCTGAGAACACTGTGATCCCGTCTGCATGGGACGAGAAGGCTGCCAAGGTTGACGATGTCAACTTCCTGAAGGCTCAGAAGAAGCTGGACCGAGAGGCCAAGAAGGCTCAGACCGCTGAGAAGCGTGCAGCCTATCGTGATGGCGTCGATGCTCGCAAGGCTGCCCGGGCTGTGAAGAAGCTGCTCGGTGCTGTGGTGAAGACGCAGGCTGCTTCGGTTAACGAGGTTCCGGCCGTTGAGCCCGAAGCTGCTGTCGAGCAGACTGTGACCGAAGAGGCTCCCGTCGCCGAGTGATCCTTTCTTCCTGAACTCCCACCTGACATCTGCCTTACTATCTCATCTTCTTTTCTCCTCCTTTCCTTTCTAAATTCTCCAGATGACTCCAGACAATGATGGTATAATAAACCATCAACAGGGAATAAAAGGAGAATAAACATGGCTGAGATGATCTTGAATCCTGATCGTGATGGTCTCAATTGGATCGTTGAAGAGACGTGTGACGATGCAACGATTGCTCTCAATGAGCCCAAACTGGGCGTCTGCATCAGAAACTATCTCATCGATGATCCGGCCCGAGATTCATATGATCGTTTAGGTGTCTACATTGACACGAATCTTGACGCAGCATGTCTTGATTGCGTCGAGATATCGATCACTGACAGGAATGGCGATTTTCAGTCTGCATTTATTCCTGCTGGCGTGATCATGCGAATTGCCCAGAGCATCAAGCTGCAGCAGCGAAGCCGTGACGAAGATGAATATGATAAGGACTTACAGCGTACGCTTGATCGTAATGCTGATGTTGATGAGTGGCTTTCAAAGCAGAAGCCGTAACTGTTGTGTTATAATAAACCATCAACTTGATAGAACAGGAGAACAATCAATGCAAAATGTCATCATCACGCTCACCTGTGGCCACGTCAGCAGCTATCAACTCAAGGCTTCACAGGTTCCCATTGTGCACGCCGGTGATCGTCACCCATGTCAGGCATGTCCTCCGAGCCTCGCGCAGCGCCAACGTGTCGACAGCGGGAGCCTCCGGCCGGTGAGCTGAGCTTTCTTTTCTTTGTCCCTTATGCAGCTTCTCACAGCCTGTGGTATAATAAGACCATGAACAATGAACAATACGAAATCGCTCGCCTTCTTACTCACCACAAAATGTTTCATGACCTTACTCGTATGTATGTCATCAACATGAAAAACGGGCGTGTGGAAGAGGTGACGTGTGAATCACATGATGGAATGCATGTCGTTCTCGATGGCACCGACATACGCAAAACGTCTGATGTTGTGATTGATCTGCTTCACAACAATAACGTCGGGTCACTGCTGGGTCTGATGTGGCGACTGCAGGCCCATGCGTATCTCACCGGATCTGAGCAAGCTGGATACCAGGTTGAACTGCCTGGTTTCATGTTTAAGACAGGGATCCCGCAACTTTTTCATGATCGTGCCCTGGGCGTGTGTGCTGCCAAGACGCTTCTTGCGTTGCTCGATCGCTGAAGACACACAGCGTCTAGTGATACAATAAGAACACTAACCAGGAAACAAGCAGGGAGAATAATTCATGTCAAACAGCAATAACTCTCTTGAGATCAAGAAGCGTATCTTCAAGCGTGATCTGCATGAGACTGTGCATGCACTTACGTTGAGTGCTATCACTCGAAATCTAGTGCACCTAACAAACATGCGAGAGAAGCGACTTCGGAGCATCGAGGCCAATATGCTCTGTGAGCAGGCGTTCTAAGCAGTCTCCACAGAGGGAGTGGTATAATAAGATCATGGACAGCGGAGCAAATATGCCGGACATGAATGAGATCGATATCGCCGCCTCTGTCTACTCGGACGTCTACAAGGAGTATCATGGTATCCGCCCACGTTGGGTGACCCATGAGGGCGAGTCAGCCAATGACATCTGGGCTTCTGTGCAGCGCCTGTGTGACGACATGGCTGAGCAGCGATCGTGGGACGAGGTGCAGACTGCTTGGGACGAGTTCCAGTGTGCTCGTGATGCTGAGCGTGATGCATTGGATGCTGAAGAGGCTTTTCAGGTATCTCTCGTCGATCAGCAGAACTTCGATGCCTGGATCGATGTTGTGATGGACTGCATCGAGGCAGATGCCTCGCGCAAGAGCCTCAAACGCATGAACCGAAAGCGGAAGCACTAAAAACATATGCTCGTCAAGATCCCAAACGGCTATCATCTTTTTCATGAGCTTTCCCACATCACGATGGGACCTCACTTTGATGCCCTCAAGCCTCTTGATGGCAAGAAGATCAGCGTCAAGTTCAAGGTGGGCAAGAAATGGAAGGTGAAACGCAAGCTCGTCGCCTTCTTCAGGCCCATGTGTGAGTGCTGCCCACCGTATATCAGGCTCCTTGATCCTTCCTCCTGATCTAGGAAGATGCTGAAGGGCTGTGGTATAATAAGAACACAAGATGTTTTCGGGTGTTCACAGCGGACTTGAAAGAAAGATGAAACTGTGGGCGTCCAGAGGCCTTCAACAAAAAGGGCTTCAACCGACCTCGTGAGATAATTCAGATCGAGGAACGGATGCCATCATGGTCAGTGGCTGCCATGCCACGCTAGTTACCACGATAAGCCTGGGGTGACCAGACATTGTCGAAAAAATGACGGGCAGCATCGCTTGGATGGAAGTGGCTCTTCCATGGATTTGATCATGAATCCTAAAATCATGACGGGTGAATCCTTTGAGCAACCTACATGTCAGGCACTAGTGATAATGCCAATGACAGGCGACGACACGATCAGTAAGGGTCTCAGTTTTTGCATGATGTAGCTGCACGACCACGAATATCGTTAGCTGCTAAAATCGCAGAGGGCCACTTGTGTCAATGATTGACCGTGGCAATGCGGCATGCTGGTTCCCAAGCCCAGCAGATGTATCAAAGTGATGGTATAATAAAGACATGGACAACAAAAAGAACGAACTTACAGACCAGGCAATCTTTACGCTCAAAGCCTGGCTCGGTACTGAGGTCATCATGATTACGAAGGGTGACATGATCAAGTGCCATTCACGCTGGGATCACAATTTCTACCTTGATGCTGCTGAATGCCGGCAGCTTGCACAGGCATTCTCCAATCTCGCAGCAGATCTCGAGGCGCGTGGGGTATAATGAACTACAAGCTGGAAACAAAGCAAGGAGATCAGAACACAATGAGCCTTTACTCGAAGATCTGAACCCGTACCGAGATCGACACGCTTCTCCGCAGCAACCCGCGTGCCATCGAACGTGCGATGATCGTTCTCTTCAACCGGCAGACGCGTGATGAGCAGCAATCGGGTGACACGCGCCATCACAACAACATCGGTTTCAGCGGATGCAACGCCCGTTCAGGCACGTACTACGCTCAGTGGGTCATCTCGGGTAAGCGCCTCACCGGCCAGCATCTCGACAAGGCGCTGAAGATCGCCCGGCGCCACTCGCGACAGCTCGTTGAGGAGGCCAATGCGCCCAAAGCGAATACCTGACATGAGTTATGGGCAGTGGATCCAGGAAGGATCTGTCTGCGTCATTGTGACTAGTCACGTTATCTGACACATGTATCTTGGGTCGCTTTGTGCTGACGGCACATTCGGAGCCGTGAAGGATCTGACAGATCGGAGTGGTGACATCTGCACAGTATTGCGTGTTATACCACCGAATGCCCGCAATGAGATGAGGGTGATCGTCAGGACCTATGACGAAGTGGGATGGCTCTGGCTCAGTGAGCTGCAACCGATCTGATGATCACCAGGTAGGCACAGGTCAAAAAGAAAAAGAATCCACGATGATTCCAGACAGCGATGGTATAATAAACATAAACCATCAACGGGGAAAAAGAGGGTATACAAATGAAGCCCTAAGCAAAGAAGCTTTTCAAACACTAAGATGATGATGTGATGCATCCCACCAGGTCGGTGCGATCGCGGTAAAAAAAAACATTTATTTCGGAAGCAGCAGGTTAAGAACATATGCCCTTCCCTTAAGTAGAACGCAGTCATTACCTGTCGTCCGGCGAATGCGATGCATGACCTGGGCAGACAGCCCGAGAGGGCGAAGGGGGCGGACCGGTGAGAATCCGGCGCCCCGTTTTCTTTATCTCGCACACTGTCTTTGGGATCACTGAAGCCTTTGAGACAGCGTGGTATAATGAACCAACAACAGGAAACGAAAGGGACTCACACACGATGACCAGCATGCTCCACGCCCTCGCCGCACTCATCGCGGGCGCGCAGGCCGCCCTGACGATTCACCGGATGCACAAGCGCATGCGCATTGATCGCTGGTGTGGGATCATCGTGTTTCTCACGGGCACGTTCCTGCCTATTGTGACTCTCAGTGCTCTGGCAGTCACCACCGTTATCGGTTGGTCGAACATCAGGCTTCCGAAGCCCCGGACAGGACGCTCACGAGCGCGCTAGATCCCTGACGAGTCTCTGATCACTGTGGTATAATAAGACTATGAAATACGCTAGCTAAGCACATTGGAAAGTGCTTTCATTGAAGTGATGTTGCCTATTGACACAGTTTACATATCATCAATGATAGCTGCAATAAACCAGGAGATAAGCTGCCTGTTAGTTGCTGTGATAACCGATGCGTAATCGGTTGGATGGGTTCAACTCCTATTAGCTAGCCCAGAAGTCTAGAAATGAAAGTGGTATAATAAGAACATCAGCTAGGAAACTAGGCAAGAGGAGAACGATCACATGACAGTTGCAGAGTTCATCGAGTGGCTGAAGACGCAGGACCAGGAAGCAATCGTCGAGGTGATCGTCAATGAATCCTCACGTGATTATGAGGGTGGTGTAACTGAATGCACGAAGGACTTTACGCCTGAGCTAAGCGATTACGATGATCTAAGATGTAATCCATTCATCACGCCTGACAATTGCTACTTTAACAAGCGACGTCTTCTTCTTGGTGAATTTTCATAGACTAGCATGCAGCTTTGCTAGCATGCATGGTACAATGAACCATCAACTAGGAGCTTAACATGATGCCACAGGAACAAGCACAGGTGACACGTATGCAGCATCAGATCGTACACCTCCAAAGGGACCAGCTAGCAGTGTGGCCGTGGCGCGGCAATGCATATGCTAGCTACTACACAGCTAGGGCATCGACGGAGGACTCAGAGTTCTGCATGAACGCTAGCACTGACGGCTCGTGGTCCTTCAGACACTGGGGTATCATCCTCGGGCCGGAAAGCGGCGGACGAGCAGCGTCGCTCGATGCCGCCAAGGAGACATGCATCCAGGCCATCATTCAGCTCGCTAGCAAGTCATGATTGATACGGTTATAGGGGCCTTGGGCCGGCCCCTTGAACAAGGCCCATGATGCACACCCAGAGGCCGGGGCCCGGGGCCCCTGCAGGGGCCCCACAACAGGCTGGGGCGGGCCAGGCCCACGTAGGGGCCCCGTGCAACCTCTGTGGAGCTATGGCAGGAGGGGGAGCCGCCTTAGCACCCGCGCGCTACTCGAGCATTTTTCGAGTTGAACTGTCGCTGTTATTAAATGTGTATGAAAAAAGAGAAAGTGAGTTAATGATCATAATATGAGCTGCAATTCAAATTGTAGATGTCCCAATGATGAAGAAACAGGGCATACAGTACATGTGCCTTGGTGTGATATTTCCCTAGGCAGGGAGTTCATGGAGCTAGCTTCTTCTCGAAGGGCGGATGAGAAGCGCTCGCTTAGGAATCGACCCAGAGCTAAGCGTCCACCAGGTGGCTGGGCTTAATAAGCTGTTTCTTTTCGAGTTGAACTGCCGCTATCATGTGCTCAAAAGCTCTCGAGAATCTCGAGCATTTTTTCGATGAAAACATATGCAACTTATCATACGGCAAGGAGATATCATGCTATCCAATAAAAATAGAAATAAAAAGAATCATAATTCTATGCAACAGCAACAATATTATCATCTATGGCAAGTCATTGCTGTCTGCTTAACGTTGATAGGGCTTTTAGGAGCACTGGCTGCTCTCACAAGGAGCTGCTAACATGTGGGGTGGTTCTCGCTATGATGAAGATGATCACACAGTATCTAATAGAGAACAACGTAATTGGGAGGCTGAACACAGAGAGAGGATTACAAATGAGAGGGATGCTCTGCGTCGTGAGGTGACTATCCTTTACGACTTCATTGATCAAAAGCCACAGAGAAAGCTCACGCAGCGTGAGCTTTCAGCTGAGATAATACAGTGTTTTAAACATCTAGGCAACGCTGGAGTTGCTAACGTGACATTCACTGTTGCGACGATTGTTGTTAAGCACAGCTCACAACCGTTTGAGATGTATCGAGATGCTGCGGAGGAATATCTACTTTTCTTAAAAGAAAAGAAAGGTGCTGTGTATCCTAGGACG
>ORJL010703576.1_pt1 | contig 14864 bp, 13 predicted proteins | sample 1779941 | NCBI WGS metagenome assembly ORJL01 (sample SAMEA104232317, study PRJEB22302) | groundwater metagenome | biome: forest; feature: aquifer; material: groundwater | place: USA | collected 2011-08-07 | depth 5.8 m
GACATCAGCGGCGTCTGGGACGTCAAGATCAAAGCCGTCAGTTGCCACGTCAGCCAGGTGGGTGAGCACTCCAGCGATTGGGATACGTGGGTCCAGCAACGGAAGGAGCGCGCCATCGCCATGGCGAGACGCCCGGACATGCCGCTATCAGAAGCTTTCCGCAGGGTGGAGCTGAGGTGGTAGCCAGGCTGATGAGACTCGCCGTGAGAGTGCCGGTCGACCTGTCCGCTCGTGGTTCGAGAGCCGCACCACGAGCGGACAGGTCGTTCACATGCTTCGCGGCGTCTATGGTGATAGACGTCAATGATTGCTAGGCTGGCTGTATCGCGTTGAGGAGGTGCCCGGAATGCCGTCAGTATTCAAGCCCCTGGCGTCCCTAACCGTCTGGATCCTGTTCCTCTTTGGCGTCTTCTCATTGCTGGGCGGCCTTGCCCGCGTCATCGGCATCGTCGGTGAGCGGGAGTTGCCTCTCATATCCGCCTATTTCGGCTTTGCAGTCTCCAGCCTCACGCTGTCCGTGGTGGTGGCCAAACTCAGACAGACGATGGAGTAGCCTGGAACTGACATCGCCAGGCGTGTCCGGAGAAAGGCCGAGGTCTTTTCCTCTTTCCCTTGATGGGAGAGAGCCAGAGTGAGGGTGTCAGGGGACACCCAGCGTTTCTCTATTCTGGAGAAGAGCAATCATAGGCAATCCTGAGGAGCTACCCCTCATCTCAATCTCCCGATCCCTTCGTCATGCGGGATGCCGTATGAATCCCGATGCGGCATCGGGATGAAGCGCAGGCAGCACAGAGGGCCGCCGTATGAGCGTCAAAGTGAACTGCCCTCTGCCCCAAGAACACGGACGTGGTCGGCCTTAACTTAGTACCTATCGGGTAGCCCACTCACCCGCCCCTCTCCGCCCACACTTGCACCAAGTGCACCAGCGTGTCCACGGCCTTCTCCATGTCCGCGACGGCGACCCATTCCAGGCGGCTGTGAAAGAGATGGCCGCCGGTGAACAGGTTCGGAGTGGGTAGTCCCTTGTAGCTGAGGAGGGCGCCGTCGGTGCCGCCTCGGATGGCGGTCAGTTTCGGCTCCAGGCCGGCGCGCCTCACAGCTTCCAGGGCATTCTCCACGACCACCGGGTGCTTTTCCAGGACGAAGCGCATGTTGCGGTAGCTCTCCTGGACAGAGACCGCGATGTCTACCTTCGGGAAGTCGTGTCTTACTACCCGCACGATGTCATCGAGGAGTTGTTGCTGGGCCTTGAGCCCCGCCTCCTCGAAGTCCCGCAGGATGAGTTTCACGGCGACCTCTTCGACGCCGCCATGGACCGAGTTGGGGTGGACATAGCCTTGCCTGCCCTCCGTGCTCTCCGGCGCCATGTGCGCGGGAAGCAGGTCTATGAACCGCGCCGCCGCCTTGATGGCCGAGGCCAGCTTGTCCTTGGCGAAGCCGGGATGGACGTTGACCCCTTTGAAGGTGACCGTCGCCGCGTTGGCGCAGAAGGTCTCGTTCTCCACCTCGCCGGGGTCCTCGCCGTCCGCGGTGTAAGCGTAGGCGGCGCCGAACTTGCTGACATCGAAAAACCGGGTCCCGGCGCCAACTTCTTCGTCGGGCGTGAAGGCGATGCGGAGCCTTCCGTGCTCTATGGAGGGATCGTCCCGCAGACGCTCCAGCAGCGTCATTATCTCCGCTATGCCGGCTTTGTCATCCGCTCCCAGGAGGGTGTTGCCGTCGGTGGTGATGACGGCGCCGCCGACGTGCTGGCGAAGTTGAGGGCTATGCTCGGGCGTGAGGACGTAGTTCTCGTTCAGCTTGATGGGCCCACCGTCGTACTCCAGGTGCACCTGGGGGTCCACATTCGCGCCGCTGACGTCAGGAGAGGTATCCACGTGGGCCATGAGGCCGATGACTGGAGCGTCTGCCTTCACGTTGGACGGCAGGGTGGCCATGACGTAGCCGTGCTGGTCCATGGCCGCGTCCTCCAAACCCAGGTCGCGCAGCTCCTCGGCGAGGACCAGGAGGAGCGCCTTCTGCTTCTCGGTGGAAGGGTACGTCTGGGACGACTCGCTGGACTGGGTGTCGTAGCGGACGTAGCGCAGGAATCGCTGCGCCACCGCCGGCAACTGCGCCATCGTGCCCCCGCTTGCCCTATCCGACCGACGCACGGATATCAGCGTCCCTTGAAGACAGGCTCCCGCTTCTCGCCCAGGGCTGCCACCGCCTCTTTGAAGTCTCCAGTCTGGTGGCATACGTGATTGCACGACAGTTCGTAGTCCATCTGCGCCTCCAGGGTGTTGGAGAAGGCGCGACGTATCTCACGCTTGGTCAGTGCCATGGCTACCGGCGAGCCTTTCCCGATACGAGATGCGTAGTCTATGGTGAACGACATCAGCTTGTCGTGCGGCACCACGTGGCTCACCAGGCCAAGCTTCAAGGCCTCTTCGGCGTTGAGCATGTCGCCGCTGTACAACAGCTCCAGGGCGCGGCTCTGCCCCAGCAGCCGGGGCAGGTGCCAGGTGCACCCGTAGTGTGGCGTGATGGACCGCTTGATGAACACGGTGGTGAAGCGCGCCTTGTCCGAGGCTATGCGGATGTCGCACGCCAGAAGGAAGCCGAAAGAGCCGCCCGCCACCACCCCGTTCACGGCGGCAAAGGTGGGCTTCTCAAGATAGTAAAGCTTACGGCAGAAGTCATCTCCGCTGCCCTCGGGTTCCAGGGCTTCTCTGGCAAGGCTGTCCTCGCCCCGGGAGAGGCGCTGCAGGTGGCCGACATCCGCTCCCGCCGAGAAGGCGCGGTCGCCGGCGCCGGTCAGGATGACCGAGCGGACTTCAGTGTCCCGGGCTGACGCCCCGACAGCGTCGGTCAGCTCCTGGGTGGTCAGGCCGGTGAAGGCGTTCATGGCCTCCGGCCGGTTGATGGTGACGATGGCCAAGTTGCCCTGCTTCTGGAAAAGTATCTCCTGATAGGCCATGGCTCTTCTCCCTCCTGTCTGCGATGCTGTGCGGTCTTATTATAGCCCATGAGACTGTCAGGTGGCGAAGCAGCCCAGAATCCACCATCTGTAAAGCTGGCGGAAGCTGCCTTGGTGCACCGTAGGGGCGAAGCATCCCATCGTATTCCATTGCAGGGCCCTGTTCATGCGCGGATGCTTGGCCCCTACACACGGGAACGTCCGGTCACTGGGCAATGCGACAAATTGGGTGGTGGATCTTGGCAGCGGCGGGCGTGCTGTCGTTGCGCGCCGCATATTCGCCTGATACAATTAGCCTGGATGCAACCCCACAGCAGCCTGGAGTTGATTGTCCGTTTCAGGGGCCTTCCGTTGGGGCCTGGAAGGCTGGTTGGCTGCCACAGCGAAAAGTCCAGGTTGCATCGAGAAGGTGGGGCGGGGTAGGGAATCGTGAGTCAGCTTTTGGAGGCGGGCAACCAACTCCAAACTTTGTCCCAGGACCGGGAGGCCTGTCCATCCCAGGCATGGACATCAAGCAGGAATAGCCCATGAAGATCAACACGAAGCTGAGACTCGCTGCACTGGTCCCCGCCCTCATGGCCGTCGCCATTGCCGTCACTCTCTTCCTATCGTACAGGGTGGTGGCGGACGCCCAAGCGAAGGACGGGGTCGCCCAGCAGATCATAAGAGGCATGGTAGACCTAAACACCGATGCATACTTCTATGCGCTGCACCCCGAGGAACAGGCGAAACAACATTTCCTGGCCGAGCACGATTCGAGCACGGACCTCCTCGCCGCCGTCCAGTTCCGGAACGGCGCCCAGCAGAAGCAGGTAGCCCACATACAAGGCAAAACCGAAGCCGTTAAGGTGTCGTTCCTGGAGCTGGCTGCTACCTATGATAATCCTGATGCGGCCGGGAATGCCGCATCCCTTGAGACGAAGCGCGAACTCCTGATAGCCCGTCTCTACATGTTGTCGGAGGATGTGCTGTCAGAAGCACTCCTCCTGGAAAGCCAGGTAGACGAGGAGATAAAGGTCACACAAGGCAGAATGGCCGGCCTGAGTCTTCTCCTGCTGCTCGCCACCACATTGACCTTCTCCGTTATCTTGCTCCGCATGAGGAGAGGTGTTGCCACTTCCCTTGATGCCCTTCACAAAGGGACCGAGGCCATCGGCGGCGGCGACCTCCAACACCGGATCGGACTGGCGACCCCGGACGAGTTGGGAGAGTTGGCCGGCTCCTTTGACCGGATGGCGGAGCGTCTACGAGCGGTCACCGTATCCAGGAACGAACTGGAGCGCGAGGTGGAGGAGCGCCGGAGAGCAGAGGCAACTCTGGCGATGGAGGTAGAAGAGCGCCGGACAGCGCAAGAAGCGCTCACTGAGGCGCGCGACCAATTGGAGCAACGGGTCGTGGAGCGCACGGCCGAGTTGCGGGAGACTAACAGTGTCTTGCAGGCTGAGGTCCTGGAGCGCCAGCGCGCCCAGGATATCCTGACATCCGAGCGGCAGCGTTTCAATGATCTTCTGGACTCTCTGCCCGCCTACCTGGTGCTGTTGACCCCGGACCACCATGTGGCCTTTTCCAACAGCTTCTTCCGGCAGCGCTTCGGCGAGTCCCACGGCCGGCGCTGTTTCGAGTACCTCTTCGGGCGCACCGAGCCTTGTGAGGTCTGCGAGTCCTACAAGGTGCTGAAGACTATGACGCCCCGGGAATGGGACTGGGCCAGCCCCGATGGGCGCAACTACCACATCTACGACTTCCCCTTCCGCGATGTGGACGGCTCCACCCTGATAATGGAGGCAGGGGTTGACGTTACGGAGAGGAAACGAGCGGAGGAGGCGCTACGCCAGGCGCATGACAGGCTGGAGACCGCGGTGGCAGAGCGCACGAGGGAGCTCAAAGAGAGCCGCGACGAACTTTCCCAAACTCTGGCCAACGCTCCCATCCCCATGCTGGTAGTGGACGAGGAGCGGCGTGTCCTGCAAGTCAATGAGGCAGGAGCCAAGTTCGCCCAGCGCACCATACAGCAGATGATGGGGCTGCGCTCCGGAGATACCCTGGGTTGCCTGCACTCTCTGGATAACCCCAGGGGATGCGGGTTCGGGCCTTCGTGCGACATGTGCCGAATGCGGCTCTCCATCCTGGACACCTTAGTGACAGGGGCCAGCCACCATAACGTGGAATTGCATCATCCCTTCATGCGCGATGGCAAGCCGGAGGAAGTGACCTTCTTGATGTCAACCGTGCTCCTGCCCACGACACAGAAGCGGGTCCTCTTGTGCATCCAGGACATTACCGAGCGCAAGAAGGTGGAATCTCTCAAGGATGAGTTCCTCAGCCTGGTGTCCCATGAGCTGCGCACCCCCCTCACCGTGGTGCTGGGCGCGGTGAAGGTAGCCTTGACCGAGGGCCTGCCCAAAGAAGATGTGCAGGATATGCTGAAGGATGCCGAGTATGGAGCGGAGACGCTGAAGGACCTACTGGAGAACCTGCTGCAGATATCCCGGTATCAGGCGGACCGTCTGGAAATAGATGTCAAGAAGGTGAATGCCGCCGACATAGTAACGGCTGCGGTGGACAGAACGTTGCTGCGACATCCTGGCTGCCGCTTGACCGCCGCCATCGAGGACGGCTTGCCCCCCATCGAGGGCGACCGGTTCTGTATTCAGCAGGTGTTGGGCAACCTGCTGGACAACGCCGTCAAGTATTCCCCCGAGGGCAGCGAGGTCCGAGTATCGGCGCGCCTGGCAGGCGACCGCTTCCTGATCTCCGTCGCCGACCAGGGCAAGGGCATTCCTCCCGAGGAGCAAGGTCGGTTATTCAGACAGTTCGAGCGGCTTCGAGAGGGTCGCGGGACAAAGCCCGGCCTCGGCCTGGGCCTGCTGGTGTGCAAGCGCCTGGTGCAAGCTCACGGCGGTGAGATATGGGTTGAATCGCAAATGGGCCGAGGCTCCACCTTCTCCTTCACCATTCCCCTCAAGAAGGCCGACAACAAGGAAACCGACGGGGCTTTTTGAAGCGCGGCGAGGACTGTGGGATAATATGGTAGCCGCGTTTCACCGGAGCCTGGACAGGCCTTCCAAAACATGCCCCTGTAGCTCAGAGGATAGAGCAGCGGTTTCCTAAACCGTTTGTCGGCGGTTCGACTCCGCCCAGGGGTACCACGACGAAGTGCGACACCTGTCGTATCCGCCCTCTTGTGTACAGCGCGATGGTGCCGTACAATGCTGTACGGAGGAAGTCGATGGCAACTCAACGACTAGACGTACGCCTGGACGAGGAGCGCCGTCGCAAACTGCGCGAGCTGGCCGCTGAACAGGGCGCCCCTGTATCAGAGTTGGTCCGCCGCTTGATTGACGCGGCCTACGAGGAGACCGTGCGCCAACGCCGCGTACGCGCCGCTTACGAGCTGGGGCGGCTGGAGGTTGAAGACGTCCCCGACCCGGAGACGTTGAGCCGGCAACTTGAGGAGACCTATGAGCCCGGTGGTCTTCCTTGACACGAATGTGCCCATCTATGCAACGGGAAGTGCACATCCGCTGAAGGAGCCCTGCAAGCACGTCCTGGTTCTGGCCTCTCAAAGTGCGTCGAGCTTTGTGACAGACGCAGAGGTTATGCAAGAGTTACTGCATCGGTATCTCGGCGTTCGGCGGTGGGCTGGGGGGCGGAACGTGTTCCGTCATTTCAGCGATCTGATGCAGGGGCGTATTGTAGCCGTCGAGGCCAACGATGTCGAGGGTGCCGCCCAACTGGCGGAAACCCATGCGAACCTGGGCGCTCGGGACTTGCTGCACTTGGTGGTAATGCGGCGTCTTCGTGTGCGACACATCGCCTCCGCCGACACTGGATTTGACGGCGTGCCAGGGGTGGAAAGGCTGGACCCAGCCCAGTGGGAGAGTTGGCGACATCTGGTCCTGGCGTGAATATCGTAGTCCCCCCTCGCCATGCGGCGCGTGTCCGCCCCCGCGGCCAGGCTCTAGAACGCGCTTCCCCAGGTATTGAGGTAGACCACCTCTTTGGCGTCCTTCCTGGTGCGCTGCCCTAGACGCTCCTGGGCTGCCTCTTCGTAAGAGCGACCGATGGGGTACGCCAGTGGTGTGGCTATCACAAACCGTACTTCGGCGGGAAGCCCCAACAGGTTCTTCAGCTTGTCTTCGTCCACAGCCCGCATGAGATGAGTTACCAGCCCGAGGTCGGTGGCTGCCAGGACCAGGTTCTCCACGGCCAGGGCGACATCGAAAAGGTAGATCTCCTGGCCGTTCACGGTCTCGTCGTCGGCGGGATTAGCGCAAGCGATGATGACGACGGGCGCCTCCTTGGCTACCTGGTTGGCATCCCGGAATGACCCCTCTACCACTCTCACCACCGCATCCTTCCCCTTCACAACCACGAAACGCCACGGCTGCCTGTTCCTGGACGACGGCGCCAGCCTGGCGGCCTCCAGGACTCGCGCGATCTTCCAGGGTTCGATCTCCCGCGCCGACAGGCGCGCCTTCAGGCTGGCCCTCTTCTGGATGGCCTCAAAGGTTTCCATGCTATCTCCTTATTCCTACAAGAATGCGGTTTGGCTGGAGGTTGCCACCATCACCACCCAGGGCGTGTGCCATACGCCCCTATCGACAACTATGCGCTGCGCACTACGCCTCGGGGTGGGTCCATGGCTGGCGCACCGGCTCCATGCCGATGGTAACGCCCACGCCGACGTCGCGCTCGTCGAAGCCGGACGTGATGGTTAGTGTAGTCGGACCAGGCAGATACTGGATCGAACCATCGGGGCGAATTCGGAAGGGCCGGTCATGGCCAGGATAGATCACGCCGCCCAGGCCAATGATCCTGCGCACGCTTTCCCGGGCCTTCTGTTCGTTCCAGAAGACTAGGTACGGCCGTCCGCGGCCCACCGTTCCTGCCTCGGGGAAAGCGTCGGAGGCTATCACGGCTACGCCGTCGGACGTGTCCACGAGCACGCCGATGGTGGCGGGACTATGTCCCGGGATCTCGATGACCCTGACCCCTGGTTCCAACTCGCTCCCCTCCACGGCATCGTGGACGTTCAGTCCGGCCAGGGTGGCCGCGAAATAGCCCGCAGTGGCGAAGTCGCCCGGCCTGGGCGACCGGGCGTACTTTAGCTCAGCAGGGTGAATGAGGAAGCGCGCCTTGGGGAACAGGTCAACGTTCTGCACGTGGTCCCAGTGGGCATGGGTCAGCACGACGGTATGGATGTCGCCATAGGACAGGCCGCGGCTCTTCAGCGCCGGCTCCAGGACACGTCGTCGGCCGTGATGGCCCGTGTCCACGAGTATGTTGTTCCGGCCCCGCACCAAGAGGACGGACCCGAGGCCCAGCGCCCCCTGGTCGGTTCCGGCGCTGAACCCCGCCAGCACTACGTCAACAGTCGCCACTTTTTGCCTCCTTCATCTCCAGATGCCGCCCCCAAACGGTGCGCCGATTTCCTTCGAGCAAGAGTATAGCACGGCAAACTTCCGGCGTTGAGCAGGAGGGCCACCCCAAGCTTTTCCGGCAGGGAGTGGGTTATGCCCCAGGATTGATCCTGTGGTATAGAAAACGCCGGTCCATAGATGTCATGCATTCGCGCCGCTGTTTCGTGAGAAGTGGTCTTCCTGCTCCTGCTGCGGCCCCGGGCTACCTCTCGCCCACCAGCTTCGCGCAGGAGTTGTAGACCTTGCTCGCCTCCGCCTGGGCCTCCAGGATGTGCCCGGAGGCGGCCAGGATATCGGCCCGCGCCAGGTCGCCCTCAATGGCTGCCTTGCGCTCCTGGGGGACAGCCTCGGAGATGATGGCAGCAAGCAGCCTTCTTTCACCGGTCCGGTCCTCCCCCAGATAGGGCAGGCGATCGTATGCCAGCCAGCCCTCCTCGGGGCTTTCGAAGGGATGGCGTCTCTCGGTCATGCCGGCGATGCGCCGTCCCGATTCCTCAGCCCGCTCGATGGCCTGGCTGAAGTCGAAGCGCGTGGCCGGCACCGGCTCCAACGGCCGCATCTGCATGACTCGGAAAAAGTGGTATAGCGGTCGCAGACCGGTGGTGAGTCCGTTGCCGCTGCCGCCGGCGATAGCGATGCCCAGGGCGGGCAATCCCTTCAGTGGGGCCGTCCTGGCATACACCCGGCACATCTTGATGAACAGGTACCTGACCATGCCGCTGGTGTCGCCCCAGTAGACCGGCGTGCCCAGCACCAGAGCGCCGCATGCCAGGAGCTTCTGGCTCAACAGCTCGAAGCCCTCGTCTTTGTAGGTACACTTGAGGTTTGTTGCGCACACCCAGGGCATACAATCACGGCAGGCGTCAACGACATGGTCGGACATCTGCACCAACTCCGTGGCGGCGCCCGCTGAAGCTGCTCCGGCCAGCGCGGCAGTTACCAGTTCGTTGGTCCGCCCGTTCTTGTTAGGGCTGCCTACCAGTCCCAAGATTGTCTTGCTGCTGCTCATTACGCGTCTCCTTTCAGCACCAATGGAGTGAACATGGCCGTTTCGGCTCTAGAACCGTCGCGAGGCGCCGCCGCCGCCCGATCGTCCGCCGCCGAAGCCACCAAAGCCACCTGAACCCCCGAACCCCCCGTGCCCGGCGCCGAAGAACCCTCCCCAGCTACGGGTCCACGAGGTCGGCCTGCCGTTGGCGGTCTGATATCGGTAGGCCGAAGAGAGCAGGGCGTCCAGGATGACGCCCAAAGCGCCCGCCGCAACCCAAAACAGGATAGACGCGCCAAGGCCACCGATGAGCCATCCCACGAGCCCGCCAACCAGCGCACCCCAGATGCCGCCAGGCCAGATGGCCCTGGAACGAGCGAAGTATGCGAATAGGTAGATGCTGAACGCGCCCAACGCAAGGAGGAGCCATTTCAAGCGGCGGAGGCCTTCCACCAATTCCTTTACGAACCGTGGCCGCACAGTTCCGGGGACATAGTCGCTGTTCTTGATGACCTGAGCGATACCGCGTACCCCCGTCAAGAGGCCCAAGGAGTAGTTGTTCTGCATTAGGTGAGGCACCACCTGCTGGTCCAGGATGCGGCCGGCCTGGCCGTCTGTGATGTAAGGTTCCATGCCGTAGCCAACTTCGATACGCACGTCGCGCTCGGCAAAGGCCAGCAGCAGAAGGACGCCGTTGTCTACGTCCTTCTTTCCGATACCCCATTGCTCGAAGAGACGTGCGGCGTAGTCCTCAATGGTATCGCCGTTCAGCGAGAAGACTGTCACGACGGCGATCTCTACCGTAGTCTCCTGCTCGAATTGGCGCAGAGTATTCTCGAGTTGTGCTTCAGTATCCCCGGGGATCAGGTCGGCGAAGTCGTTGACGTAGCCCACCGGCGGAGGGAACTCCTGAGCGATGGCGGCGTGGAGCGCCAGGGATGCTGCGAAGGCGAGAAGCAGTAGGACGGGAACAAGGTAACGCAACGACGTTCTGGGCCGCTTCATGTCCATGGCGTTGGCCGCTGTCAGAACTGGACCTTGGGCGGTTGCTCGGCGCCGGCCGCGGCTTCGAAGTAAGTCCGAGGATCGAAGCCAAACATGCCAGATACGACGTTGGCGGGGAAGCGACGGATATTGGTGTTGTAGGCGCGCACCCTGTCGTTGTAGCGGCTGCGCTCTACAGCAATGCGGTTCTCCGTCCCGGCCAGTTCATCCATGAGTTGTATTACGTTCAATTGCGAGCGAATGTCGGGATAGTTCTCTACTACGACGAGCAGACGGGCCAGAGCCGATTCCACCTGCGTGGCCGCAACAGCGCGATCGTCGGGCGTCGAGGCGGGATTGCTGACCGCACCGGCGTAGCGCGTTCGGGCATCAGCGATGGCGGTGAACACTGCCCTTTCTTGGTCGAAGATGCCTTTGGTGGCTTCGACGAGGTTGGGGATCAGGTCGAAGCGTCGCTGATACTGTGTCTGTACTTGGGCCCACTGGCCCTCAATGGCCTCCGACTGGGTCACAAAGCCGTTGTAGGTGCCACGGAAGTAGAGACCGATGCCGATCACGACTATGGCTACGATGCCGGCGGCGATGAGCAGTGTGCGCATGTTGTCTCCTGCGTCGTACTTGAGAAGCAACTTGGCTCTCATTATAGCTGAGTGAAGAGGGCTGGGCCATACGGTCTCTTCTTCAACGCACCTGGGCTAATCTGCGCCAGAGCGGGGCTGTCGGTGACACGCCCACTCTCGCGTTTGCTGTTTGACATCGTCCCTTGAAGGTGCTACTTTCCGAACGGAAAAGTACGTGAACGGCGTTGGTTCCGCCCTCGGGCTCTGGTGAGAAACATCGGCCCGCTAGCGCGGGGCCCATTGTGTAGAGAGGACTGGAGGTAGCTGATGGACCTGGTATTCCTGGGCGGCAACGTGCTGACGATGGACAAGGCAGACCACCGTGCGGAAGCAGTCGCCGTGGACAAAGGGAAGATCGTCGCCGTAGGCGCCAATGCCGAGATAAAGCAACTTACTGACCCCGGTACCCGCATCGTAGAGATGAGAGGGCGAACTCTTCTTCCCGGGTTCATTGATGCGCACAACCACTTCGCCATGACCACACTGAGCCCGGTGTCCGTTGACTGCCGGACTCCTCCCCTCACCAGCGTCTCCGGCGCCCTGCAAGCCATCGCATCAGCGGTGAAAGGACTGCCCAAGGGGAAGTGGCTCATGGGGTGGGGGTTCTCGTCCCGCATGCTCGGCAGGGGCATCACCCGCGGGGAACTGGATGAGATCGCTCCCGACAACCCGGTCTGCATCGTGGACGGCAGCTATCACGCCTGCTTCGTCAACTCGGAGGCCCTCAGGCTCGCCGGCACGGGCAAGGATGTCGAGGACCCTCGCACGGGCTGGTACCGCAGGGATGAGCGTGGAGGGTTGAGCGGCGCCCTCTGGGAGCGGGCGATGGACCCCATTCACACCCTGTGCTTCAAGGCCTACCAGGACTACTACGGCGAGGGGATGGCGGACCTGGTCCATCACAACGCCATGATGCACATAGCGCTTGGCATCACGGGTGTGAGCGATGCCTGCGTCACCGGTTGCGCTGCGGAGATGTACCGCCAGGCAGACAAGAAGGGCAAGCTTCCTATTCTGTTGCACCAGATGCGCGGGGGCGACACCTTCCTGGCCACCCCGGACGGGATATGCCACGGCGACGTTTCCAACGAGGATGTCTCGGACCGGTTGAGGGGCGGGACCGCGAAGCTGTTCATGGACCCAGCCTTGCCCATGCCCGCCCTCATCCGTTACCACGCCGACGGCACGACCGAGCGCTTCGGCGAGATCTACTACACCCAGGAGGAAGCCGACGACCTAGTGCTGGCGGCCCACCGCAAGGACCTCCAGGTCGCCATCCACTGCCTCGGTCCCTGGAGCATCGAGCAGGCCCTCAACGCCTTCGAGAACGCTCAGAAGAAGCACCATCGCCCCGACCCGCGCTTCCGCATCGAACACATCAGCTTCCCTCACCCGTCCCAGATACAGCGTGCCGCCGCCCTGGGGGTGATCGCCTGCGTGCAACCGCCCATGGTCTACGGCGCCGGCCCGGACCGGGAACAGAGGGCGAGGGACTGCGGCGGCGGCGTCCGCCCGTTCCCCTTCCGGTCTCTGAAGGAAGCAGGAGTAACTGTGGCCGCCAGCTCCGATGCCCCTTGCTACCGGCTGGAGCCTTTGCTCGGTCTATGGGCTATGGTCACCAGGCGGACGAAGATGGATGGCTACCGCCTTGTGCCGGATGAAGCGGTAAGCCCGCTGGAGGGCCTCCGGATGTACACCATTAACGCTGCCTATGCCATGATGCGCGACCACGAGGTCGGGTCCATCGAGAAGGGGAAACGGGCTGACCTGGTCGTTCTATCTCATGACCCCACCGCCGTGGACCCATACTTCATCCGCGACATCGAAGTCGAGCGGACCTACATAGATGGCCAGTTGCTGTACGAGTACTCGCGCCCGGGCGGGTAGGAGTCACCCACCGCAGAGACATACTCATGTATCTGCTCAGGAACTAGGGAAGGGCAAACCGGCAACACAGGCTTCTGTCCCTGTGGCCGAAGACGCTCTCAAGCATAGGCAAACGAGCAACCAGGAGGTCACCGACCATGGAAAGATACTCCGCAGCCGAAGCCTTCATTGATGTCCTCAACGCCAACGGGGTCGAGCATATCTTCTTCAACCCGGGAGGTGAGCAGGCGCCTATCCAGGCGGCCATCGCCCAGTATCGCGCACAGGGCAAGAAAGCGCCTCAACTGGTGCTGTGCCTCCATGAGTCGGTGGCGCTCACCGCCGCCCACGGCTACTACATGGTCACCGGCAAGCCGGGCCTGGTGATGGTCCACTCCGAGTTGGGCACCCAGCAGATGGGCGGGGCCATCCTGAACGCCCAGTGGGGCAGGATACCGGTCATTCTGTGGGCCGGCCTCATGCCCTCGGGGCAGCGCGTGAACTGGAAGCAGGAACCCTTCGACCAGGGCCTGATGCTGCGCAATAACGTCAAGTGGGACCACACCATCGCCCCCAACGAAAACCTCGCCGATGTCCTCCAGAAGGGCTTCGAGACGGCACTGGCCGAGCCTCGCGGGCCGGTCTATCTCGTCTATCCTCGAGATGTCCTGGCCATCAAGGCTCCGAGGGTCGCCGTCTCGCCAGCAGCCGGCGCGAAGGCCCCAGCACCCGATATCGCCAAGCTTGGCGAGGTCGCCGAAGTCCTCCTCAAGGCAGAGAGGCCGCTCATCGTGGCCGGCTACACCGGTAGATACCAGCAGTCCGTGGCATCGCTGGTCGAACTCGCCGAGACCCTGTGCGCTCCTGTGCTGACGAGCCAGGTATATCTGAACTTCCCTACCGATCACCCGCTCTCCGTAGGTGTCGAGCAGATCCTGGGCAGTGTAGGGGCCAATTCATCCATCGCCGACGCCGCTGCCATCCTCGACCTTGACTACGACATGCCCTACGCGCTGGCCGATGGCTTGCCCGGACCCAGCGCCAGGGTCATGGAGATCGGTGTCGACGCGACCACCCAGGGGCGGGCCTTGTGGGGCCGAGGCGCCGACCTTTTCATGAAGGCTGACTCCCGAGAGGCCATCCCCGCCCTGAATGGCATCCTCCACGAGCGACTGACCCCGGAGAAACAGGCCCAGTTCCGCCAACGTTTCGAGCGATTGAAGGCGTCTCACGAGCGGCAGCGGGCGGAGTGGCGCTCACAAGGCGATAAGGCCGCCACCGAGAAACCTGTCTCGCCCGACTGGCTGTGCCGCTGCATTGAGGAGGTAATGGGACAGGACGACCTCCTGTTCAACTTCACCATCAGCCACTCGGCCTCGGTCACCGACCAGATCGAGCGCACCCATCCCGGGACCATGTTCGGCTGCCCCTGCGGCTCCATCCAGTGGTCCATGGCTGCAGCCCTGGGCGCCAAAGTAGCGGCGCCTGATAGGACCGTGGTCAGCATCGTGACCGACGGCGGCTTTGTCTGGGGATGCCCGGTCTCCACCCTCTGGACGGCGAGGTCTTACAAGGCCCCGTTCCTGACCGTCGTCCTGAACAACCAGTCCTACGGGTTCATCCACCAGCACGTCGAACGGGCAGCAGGCGTGAAGAGGTTCTCGGATAAGGAGGCGTTCGAGGCGGGGGTGGACATCATGCCCTCGCCGGACTATGCCCTGGTCGCCAAGTCTTGCGGGGCCTATGGCCGAATCGTGGATGACCCAACGGACGTGATGCCTGCCGTGAAGGAGGCGATGCGGCAGATAAGGCGTGGCAGGGCCGCGGTGCTGGATGTTAGGCTGGCGACCCCGTAGGGCTTTGGAGTGCGAAGGCAAGCCGCCGCTTTTCCGGGGCCTGGCGCTGGGGGTGATCAGATTCGGATGGAATAATGGGCGCCTCGTCGGTCAGCGTAGAGTTTCCCGCCGCTGGAATCCGTGAATGGCGGTTCTGCGAGGTCACCA
>ORJL010480006.1_pt1 | contig 14857 bp, 19 predicted proteins | sample 1779941 | NCBI WGS metagenome assembly ORJL01 (sample SAMEA104232317, study PRJEB22302) | groundwater metagenome | biome: forest; feature: aquifer; material: groundwater | place: USA | collected 2011-08-07 | depth 5.8 m
CGAGAATTTCCGCGCAACTTTGTGCAGATTAATCCTATAGATGCTAAAGAATTAGGCATAAGAAAGAATGAAAAGGTAAAAGTTGTAACGCGCCGGGGAGAATTGGCAGTGGCGGCAGAAGTTACTGACAAGGTAAAGGCCGGTGTCTTATGGATGCCTTTTCATTTTAGCAATGAGCCAACCAATGTTCTCACCAATAATGCATTTGACCCTGTCTGCAGGACAGGTGAATACAAAGCCTGCGCAGCACGCATAGATAAAATCTGAGAATGAGAAACTGTTTCCAAGTTATTCAGGAAACTGTTTCGGAGCTGTTCGTGAAACAGGGTCAAGAGAGACGAATAAAATGAAAAGGCTGTTTATAAGTCAGGAAAATCTTCAAAACCTGGTTAATAACCTAAAAAAAGATTGTGACGAATTTATTGCGCCCAAGAGAGAGCACTTAGAGGATATTGTCTTTGGCGATGCAAAAAATGACGCTCAAGAACTTTTAGATTATGAAGGTAATTCAGTTATATCTCCGAGGTCATTTTTGTTACCGCAGGCCGAAGAGCTCTTTGAAATAAAATCCGCCAGAAATAGCAACTTTGTGCCTATTGAAGACAAAAAGAAGCGGATATTTTATGGGGTGCGCCCTTGCGATATTAAGGCAATAGGCCTGATGAGGAAATTCTTCCTTGATGAGTTTGTGGATGTATTTTATCAACAAAAGTTAGAGAACTCTATTTTTATTGCCCTTGCCTGCGGAAAACGCTGTTTGTCCAAGTCATTCTGCCACGTAATGGACAGCGGGCCAGCCGCCCGCGATAATTTTGATTTACAACTTATTCCCATAAGCAGAGGATATCTTATGGAGGCAGGCTCAAAAAAAGGAAATAGCATACTTAAAAAGAATAAAAAATTATTCGTTAAAGCTAATCCCGAGGATGAAAACGAAATTAGAGATAGATTAAAGCACTTTACAGAAAAGGATAAAGCAGTAAATTTTAGAAAACTGGCTAAGCTGATGAAAGAGGATAAGGTAAGACAAGAGATTTGGGATGATATAGGTTTGCGTTGCGTTATCTGTTCAGGTTGTATTACCTTATGCCCTACTTGCAGCTGTTTTAGTATTGCGGATAGATTAAGTGATGATAAAGGCGTGCGTATGCGCTATTGCGATGGGTGTCCGTATGCGGGATTTACGCGTATGGCAGGAGGGACTACGCCTTTTCCCTTGCATAAGGACCACATCCGCAGGTTCTTTGAGCATAAGCTTAATGTAGATGTCCAGCATTACGGAACGCCAAGTTGTGTGGGTTGTTCAAGGTGTATACAGACCTGCCCGGGAAATATAAGCATAAGTAAGTTTATAGAAGAAGCAATTAAGGTATGAAAAACGAATACTTACCCATAAGAGCTGTAATTGAGAAAATTATTGTGGAGAGCCCTGATGCGAAGACTTTCATCTTACGGCCTCAAGATAAAAATAGTCGCATACTAAAATACAAGCCCGGGCAGTTTTTGATGTTGTCTTTGGCAGGTTTTGGCGAAGTGCCGTTTACCTTTGCTTCCTCTCTAAGGCGCGATGGCAGATTTCAGGTTTCAGTAAGAAATGTAGGGGCACTTACCAATGCTTTACACCAGTTAAAAGAAAAAGATGTGGTGGGAGTGCGCGGGCCATACGGAAATACCTTTCCTTTGGATAAGCTCAAGCATAAGGATATCCTTTTTGTTGCCGGCGGATGCGGAATCGCTCCGCTACGTTCGCTTATTCAGTATGTTTTCAAGAATAGAAAAGATTACGGTAGGATAGAGGTTGTTTATGGCTGCCGCGCTCCCAAAGATATATTCTATAAAGAGGAGATAAAATCCTGGCAGAATAATCCAGGTAGCAGTGTCCATCTTACCGTAGATGAACCTGATGCGTTATGGGGCGGGACTTGCGGGGTAGTCTGTGTCTTATTGCCCAAAATCAAGGTGAATCCCAAGACTGCCATGGTTTTTTTGTGCGGGCCAGGAGTGATGATTAAGTTTGCCATTAAAGATATATTAAAGTTGGGATTTAAAGAGCAGAATATTTACGCCTCACTTGAGCGCTATATGAAATGCGGTATAGGTAAATGCGGGCATTGTTATGTTAAAGGAAAATATGTTTGTTTGGATGGCCCAAATTTCTCCTATGCTCAGATGAAAGAATTAGGAATAGAATCATGAACCCCGTTACACGCCCCACTTTTACCCCATTATCACACAACATTTTTTTTGGAAGAGTAGGCTATTGTGGTATCTAATCAAAAAATAAAGGATTTGCCTAAAATTGAAAGGCCGAGAGAGAAGTTAATTCAATATGGGCCGGCTCGTCTTTCTAATTCTGAGCTTTTAGCGATAATTTTAAGGTCAGGTAAAAAGGGCGAAAATGTAATAGATTTAGCAAATAAGATACTTAAGAAATTTAAAACCGAGAATCTTCCGGCAACATCTTTTGATGAGCTTAAGTCGTTTCCTGGCCTTGGTCCGGTAAAGGCTTGTGAGATTCTTGCTTGTTTTGAATTAGGTAGAAGGTTGTTAAAAGGTAAAGTCGCAGGTCTTTATTTAAAGCCAGAAGATGTATGGAAGGAATTAAGAGATATAAGAGATCATAAAAAAGAACACTTTGTGATTTTTTTCTTAGATAGTCGTAATCAAGAGATAAAAAGAGAGGTTATTTCGGTCGGTTCACTTAACGCAAATTTAGTCCATCCTAGAGAGGTTTTTGAGCCAGCAGTAAAGAATCTTGCTGCGCAGGTTATTTTAGCACACAATCATCCATCAGGAGACGCTGAGCCTTCTGAAGACGACTTAAAGCTTAATAAGCGGTTAGTAGAAGCTGGGGAAATTTTAGGTATCCAGGTAATAGATCATATTATTATCACGAAAAATGGATATTTAAGTTTTAAAGAAAAAGGGTTACTGTGAAGAATAATCTACCAGAAGATAATAAATTGGAAGGTGGTATCAATGGCCTAAAAAGCGAAAAACCCGCTCGTGAGAGCGGGTCCGCGTGTATACGCAAGTCTGAATTTCTTCAGCTTGCAATACAAGTATAATACGCCACACGAAATTGTCAAGTGTTTACCAAAAAATAAGTTGAAAAAGATGGGACAGTTAAGAAATAATTACGCTTTTATTGATAGCCAGAATTTGAACCTTGCCATAAGGGATTTGGGTTGGGCGCTTGATTTTAAGAGATTTAGGAGATACCTAACGGATAAATATGGCGTAAATAAGGCATTTATTTTTATTGGCTATATTCCTACCAACGCGACTTTATATACTTCCTTACAGGAGTACGGTTATATCTTGATTTTTAAACCGACTTTATCTTTGCCAGATGGAAGAGTGAAGGGCAATATTGATGCTGAGTTAGTGCTGCATACAATGATAGAGTATCCGAATTATGATAAGGCAGTTATTGTTACTGGAGACGGAGATTTTCACTGTTTAATTGAGTACCTTAAGAAGCAGGACAAATTAGAAAGGCTCGTCGTTCCTAACCGCTATAAATTTTCATCTCTATTGAGGAAATTTGCCTCGAATATGACCTTTATGAATGATTTGAAGGGAAAAATGGAGTATAAATAAAAAGAGAGGCATTACCGCGGGACGAACCCTTTGGATAACCTCTCATCGTGATTCAAATAAAATATACTATACAAGTATAGCGTTGTCAAGAAAAATTTTGACCTAAAAATGAGCACAGAAACGAGAAAATATGAGCAGTCAAAAGAACAGCTTTTAACGGAAATCGTCCGCCTGAAGAAAGAATTGAAAAAAGAAAGTGCCTTGCGTCGGATTGGCCCGGACAAAGGCGGCTATTGGCAGATAAAGCGAAAACATGTGTATAAATATTAGAAGGTGAAAAATAGCGATGGTTAAAATTCTTATTACATCTATAATCGGAGCAATGGGTTTCCTGATTCATAAATTCTTAATAGACCATATCATTAAGCAAAAAGCTCAACTAAGAGAAATGCAAAGTTATCTAAAATCTATGGCGAATATCATAGCTAATCCAGGCAATGACATGAATAACGAAAGAAATGATATTAAAAATAAATTACGCGATTTGTCAGCAGAATTGACAGCCAAAACAGAATCTATCTCTATATATAGCCTTTTGGCATTGATAAAAATTGTGAAGGATAGATCTAAAATTAATGCAACATGCGAAGATTTAATCCGCTTATCAAATAGTTTATTTGAAGAAACTAAAATACAGGGTTTCAGAAATGTTGATATATTAAAAAGAGTTGGAAAAAGGCTTGGTATATCAATAATATAGTTTTTACAACTTAGCTTGTTATGTACGGAGGGTAGAAATGAGAAATCTAATCTTTTCAATAATTCTGGTTTTTATATCTGGTTGTGCTACTACCGATTGGAATAGAGCTATGGGGACTACGTATTCTGCTATCTGTCCAATATGTAAAAATAATATCGGTGTTTATGATACTACAAGCAATTTTCAATGCATATACTGCAAAAATACAATCTCTGCTCCAGAAGCCATAAGGCTATATCAAAGATATGCTAATGCCCCTTCTGATATAGTTACTTGTCCTTATTGCTATACAAATCAAGAATTAAGATTCTTAGACAATCCTTCTGCATAGGTTATAAAATGTTATTATTGCCAAAAAGATTTTGACAGAGCAGAAGGTAAAAAATTATACAATATACGATTAGTAGAATCTGCCCATGCTCAAGAACAAGGTAGCTCACAAATTACTATTAATATACCAGATAGTTCTAGTTCAGATAATATAAGAGGTATATATAAAAGAAATCAAAAAGACCCAATGGATTATTATCGTCAAGTTAATCCACCAGGAAGTTGGTCTAATCCTATTTATACAAAAGAAAAAAAATAAAGTATTTAAAAGTATTTAAAAGGCAATGATTTTAGTAATTGGATAGATTTGGAGCTTTAACTAAAGAATCATTAGAAGAAACCAAAAGTTGAAAAGATGATTTCAGGAGAAGCAAAGAAATGAGAGAACAACAAGAAATCAGTTTTTTAGTGGATAAGCAGGAGCTTAAACTGCTTAATGAGATAATTATTGTGGATGAAGAGATAGATGATAGCCTTGAGCGCGCTAAACTCAAGGGCGACAAGTATAGACTTAAGTTTTCTTATGATGCGATTGAGGAATTATTAGGTTTTTTGGCAGCTGCGTCAAATCATGAGAAATCAGAACGAAAACAAGAGAGATTGGATAAGCTATCTGACAGGGTTGAAAAATTGATAAAACTGTCAGAATTGGTTAAAACACATGGCAAGACAAAAATGCTAAAGAAGAAACCAGCGGTAAAAGGCAAGGTTCATATTTTTGATATTTGGATTAGCGATTCTAAAAAGGCACCGCATAAGCCATTAAGGAAAATCGGCATTTCTGGGGCAAAAAGCTTATATAATTTTGCAGGAGTAATCGTTAAGGCCTTTGGTTTTTATTTTGACCATTGTTTTGGTTTTTATAGCAATATTGTAAGCCGCAACGATTCAAGTATTGGATATGAGCTTTTTGCGGATATAGGAGAAGAGCAACTCCGTCCTCATTTTAAGGGAGTGAAAAAGACCAAAATTTCAGAAGCCTTCAGCACAGTAGGAACCAAAATGCTCTTTTTCTTTGATTATGGCGACGCATGGCATTTTATTGTTGAACTCAAAGAAGTGCGAGATGCTTTACCGGGTGAGTCTTTACCGGTTTTATTAGAAAGCATAGGCAGGGCGCCGATACAATATCCCCCTTGCGAAATGAGGTTTCGGAGAAAATTAAGTTAGAATTTCAACCCAAGAGGAACTGTTGTGTAGTAATGGGGTAAAAGTGAGGTGTGTAACGGGGTGAAGATAATTACTGTATCTGGTTCTTCTAGCGGCGCAGGAAAAACTACAGTAGCAGAGTTTTTGCTTAAAAAGTTAAAGGGTTGGTCTGCTTTAAAGGTTACACTTACGCATAATGGTATCTGTCCCGTAAATAGAGATTGCGGAGCGTGCGGAAGGTTAGATTCTAAATTTTCAATTGTCTCTGATAAGCGCACCATTGAGGAGGAAGGCAAAGATACCCAGCGCCTTAAAAAGGCAGGAGCAAAACAAGTGTTTTGGTTAAGAGCTAAACCGGAAGGTTTAAAACAAGGGCTTAAAGAAGTTATAGCTAAATTCAAAGGCACAAAAGGCATTAATATTGAAGGCACAAGCATCCTAAAATACCTTAAACCGGATTTAGCGATTTTCGTAAAAAGGGATAACTCCCTTTTGAAAGATTCTGCTAAAGAGATACTCAAAAAAGTAGATTTGGTTCTGGCATTATGATATAATATGGAATACTCCGAGCCTTTACGCCTAACTCTATATTTAGATATGGCGCAGGGGCCGATTTCCCTTAAAAGTAAAAGGGAACCCCGTTAAAGATGTAATCTTTAACGGGACGGGTAGGGGAAGAAATGAACCTGCCTCCTCGTGTTTGGAAAGGAGAAGCGAAAGCAAGTTAACTTTTCTATAAAACATGAGGGTTAGCTTTTTTTATTTCTCATGGATAAACTCATAGATAGATTTGATAGAAAAATAGATGGTTTGACTCCGCTCACCATCAATCCTGAGCATGGACGAATGATAGATTATCTTCGCCTCTCGGTTACAGATAGGTGCAATCTGCGCTGTATTTATTGTATGCCAAAGGTCGGCATTGAAACCCTTGCGCATCAAGATATTTTGACATTTGAAGAATTAATAAGTCTAACTAAAATTTTTGTAAAGTTAGGGATAAAGAAGGTTCGGCTTACCGGAGGCGAACCTTTAGTCAGAAAAGGGATAGCCGGCCTAATTAAATCTTTAAATGAGATTAAAGGAGTCGAAGAGATTTTATTAACCACAAACGGAATTCTTCTCTCTCAATATGCCCGGCACTTGAAAGATGCGGGGTTAGAGAGGATAAATATAAGCCTTGATACATTGGAGAAAGAGAAATTTAAAATAATCACAGGGCAGGATTTATTACCCCATGTGCTTGGAGGAATAAAGGAGGCAAAGTCGCTCGGGTTTTATCCTCTGAAACTCAATGTGGTAGTAATGAAAGGAATAAATGACGATGAAATAATTGACTTTGTAGAATTTGCTAATTCCAGTGGTTTGATTTTAAGGTTTATTGAATTTATGGATGTGACCCCCTTATGGAGAGAAGAGCGTTTTATCCCCATAGAGGAGGTAAGAGAAATTTGCGAGAGGAAATTTAAATTATACAGGTTAGAAGAAGATTTAGGTTCCGGCCCCGCACAATACTATAAAATTAGAGAAGGCGGTTTTTTGGGGTTTATAAAAACTGACAAAGAAAATTGCCTGTGCTGTTCAAGAATCAGGCTTACCTCCACGGGAGAATTAAAGATTTGTCTTTACCAAGAGGATGGCTTATCCTTAAGAGAACTTTTGCGTAGTGGAGTTGGCGAGGATGAAATAGCCCGTATTATAAAAGAAAGGCTCGGGATAAAAAAAGAAGTGGATTATAGCTCTTGGGAGGCTGCTAAATTTTATATGTATAGTTTAGGAGGTTAAAAGAGGCGTGCAATTATAAGATGCGGGGTTTTATATATAGAAAAGGCAGGTTTTTCTTTTGTGAATTATCAAGGTTTAACATTAGGAATGGTTGCAGTGCATATAGGGTATAAATAATGGGGATGATTGATATAAGCGCCAAAGCGCCTACATTAAGAGAAGCGGTGGTAGAAGCCAGGGTAATTATGCCGCCTGAGGTTATATCTTTAATAAAAAAAGATAAGGTTCCCAAAGGCAATGTTTTAGAGCAAGCCAGATTGGCGGGTGTTTTGGCTGCTAAGCAGGCCCCTTATCTCTTGCCTCTGTGCCATCCTATATCTCTGGAGCATGTGCAGATAGGCTTTCTGTTCAGCAAGAATCAGATAAGGATAACCACAACCGTAAAAGCCCGGGCAAAAACAGGCGTAGAAATGGAGGCATTGGTAGCTACGGCAATTTGCGCGCTTACTGTATATGACATGTGCAAACCTTTAGCTAAAGATATAGTGATATCTGATTTGAAACTTTTGAAGAAGAGCGGAGGCAAGAGTGGTATTTATATAAGAAAATCAATCCTTCGATTACGTTCAGGATTGATGGTGAGCGGAGTCGAACCATCAAAATGACAAACCAAAATGCAGAAATAATAGCGGTATCTATCTCAAAAGATAAAGGAATGAGAAAACATAATGTAGGCGAAGTTATATTAAAAGAAGATTTGGGTATTATGGGTGACGGCCATGCCGGAGGAGGACACCGGCAGGTGAGCCTTTTAGCAAAAGAATCCATAGAGAAAATGAGAGCGAAGGGGTTGAAGGTCGGCCCAGGCGATTTTGCGGAAAATATTACTACGCAAGGAATAGATTTATTGGGCTTGGATATAGGCGCTAAGTTAAAAATAGGCACAGAGGTAATTCTTGGGATTACCCAAAAAGGGAAAGAATGCCACACCAGATGCAGCATATATTATCAGGCCGGAGACTGCGTTATGCCAAAGGAGGGAGTATTCGCGAAGGTTATAAAAGGAGGAGTAATTAGTCCCGGTGATAGATTGGAGGTTATGAAAAGTGTATAAAGTGGCGGTATTGACTATCAGTGATAAGTGTTCCCAGGGGCAAAGAGAAGACAAAAGCGGCAAGATTATTCAGGAGTTGGTAAAGAATCTTCCCGGTGAAGTAGTAAAGTATGAAATTATTCCGGACGAGCCGCAGATGATTAAGGCCAGGATTATTGATTATTGTGATAATTTAAGAGTTGATTTGGTCTTAACTACGGGCGGCACAGGTTTTACTCCCAGAGATCTTACTCCCGAGGCAACCAAAGAGGTAATCGAAAGGGATGTCCCGGGTATCCCTGAGGCAATGCGCGTAGAATGCCTTAAATTAACCAAGCGGGCAATGTTATCCCGGGGGGTCGCAGGAATCAGAGGCAGGAGTTTGATTATAAATCTACCAGGCAGCACTAAAGGGGCAAGTGAATCTTTAGAGGCAATATTGGAGGGTTTACCGCACGGTTTGGATATGATTGTTGGGAAGGAACACTGATATGGTCTTAGCAAATTTATTTTTAGCCTTTTTTAGGATTGGATTATTTGCTATCGGAGGCGCTTATTCTTTTTTGCCATTTATAGAAAAAGAGGTAGTTCAGAAATATAATTGGTTAACAAAAAAGGAGTTTCTCGATATCCTGGGGATAGTCAAGGTATTTCCCGGAGCTATCTCGATTAAATTTGCTACCTATACCGGCTATAAGACTGCCGGCATCATCGGAGCTATATTGGCAAATCTAGGAAATATTCTTGGCCCGGCTATCTTGATTATATTCACCTCCAGGCTCTACTTAAAATATAAGCATCTGCCCAGCATTAACGGAGCATTTAATATGATTCAACTGGTAATTTTGGCCATGATAGTTGCGGTAGCATTTCAGTTAGTAAATATTAATCAACTGGCACAGTTCAAAAACATATTAATAATTGTTATTTCTTTCATTATTTTTAGTTATACAAAAATTAATCCGGCTTTAATCATTATCGCCGCAGGCCTGTGCGGCGCAATTTTTAAATAAGGATTCTGCTTTGCTCTTCAAAACTTAGCATCTCGTAGAGCTTCGCAGGAATATCAAATTCTTTCAAAGCCCCACCGTCTATAACAAAGTTAAAGGGCACAGAAGAAAAGGAGGTTAGAGGTGGAAAAAATCTTAATTATCGATGATGACCCGGATATTGTTGAAGGGATGAAAGTGGTCTTAGAAAGTAAGAATTACCGGGTAGATAGCGCCCAAAGTGGCCGGGAGGGCCTTGAGAAAATAAAACTAAATAAGCCTGGCCTAATCATATTGGATGTGATGATGGAGGCTATCGATAAAGGTTTTGATGTAGCCAGGATTATAAAAAAGGACCCCGATTATAAAAACATCCCCATACTTATGTTAACTGCGATAAAAGATATAATAGGCCTGGATTTTAAGAATGAGGCAGGAGATGAAACCTGGCTTCCGGTGGATGATTATGTAGAGAAGCCCCTTAAACCAGATGAGTTAATTTTAAAAGTTAAGCGTCTTCTTGGGAAAAAGTAAACCCGTATGGAGAAACTTGTTCAGGAAGGCCTGATTGAAAGGTCCCTTTGGCTGATAAGGCTAAGGTGGGTAGCGGTAACAGGAGTAATTTTTACCGTCCTATTTGTCAGCCAGATACTTAAGCTTTCCCTGCCTACCCTTGCTCTTTATACCATCGCCTTAATCTTGGGGATTTACAACCTGATATTCTATATTCTTCTGGGACGCCTAAGAAAGAAAGAACCGCAATATATTTTTATTACTGCTAATCGTATTGCTAACCTGCAGATTTCTTTTGACCTGGCCAGCCTTACTTTCCTTATCCATTTTTCAGGCGGCATAGAGAATCCCTTTATATTTTATTTTATCTTTCATATGATTATTGCCAGTATCTTGCTCTCCCGAAGAGCCTCTTTTTTACAAGCCACCTATGCGGTATTATTATTTTCTTCTCTTGTAATCTTAGAATATCTTGGGATTCTGCCGCATTATTACCTTAAAGGATTTATTATTCATAGCCAGCATAACAATCCTTTCTATATTATGGGCGCTTCCTTTGTTTTTATTACTACTTTATATATCGCAGTTTATATGGCAGCATCTATATCTGTTAAGCTTAGAGAACGCGAAGAAAGCCTAAAACAGGCAAACGAATTATTAAGTGAAAAGGAGCGCATCAAGAGTGAATACGTATTGCGGGTTAGCCATGACATTAAGGAGCATCTCTCTGCTATACAGAGTTGCCTGGAGCCCGTAGCAGGAGGTTTAGCCGGCGAGCTCAATCTCAAACAGAGAGATTTGATTCAAAGAGCCAATAAAAGGGCAGAAAGGCTTGTATTCTTCATTAGGTCATTATTAGAAATAACGCGCTTAAGGCTAAACAAACATATAGATATGGGTTATTTTTCTCTAAAGGGGACAATTGATAATGCCATAAATTTTGTAGACCAGGGTGCAAAAGATAAAGGTATATTTATTAGCTGTAATATTGAACCTAGCATAGGGACAATAAATGGCGCAGAGATTTATATTGAAGAGACTATTGCCAATCTCCTGGCAAATGCTGTTAAATATACAGCCGGTAATGGAAAGATTAATATAACGGCAAGCGATAGAGGTGCTTCTGTATTAATAGAGATAGCTGACACAGGTATTGGCATACCCAAAGATGAACTACCCAAAATATTTGAAGAATTCTACAGGGCCTCTAATGCGAAAGAGTTAGAGAAATACGGTACAGGTTTAGGATTGTCTATAGCTAAACAAGTGATAGAAAGACACGCGGGAAAGATTTGGGCAGAAAGCCAGGAGGGCAAAGGAAGCGCGTTTTATATAATATTACCTAAGGGGCAAGAAACAGATACGCCGCAGGCAGGCTGATAAAAAGTAGATGCTTAATTTCTTGATACAGTATTATTGTCGGAGTATAATAATCAAGAAAATCGCTTCACGATAACTTTAAGTGATTTTCGCAAGTGGTACTAGGAAAGTGTTTTATACTTTCCTGTACCATAAAGAAAGGAAATAAGATGAAAACAAAAAAACGGATTTTCAGCGCAGTGGGAGAAAAAGAGGTAACCCGGGCAATAGTAGAAACATTTGCCAAACAATTTACAGAATACGTTGAATCGGATGTTATTATTGTAGGCGCCGGCCCATCCGGCCTTATGGCAGGAAGGGAATTAGCCAAAAAGAAAGTTAAGGTTTTTATTATTGAGAGGAATAATTATTTAGGCGGCGGTTTCTGGATCGGCGGGTATCTAATGAACAAATTGACGGTGCGCTCACCCGGTGAAAAAATTTTAAAGGAGTTAGGCGTTCCCTATGAGGAATATACCAAAGGCCTTTATGTGGCTGATGGCCCGCATGCCTGTTCTAAACTTATTGCTGCAGCTTGTGACGCAGGGGTAAAATTTGCTAATATGACGATATTTGATGACTTGGTTTTACGCGAAGATAACCGTGTTGCGGGTGCCGTGGTTAACTGGACTCCTGTTACTGCATTACCCAGAGAAATAACCTGCGTTGACCCTGTGGCTTTAGAAACAAAGGTAATGGTAGATGCTACCGGCCACGATGCTTGTGTGGTAAGGAAGCTGGAAGAAAGAGGCCTGATAAAGATGCCCGGTTTCGGAGCAATGTGGGTAGAGCGTTCTGAGGATTTGGTAGTTGAGCATACCAAAGAGGTTCATCCGGGATTAGTTGTCTGCGGAATGAGCACCACTACCACTTTTGGCCTGCCGCGCATGGGCCCGACATTCGGAGCAATGCTACTTTCCGGAAAGAAAGCTGCAAAAGTTGTTTTAGGTATCCTTAAAAAGGGGTGATAAACAATCCTTAATATCCCTAAAGTTATAAACATATACAACGAGGGGATAACGGGCATTAGTTTTCAGAGTTTAAAGCAATTTATACGTAAAGACTTCGGTAATATTGAAGTCAATTTAATAAAATTAAAAGAGAAGGTTGTGCATGCGCGCGGCTTTCTCTTTGATTTTGTAGCCACACAGAAAGCATTTTTTCAGCTTAGATACTCAAAAAAGAGCAACACCTGCCATATTATTCTTACCAATAGATTATTTGCTACCCTTGATCTAGATAAACGTCCCCATATACGCGCGGCTATATTTAGTTATCCTTGCATAATCTCCGCTTCGGGGATAGTAGAAGGCCCTGCCAAACCCAAAGAATATTATCTCTATAAACAGAAATATACCCAGTTAGGAATCTGGGATATAGAAGAGGCTAAAATTAAAAAAAAATTTAAGGGACGTTTTATAGATTATGCAGATAAACGAATAAATGAGGTTATTAAGGGCTATACTGCGCAAGCCTTATTTTTTTATATTACTGGTGAACCTTTTTGCCCGGCTAAATCTTGCCGGCTTTACAATGCACATTGGCAGGAGGAGTTAATTTATGCCCAGATAAAAAGTGGGGAGTTCTGCGGCCGGCATAAAAGGGCTTTAGAGAAAATTAGAAAAAAATACTTGACATAGGGTAGGGGGGTATGGTATACTTACTTCTGGGGGTGGATAAAATGAAACAGATAACTACTCATGAAGGGCAACTTCCTTTCTTAAAGAAAATAGAAGGCCAACTGCGCGGAATAGAGAAGATGATACAGGAGGAAAGATACTGCCCGGATATAATTACGCAGATACATTCCATCATCGGCGCCTTATACAGGGTGGAGAATGAGGTTTTTAGAAAACATGTGGATGGCTGCGTAATTACTGCCTTTAAGGGCAAGTCTGAGGCACAGAAGCAGAAGAAGATAGATGAAATCATGGAGTTGATCTCCAGGTTCAGAAAGATAGCCTAAAATATGATTAAGAAAATATTCAACATATTTTTGGTTAATTTATTCTTATTTAATTCTGCTCTTTTATATTCTGGCGAACCTCTTTCTCTAAATACATTGATTGAAGAGGCAAAAAAGAATAATCCAGAAATCTTAAGTGCTAAGAAGCGCTGGGAGGCGTCTCAAGCACGGGTTCCTCAGGCAAAATCTCTTGATAATCCAAATATTGGACTAACCTTTGAAAAGATACCCCGCGGCACACTGAAATTAAATAAGACCATGCCTGAAGATAAGATGCTTTCGATAACCCAGATGTTTCCTTTTTTTGGAAAGCTCTCTTTGAAAGGTAAGATTGCCTTAGTAGAATCGCAGATGTTTGCAGCTGAATACAAACAAAAAGAGCTTGAGGTAATAAATGCCGTCAAAAACGCCTATTATGATTTGTTTATGAATAATAAGGAAATAGAGCTGAATGAGCAAAGTTTAATCTTGTTAAAAAGCATCACTAAGACTGCTGAGGCAAAATATGCGGTGGGAGAGATTACACAAGAAGAGCTTTTTAAGTTAAATTTAGAGCTTGCTGGACTAAGCAATGTTATTATAAATCTTAGAGAAGAGAGGAAGGCAAAGGAGACCCGCCTAAATACCTTGCTTAATAGAGGCCCTGAAACGACTTTAGGTATGCCTGATTTAACTGAAGAAGCTTCTTTTAACCAAGATATCAAATCACTTTATCAGGCTACGCTTCTGAACCAGCCGGAATTGATTATTTTTTCTTATGCCATAGAGAAGAACAGATATGCCAAGAGCTTGGCCAAACGTAGCTTCTTCCCGGACATGATGACCGGTATTGTTCAGCGCGGTATTACCACCGGCACTATCGGTCCCTGGGACCTAATGCTGTCTTTTACCGTGCCTTTATGGTTCTGGACCAAGCAGCGCTATGAAATAAAAGAGGCAATCGCCAACTTGGAAGAAGCAGAGGCTGCTTATAAAGCAATGCAGAATAAGGCCTTTTCAGAGGCCAAGGATTTAGCTGCTAAAATAGAAATTGCCAAAAATAAGATTAACCTTTATAAAGCAAACCTTATACCTATATTAGAGAGTTCTATTTCTAGCTCTTTAGCAGGCTTTACCTCAGGTAAAGGGGATTTTATGATGCTTTTGGATAATCAGAGGATGTTAATTGAAACAAAAATGTCTTATTACACGGCCTTAGTAGAATACAATATGAATTTAGCCGATTTGGAACGTACAGTAGGTATCGATTTGAGAGAGGTGAAAAAATGAAGAGAAAAAATATTTTTATCATTGTTATAGTTATGTTTGTATCCGCGCTTGCGTTAGGTTTTATTTTAAGTTCTCAATTTCAGGCTCATAAGGGTTATGCCGGCAGTTCTCAAAAAGAAATCTATTATTGTCCTATGCATCCCGGTTATACCTCGGATAAA
>ORJL011834786.1_pt1 | contig 14850 bp, 15 predicted proteins | sample 1779941 | NCBI WGS metagenome assembly ORJL01 (sample SAMEA104232317, study PRJEB22302) | groundwater metagenome | biome: forest; feature: aquifer; material: groundwater | place: USA | collected 2011-08-07 | depth 5.8 m
GGATGTGGTCAATCCTACGCTACGACGATGAATGATGAGTCGACTCGCAAGCACGGTGATAACGCCGTACGCTCCATAGTCAAACGAGAGTGCCTCCGCGAGTCCGGCAATTCCGACGATAGCGGGGAACGAGAGGCGGAGTGGCAGATGTTTTGAACAGGCGAGGGCTACGAGACCTGCGGCGAGCGTGAAGAAAATATTAAGGGACGAGAGATTTCCGTCGGCTCCGTAACGAAATAGTAAATAGGGGATTTGGGATATCGCGGCAAAGATCAGCAATCGGCGAAAATAGTTGTTACAGTTGCTCGTCTTCTCAAATCCTTCCGCGATGAGAAACGCGAAAAGAGGGAACGACATTCTCCCGACTACTCGCCACAAAAGGTCGTCAGGGAAAAACAAAAAACCGACGTGGTCGGCGAGCATGGTGAGTGAGGCGATACTTTTGAGACCAAGAGAGGTAAGCGAAATGGGACGGATGAGAAAGAGTTTAGGCATGTTACGCAGTTGCTTTGGCGACGATTTCTCGATTCTACCGATATCCCTTTGTATATGCCCGGGGAGAGACTCGAACTCTCACTCCTTACGGAATCCGATCTTAAGTCGGATGCGGCTACCAATTACGCCACCCGGGCACACTGGAAATTAAGGCCGAATGGTGGAGTACCAAAATCTTCTCAGTCTCCACGTTATTTCAAGTTACTCCTTGTTCCCAGAGTAAGACCTGGGGGGGAATCGAACCCCCGCATGGAAGTTTTGCAGACTTCTGCGTTACCACTTCGCCACCAGGTCATTTTACCTTACTCAGGAACAAAACGGGATCCTCGGACATTCACTGCTCGCTCTACTCGCAGGAATGTTCGGGACAGACTTCAGCGTTACCACTTCGCCATCAGGCCAACAATACACACGGAGTGATTGTAGCAGATTTTCTTTCTATCAGAAACTATCTGAGTCGTTGGTGTATATTTAACCGGTAGGTTTCTCGTGAGCGGGTTTAGGAGCTTGAAAGGGTATCAAGCTTCTGACGACTTTTTTCGCCCACATCAATCGCGAAGGTGATAAACGGGAGATGGTGAATGAGGAGGCGTTTGGACAGGAGTTCTCGGAGCTCACCGACATTTCGCTTGGTGAATTCAATCGCGGCTTTTTCCGCTGTTTCCGGAAACACGGTGATGAGGACGACGGCTCTATCCGCCCGACCGGAAAGCACCACATTGGTGACGGTGATGAGTGAGGTGCGGTTGGACATGCCCCCGAGAAATTCGGCGGCAGTGTTTTTGACCGCTTCCCTTATCTTTTCATTTTTGATTTCTCGCATGGCTCTTCGGAGATATTAACGCTCAATCACCGTAAACGCTTCAATCCGATCTCCGGGCATAATTTCAATGGTGGAGTTCACGAAAGTGCCAAACTCGGCATCTTTGAGCACTGAGGGTACTTTCTCTTTGAACTTTTGGAGTTCTCGGATCTTTCCCTTGCCAATGTGCGCCTCCCGCCGCCAGATTTTAAACTCATTTCCGACACCAAGCTCTCCGTCAAGCACCTTACCTCCAAGTATCTGGCGATCCTTTTCGGTGTTAAAGACTTTCAGTATCCTCGCGTTTCCGCTAACTTCCTCCACTTTTTCTTTTGGAGTTCGCTCTTTCACCTTTTCCGCGAGCCATTCACCGAGTTTGTAAATGATGTCAAATGACACCGCGGTTAATCCGTCGCGCTCAATGAGCTGTTTTGCTTGCGCATCCGTCGGAACGTTGAATCCGATAATATACGCGTCGCGGGCACCTAGAGCTGTCTTGGCGTCCCCTTCGCTTACGGCTCCCATTCCCGAATGAATAATCTTTATCCGCACCTTGTCGGTTTCAAGCTTCTTGATTTCGTGCTCAAGCGCTTCCAGACTTCCGGCGGCGTCCGCCTTGATGACGAGCGGTATCACGATTTTTTCGGAAACTGAAACTGCTCCGGCTGAATCCTTCTTTGCTTGTGCCGCCGCTTTTTCCCGAAATGATTCAATGCGTTCTTCGGCTTCTCGCTTGGTGCCGGCGATTTCAAGAGGAGCCCCCCCCCGAGGGAGTCGGCTCCATCCGATAATACGGACCGGTAATCCCGCCGAGACTTCGGTTATGGGTTTTCCGAGCGCGTTCTGAAGGCGAGGCGACAGCGCGAGAGCTTCCTCCGCGAGAATGGAGACACCTTTCTTCAGGATGCCGTTCGTGATGATGGCGGTGGCGCAGATGCCGTTTTGTTTGCTCACGTCGGACTCAATGATGTATCCCGTGGGAGAGGCATCGGCTTCCATCGTAACTCCCTTGAGGTCGGCTACGAGCAGTATCATATCAAGAAGCTCGGCAACCCCTTCGCCTGTTTTGCTTGAAATCGGAACGCAGGGAATATCTCCGCCGTACCCTTCAATGTAGATTTCGTGCTCCGCCAGACTTTGTTTGGTGCGCTCTACGCTTGCCTGTGGCTTGTCAATTTTGGTAATAGCGACGACGTACGCGAGGTTCTCCTTTTTTATAGACTGAAGAGCTTCAATCGTTTGCGGTTTTACCCCATCCTCGCCGGACACTACAAGCACCGCGATATCCGCGACGATGGCGCCACGGGCGCGAATTCCTTGAAACGCCGCATGTCCGGGAGTATCAAGAAAGGTGATAGCTCGCGCTATGCCATCTTTCGGCGTGTGTGACACTTCATAGGCGCCGAGATGTTGGGTGATACCCCCGGCTTCTTTGTCCACGGTATTGGTTTTCCTGATGTAGTCGAGGAGCGTACTCTTGCCGTGGTCAATATGACCCATCACCGCGACGACGGGAGGTCTCGGCATTGACGATACTTTTTCGATTTTTGACGATTGGTGCGACATAGTATTGTCAGGAGTGTAATTTCTCTTGCGCGATACCGATTACTTTCTTTTCCTCCCCCGTCAGTTCATACTCCGATTTTCCATTCTTGAGTGGCTTCGCGAAAACGCTTACGCGTTCGCGAGTATAGAGCGTGGACAGTACGACACCGTCTCCTTTTTCATCAATGAAGGCACTGGCGAAACTCTGGTTTCCTCCGTCGCCGGTTCCCTTGAAAGGATTGAAACGGACGGTCCCGACTCCACGGATGCTTCGGTTCAGGCGTTTTTCCACGGTTTCCAAGTAAAGTTCAATCTCCTTTCGAAACTGTTTGAAATGTTCAAGGTCGGAGGTATTTTTAATAATGACATCCTCCAGACTTTTACCGCTCTTGCCACGAAGTAGTCGCGCCAGTTTCCATTCGGTATGCAGACCGAGCATGACGGCGATAACCATACCTCCCGTGAGGATACTGATAAGAGTTTCGGTATCAAGCACCATAGCAAAGGATTATACGTCAATTACACATTTTTTTCCAGTTGAGGTTGCTCGGTCGCGCACCTGTCGCACATTACCAGGGGCACCCTCGGAGACGAGGGTGCCCCTGGTAATCTTGTAATATTAAAAAAGAGCACCATCTTTGCGGATGGTGCGTGAGAAAAGGTCATGCGATTTTGTATGGTTTCCTACACCTTGGCGCGAATCCGAAACCCCTCGGTCAGACTGTGCGCGACATATGAGGAAATGGTGAATTCCATACCTACGAATCTGCCACGCACCTCCAACATATCATCAAGTTCCCGAGCGTCTTCGGGGGAGAGTGAGATAGCGCATTCTCTCTGGGACCGCGATTTCGGATTGATGAGGAGGAGCTGATCGTCTTTGACGATGATGTCGGCCCCGGTGCGCTCCCGAGCGCAGATAGCCGGTATGAACTCTTGAATAAAAAGATCCGATTCGGTGTCAGGTCCGGGCACTACTTGAAATCCCACCAACTCGTTGTTTCTACCGCGAAGAATCGTTAGCTGCATTTCTAGGCTCATAGTGTTCCTAAGGGTTGAATTTTCTGCTTACTTTGATATCATTCTCCTCCTGCTATGTCAAATGGTATCGGACAACGGGCGGTGGCGTCGCGAAAGCGTGTCTATCTTGATTATGCCGCGACGACTCCGCTTGATCCTCGCGTGAAGAGGGTGATGGAGCCGTATTTCACGAATGAGTTCGGGAACCCGAGTTCTCTTCACGCGGAAGGAGTGGCTGCGAAAAAGGCGGTTGATACGGCGCGCGTGTCGGTCGCGCGTTCTCTGGAAGCGCGCTCGGAAGAAATTATCTTTACGAGCGGGGGAACGGAAGCAAATAATTCGGCAATTTCCGGAGTTGTTTCCGCGTTAGCAATAGTGAACGGCCGTACACTATTGCTAAAAGGTAAGAAGCCACACGTGGTAACGACGAACATTGAGCACGCATCGGTGCTTGAACCGATTCGCGAACTGGAACGACAGGGGAGGATTGAGGTTACCTATGTTGAGGTTTCGTCGGACGGGATTGTGAAAGCGGAGAAAATAAGTGCCGCTGTGAAGCCGACCACCGTGCTTGTTTCGGTTATGTACGCGAACAATGAAATCGGGACGATTCAGCCGATTGCGAAAATCGCCACGTTGATTAAAGATGTGAGATGTAAGATGAAAGAAAAACAGAAACGGGAAATTACATCTTACAACGTAAATCTTAAATCTATTAAAAAAGATAGGTTTCCGATTTTTCACACGGATGCCTGTCAAGCTCCGCTATATCTCAACTGTCTCCCCAACGCGCTCGGGGTGGACCTCATAACATTGGATGGTCATAAGATGTATGGACCGAAGGGGGTCGGGGTTCTCTATGTAAGGCGAGGTACGCCGATAGAGCCGTTACTTTTTGGTGGAGGGCAAGAACGAGGATTACGCTCTACAACGGAGAATGTTCCCGGAATTGTTGGTTTTGCGGAGGCGCTTCGGATCGCGGTTGCCGAGCGAAAAGAAGAATCTGCGCGCCTCATGACATTGCGAAATAATTTCTATTCCAATGTTCTGCAGAATATGGGAATAGAACATGTGATTGTAAACGGAAGTATGAAAGAGGGGGAACGGCTTCCGAATAATCTGAACGTGTCGTTTCCCGGCAGAGATACCGAAATGCTGACGCTTCAACTGGACGCGGTCGGCATCGCTGTTTCCACCAAAAGTTCATGCCTTAAAAATGAACGTGAGTCGTATGTCGTGTCCGCGTTGGGTGGCGGAACGGAACGGGCTCGGGCAAGTATGCGATTTACGCTCGGACGAAATACAACCAAGAAAGATATTTTCACTACACAGAAAATCTTAACGGCACTTCTCTCCAAGAAAGAAATCTAAAGAAAAGCCACCGTGAGCGGTGGCTACAAAAGCAGAAGGGTATGATGGTTACCGGTGCATGAACACAGAAGCGTATGCTAACCGAGTTTCCCACACAACAATCACGAAACCAATTGACGCGCACATTGCCCAGTTTAGAAACCCGAAATAGTCTTTATTGTCCACCAATTTTTGACCCTTGCAACCATCGACGTGGCAGATAACTGCTGTAAAAAGGTAAGCAAGAGTGCCTGCTAAAATGAACCCGAAATTCAGGATCACCGAATGGATACTACTTTGAGGTGATATCCAACCAGTGGCGTCTTCCGTGAGCAAAGTCACGGAAAGAAACAAAAAGAGAATAAACGGCGTGTAACGTTCGCTGACGGTAGAAGTTTGCATAAGATTTTGAGGTACAGTTTCTGATCTTTCCCAAGAATAATGTACATAAGTTTTTTGTCAAGGGGTTTTTGCGGGAATGAATAACGTTTCGGTTCCTTACGATATTTGTTTTTACGGAAACAAAAAAGCCGGACACTGTGTCCAGCCAAGCGGTGGTTGAGATTTTACTGTAACTTCTCCAGTGTCGAGGTAAAGTGATTCTCTACGGCGGGATTGGTCGTTACCAGTGCCGCAGTTCCAAAACAGCCATTGCAGATCGTGTAGGTTTTTCCGGTTGGTGTCTTCCAGTCGCCAAGAAGTTTTGTCACCTTGGTAGAGCGTTTCTCGTTTCCGCCTAATTTCCTGCAAATGGGGCAGATAAACGTCTGTATTTCGCTCCCGCGAAATAAACGAAATATACCAAAGCGGTTCTGTGTTGAATTCTTCAAATCTTCAATATTCATTCAGTCGTGCGGTATTCTGCGTTTTCCTTGAACAAAGACCTGAGGTGATTGTAATACAGGTCCCGTATAGTGTCAAATATCGGTTGCATATCAAATATTCGCGCAGTATAGTTTAGAGACATACTACATGGAATCTCTCAATAAACATCAACTCATTCTTTTGGCGCTTCTCGTTTCGTTCGTGACCTCAATCGCCACGGGCATTGTTACCGTTTCCCTGATGGATCAGGCGCCACCCGGAGTCACACAGACCATCAATCGCGTGGTTGAGAAGACGATTGAGCGGGTGGTCACCGAGCCAAACTCGCAGTCTGCCGCGGTCGGTACCAGAGAAACCATCGTCGTCAAGGAAGATGAAGCGGTGATTACGGCTATAGAAAAAAATACCAAAAGCATCGTCCGAATCAAGGAGGTTGTTACCGATGGAAGTTATGTCCGTCATTCGTTCGCCGGTATAGGACTTATTGTTTCTAACGAGGGGTACATCGTGTCCGATATTTCGGTTGCCTATCGGAAGAGCGATGCAAGCGGAAACTCTATTCCGGAGAGTTACATCGGAGTGTTTCCCGATGGAAAAGTATTTCCTCTCAATATCGCGTACTCGGACCATGCGACTGGGGTTATGTTTTTCCAAGCGATGTTGCCTGATAGCGAAAAGGAGACGTATCGTTTTGTTCCTCCGAAATTCGGGGAGACCGCGCTTAAATTGGGACAGGCGGTGGTTGCTCTCGGGGGCGAGGAGACCAACGCGGTGTCAACCGGTATCATTTCAAACTTGATAGAGCGGGAGGCGGTGAAATCAATCCCCGCCACAACCGCGCCGGAAAAGATACTCTTCGGCATTAAAACTGATATTCGTGCCGCTGAATTGGTACCAGGTGGAGTTCTGCTGAATCTTTCGGGAGAGGTTATCGGTATGAATGTGGGAACGGTTGCCGTTTCGCGCAGTATTTTTATTCCCGTGACGAAACTTCTTCAGGCGCTCGCGAAGGCAGTCCCACAACCGACCGACAAAAAGACCGAGTAGTGCTACAGGGCTGTAGATGACGCTTTCGGTAATGGGTTTGGTGCAGTAGTTTTGCTATGGTATAATATAAAAGATTTAAGATTTAAGATTTAAGATTCTAATTATATCATGCCGCCATTTCATCACTTTACAACAAAAGCTAAGGAAGCGATTCGGAAAGCGCACGAACTCGCCATCGAACGTGGACAAAACCATGTAAACCCTCTGCATCTTCTCGCGGCGCTCGTGCTTCAGGAGGAGAGTATCGTTATTTCGGTGCTTGAACGACTTGAGGTTGATACGGCGCTTTTGACGGACTCCATTCTTGAGTCAATAGAAGGAGCGGAAGGGTCTTCGGTGCTCTCTCCGTCGTACCAGATATATCTGACGCCGGAGCTCGCGCAAATTTTGGAAAATTCAAGTCGAGTAGCCGCGGCGCTCAAAGACGAATTTGTTTCAACCGAACATTTGTTTCTCGCTATGTTTGACGTGCCGGGGGGGGCGCGCGAGATGCTGACGCGGTTCAAGTTGGAAAAAGAGGCGGTTCTGCGTGTACTTGACGAGTTGCGTCATAGTCGCGTTGCCGACACGGGAGCGCCGAAGAAATTCCGCTTTCTGCAAAAATTCACCCGCAATCTCACGCTCCTCGCTCGAGAAAACAAGCTTGACCCGGTTATCGGCAGGGACACGGAGATTTCCCGCATCGTTCAAATTCTTTCCCGTCGTACCAAAAACAATCCGATTCTTATCGGCGAGGCAGGGGTGGGGAAAACCGCCATCGTGGAAGGACTCGCGTTGCGGATGTCACAAGGAGAAATTCCTGAATCGCTCAAAGATAAAGAGCTGGTATCGCTTGACCTCGGATTGCTTATTGCCGGTACCAAGTATCGCGGAGAGTTTGAGGAGCGTCTCAAAAACATTATGAAGGAGATTGAGCGCTCGCAGGGAAAGGTGATTCTTTTCATTGACGAGATTCACACCATTGTCGGTGCGGGAGCGGCTGAAGGAGCGATGGATGCTTCAAACATGCTGAAGCCCGCGCTCGCGCGCGGGGAACTGCGCGCTATAGGCGCCACGACACTCAAAGAGTACCAGAAGCACATTGAGAAGGACCCAGCGCTCACGCGCCGATTCCAGCCCGTGTTCGTTCCCGAACCATCGGTGGAGGATGCCATTACCATTTTGCGCGGACTCAAAGAAAAGTACGAGCTCTACCACGGCGTTCACATCACGGATGAGGCGATTATTTCGGCGGTCAGTCTCTCCGCTCGCTACATCACCGACCGATATCTTCCGGATAAAGCGGTTGACCTCATTGACGAGGCGGCATCGTCGCTCAAAATCTCGCTTGAAAATATGCCTCCGGTGCTTGAGGAGACGAGACGCAAAGTGATGCGGCTTGAGATTGAGCGCGAGGCGCTCAAGAAAGAGATGGAAACTTCCAAGCAAGCCAGAGATCGCGTGAAGGATATTGAGAGGGAGATTGCTGACCTGAAAGAAAAAACCGAAGAGCTTGAACTGAAGTGGAAGAACGAGAAGGAGACGCTCGCCGAAATCAAAACCGTAAAGAAAGAACTTGAGACACTCCGCATTGAGGCGGAAGGAGCGGAGGCGCGCGCCGACCTCGCGCAGGCGGCGGAGATTCGTTACGGCAAGATACCGACGCGAGAGCGCGACCTTGAAACCAAAATAAAGAAGTTGAAGAAATTGCAAAGCTCGCGTCGTATTCTGAAAGAAGAAATCATGGCGGACGATATTGCCGAAATCGTGGCGAAGTGGACCGGTATTCCGGTCATGCGAATGATTGAAGAAGAGGTGGCGAAACTCTCGCGTATAGAAGAGGATCTTAAAGCGCGCATCATCGGTCAGAATGACGCAGTCAAGAAAGTTTCGGACGCGATCAAGCGTAGTCGCGCCGGCATCTCGGATCCGAATCGCCCGATCGGTTCGTTCCTGTTTCTCGGGCCGACCGGCGTCGGGAAAACCGAACTCACCAAGGCGCTCGCCGAGTTTATGTTCAATGATGAACGGGCGCTCATTCGCGTGGATATGTCCGAGTTTATGGAGAAGCACGCGATTTCCAAACTCATCGGCGCGCCTCCCGGGTACGTCGGATACGAAGAGGGTGGAACGCTGACCGAAATGATACGTCATCGACCGTACGCGGTGATTCTCTTTGACGAAATAGAGAAAGCTCATCAAGAAGTGTTTAATATCCTGCTTCAGATTCTTGATAACGGACGACTCACCGATGCCAAGGGGCGCTCCGTGAATTTTCGCAACGCCATTATTATTCTCACCTCAAACATCGGCGCGCAGTATATAGACAAAATGGAGAAGATAGGATTTTCGGACGCGGGAATAGACAAACAGGGCGAATATGAAGAAGCCAAAAACAAGGTGACGGCAGCGCTCAAGGATTACTTCCGACCCGAATTCCTGAATCGGCTTGATGAGATTATTATCTTTGACATTCTCAGTCACGAGGCGGTTTCCGAAATCGTGAAAATCCAGATGAGGATGGTGACGGAGCGTCTGACGGCAAAAGGGATTTCGCTTACCGTCGCGCCCGAAGTATTTGCGCTTTTGGCAAAGGAAGGATACAACCCGCAGTACGGCGCGCGACCGCTCAAGCGCCTCATTCAGAGCAAGATACTCAATCCTATCGCCTCCCTTATCATCTCCAAGGGGCTGGATAAGGGCGGAAGCATTTCGGTCGTGCTGAAGCACAACGAGATTGTGTTTGATATGAAGAGCGCGAGGAAGAGGAACGGAAAGGCAGTGAAGAGTGTCATCGCGGGGGAGGTGGCGGATATCGTGGCGGGGGGGAATCAGGAACAAGCGGTAGAAAATAGAGTGTAGCACTTTAAACAACCTCAATTCGCCGTAGCGAATACGGGTGGTTTTGTATCTGTATAGTCAGTTACTATAGTACCTGTGTATAGGAATTGTTGATGTCACGCGAGAATTCCAGTATCATAGTTGCATGGGAATCATCCCGATATCTGCGTTACCTAAGGTTAGGCGGTGGTATCTTGATGACCTTCTTACGATGCGCGAAATAGCGGAGCGTTTGCATGTATCCTTGGATGCAACGGTATATTTTATGAGGTATCATAAAGTACCCCGACGATCATTATTGGTGGTTAGTCGGATGCGCTTTGAGCGAAAACCACCTACCTTTAAAACGCGAGCGCATGTGGCTTCTGTGCAGGAACTAAAAGCGATTGGAGCCATGCTGTACTGGGGTGAAGGGTATAAAAACTGTATTACAAACAGCACGGTGGATTTTGCGAATAGCGACTCGGGCATGATATCTCTTTTTCTGGAGTTTTTGAGAAGAGTGTATGGCATACAGGAAGGGCAATTACGAATATATTTGTATTGCTATGCGGATCAGGATGTCGACTCCCTCATTAGATACTGGAGTAAACTGACAGGCATTCCTCGGAAACGTTTTTCAAAGCCGTATATACGCAAAGATTTTCGGCAGGATGGAAGAAAAATGAAGTACGGTTTAGTTCATATACGCTATTATGATAAAAAGCTCCTCCTTGAAATTCTTCGCTTAATAGAATATTATCGTTGTAAGTATACGCGCAGGTAGTCCCGTAGAGGGCGGGAGTTGACTGTAAATCAAATGTCTTAACGGGCCCCGTGAGTGCGACTCTCACCCTGCGCACATTTGAACGGATGATATCCGCTGATTTTTTCTTTTTGCGGTAATCTGCTATGATTCCCGACATGGCGAAATCATCGGAAAAAGACGGCCTGCGCACCTGGATAGAAATTGATCGCAAGGCGATTCGGCACAATTTCAGGGTTTTTAAGGGTCTTATTCCAAAGAAGACCCGGCTTATGGCGGTGGTGAAGAGCAACGCCTACGGGCATGGTCTTTTTGATTTCTCCCGTGAAATGGAACGGCTGGGCGCCGACTTTCTCGGGGTTGATTCCATCGTTGAAGCGCGGGCGCTTCGGCAGGATGGAATCAAAACGCCTATTCTCGTGCTTGGCTATACCATGCCGGAGCTTTTTTCGGAGGCAGCGGAGAATGCTATTTCGGTAACGGTATCAAGCGCCGAAGCCCTGCGACATATCGCGCGAGGAAAAAGATTTAAGAAACCGCTTAAGGTGCACATCAAGGTTGACACGGGGATGCACCGCCAAGGATTTCTTCCTTCTGATATTGCTACGGTCTTATCGGTACTAAACGCTAAACGCTTTACGCTAAACGCTTCCGCTGAAGGTCTCTACACGCACTTCGCCTCCGCGAAAAATCCCGCCTTTCCGCACGACACACTCGCGCAGATTGCAGAGTTCGGGAAATGGGTATCCGCGTTTCGCGATGCCGGACTGACGCCAATCGCGCATGCCTCCGCATCTGCGGGGACTTTGCTTTTTCCCGAATCGTATTTTGATATGGTGCGCGTCGGTATCGGGTTGTACGGTCTGTGGCCGGCGAAAGAGGTGAGAGCGTCCAAGGGGGAACAGGTAACGCTCAAACCGGCACTCGCGTGGAAATCATTTATCAGTGAAATCAAGAAACTTCCGAAAGGTTCGCGCGTCGGGTATGACCTGACCGAGGTATTGCCGTATGATGGCTTGGTAGCCACGGTCCCGATCGGGTATTGGCACGGGTATCCGAGAGCGCTTTCTTCAATCGGTCGTGTCCTCGTTAAGGGTCAATTGTCAAAAGTTATCGGTAGAGTAAGTATGGATATGCTCACCATTGATGTTTCATCGGTGCGCTCGCCTCATGTGGGAGACGAGGTCGTTATTCTGGGGCAAAATGGAGATTCACCGGCTTCCGCGGAGGGGATTGCCACTCTCACGGATGCGTCGTGGTATGAGGTGGTAACCCGCATCAACCCGCTCATTAAACGCATCTATCGGTAATTTAAAGTTGCTCTTTTTCTTTTTTCCTGCTATGTTTCTATCGTTACGCAATACTATACACTAGTCGTTAAACGCAATTTTTATGAGTCAAGACCGTTTGATAAAACTCACCTGCGCGACATGCAAGCGCGTCAATTACTGGAGTGAGAAAAATAAGAAGAAGGTTGAACGAAAGATTGAACTTTTGAAATTTTGCAATTGGTGCGGAAAACGCACGAAGCACAAGGAGAGCAAGAAGTGAGAATACGCCTGCCTGTCGTGGCAGGGAATGGACACGGAAGAACAAAACCGCCCCACTTTGTGGAGGGCGGTTTTGTGTTTTACGAGGGGCGGGAGATGGAGGAATTATCATATTATTGCGGGCCCACCCCGACTCGAACGGGGAACCTCGCTTTTGGAGAGCGATGTTTTACCATTGAAACTATAGGCCCGTTAACTTGTGGCGTGCAAACTGTAACCGTAATGGTAGCACAAAATTACCGTCTTAAAAACGTTTCAACTTTCTTGATGATTTTCTGAATTTTGCTTTGTTTAGTTGGTTCAAACCATACGATTTCCTTGTTTCGCTTGAACCAGGTCAATTGCCGTTTGGCGTAGTGCCAGATTTCACGGTTCAAGATCCGGATCATGTCTTTCTTTGTGATGAGTCGGCGAAGAAAACGAGAGAGGTAACGATACTCAAGCCCCAATGATTCCATTTGTTTCCACGAAAGCCCTCTGGAATGAAGTTTTCTCGCTTCCGCAATCATTCCGCTCGCGATTCGCGCGAGAAGACGCTTTTCTATTCTCTTCTTCAACACATTGGGCGAAAGAGTAAGTCCGACACTCAAAGACTCAAATTTCGGTGAAATACCATATCTCACGGGAGGGACGGATCCGAGCGCTTTTGCAATCTCAATCGCACGGATGAGGCGTCTCGGGTTGTAGCGGTCAATATGGAGAGCCCGTCTCGGGTCAAGCTTCGTAAGCATGGAAAAGAGTTCAGCAGGCGTTTTTTTCTGCAGTTTCCGGCGCAGTTTCTCATGTGGCGGAACTTCCGGAAATTGAACATCGGTAAGCACCGCGTCTACATAGAGCCCCGTACCGCCGACAATAATCGGCACTTTTCCTCGCGAAAGAATGTCCGTAATCTTTTCTTGCGCGAGTTTTTGATACTCCGCGACCGAAAACCGCCTTTTCGGGTTAGCCACATCAAGGAGGTGGTGGGGAATATCCCCCATTTCTTTTGTGGTGATTTTGCCGGTGCCGATATCAAGACCTTTATATACCTGCCGTGAATCGGCGGAAATTACTTCGCCATTGAATCGGCGCGCGAGCGCCACCGCGACCGAGCTTTTCCCGACCGCGGTTTGTCCCACCACCGCGATAATTTTTGACCTGGCTAACTCTCTTTTCATTGTCTACGTTTTAGCATACTATTTAGGAGATAAACATACCAATATACGAATGGTACGAATGATACAAATTAATACGAATAAAACCTTCTTCACTTGTGCGCAGGGTGCCAATAGTTCGACAAGACAAGAGTCTAACGCCCAGTCTACGACTATTCCACCATGGTGTCGCTCTTAATTCTTACATTTTAGTATATGGATATCCGTATTATTAAAAAACCGATTTCCCGAGCTGTTGCCAAGGAAATTGCAAAGGAATTCTATGGGGATATGGTAAAAGGAGTGGTTGATATCGAGAGGAACATTATTGTGCTTGGTGGGAAGTGGCACATGGATGCCAATAATAAGATAATGGAAGCAGAGGGTTCAGATCAGTCCGTGGTGTGGGGGTTTAACCTATATCCCGACAAGGAGGATATTGACAGGATTGAATATGTCGCGCTGATTAACATTCGTCCTGCGGTCGGAAATTACGATATGTATATTGAAGACGCAAAGATTAGAGGGGCAATAGAATCTATTGTTAACGTCCTCATACCATGAGTAACGACTCTGTGATGTTTTTGATGGCAAATTTGGGGAGCGAGTTCGCTCGCCTTTTGCGCGCGCGAGCTGATCATCATAAAGAACGAATGCGTGGTGCGCACGTCAGGGCGCGCGATATCTTGCACGAAGTGCAAGCTCTGCCGGAAGTGAAGGATGTTCAGAGAGAGTTGTCTCTTCTGCGAGAGGTGCTGGATGATTTTGTTCACGAGACTCCGCGCTTTCACATCCAATCCGAATCAGTACGGCAGTATTTTCTGCCGTTCGCGCTTCAGATTCTTCGGAAAAAGTCGTGACCTAGTCTCTTGTCTGATGCAGTATTCTTGAACTAGTCCGAACCCTCCTCCGCTAAAGCTGAGCGAAGTTGAAGTGAGCCGCACCGCTGACAATTTCAAGTCTTTCTTTGGCGGCAACTGAATTATGACAGAATCCAAAACACTAATCAAAAAACTTCGTTTCCTTGTTCCTGTCTATCAGGTCATGCGCTTTTCGCATTTCGTCTGGCGAATAGAGATAAATTATCTTGAATTTTCCCGAAGTAGTTTTGTTTTCGTAATCATGAGTGATTTCAAGAATATGAACCAAGCCCCAGTAAATCCACTTGCCACTTTTATTCTCTACCAAAAAATTTCTGACGGGCGGCGCTTGATAAACTCTAACACTAGGTTTATTTTTGAATTCAAAAATTTTGGCGGTAAAATCTTCAACTTTGTAAGGAGTTTTCAAATGCTTTTCCAAATCAAGCGCCACTGGAAATCCCTGCTCGCGCGTGAGTTGCAAAGTATCGTTGATTGTAATAATGCTTCCCATAATTTTATTTCTTTTTCGCGTCTAATTTTGAACGAATTTGCTCTTGCGAATAATTCGGTTTTTCCGGCTTATTTTCTCCCCCAAATTATAGCATAATTCCCTCCAGAGGCGGGTAGGCGAGCCGATCCTTCGACAGACTCAGGA
>ORJL010897162.1_pt1 | contig 14849 bp, 17 predicted proteins | sample 1779941 | NCBI WGS metagenome assembly ORJL01 (sample SAMEA104232317, study PRJEB22302) | groundwater metagenome | biome: forest; feature: aquifer; material: groundwater | place: USA | collected 2011-08-07 | depth 5.8 m
ATTGTAGCAGAGGTTTAACTTTTCTCATGTTTAGTTTTGAATTAGCGGATAACTGACGATGATGAGCATTTTCTCGCAGTTCGGACACGAGACATCAAGCAGGTCGTCGTAATACTCAATCCCTCCGCTTCCTTTGGGTGTGCCTTTCCAGCCACATACTGGACAACAAAGCTTCATGTCCTCCCTGTAGTCTGCGTAATCAATGATTTGAGCAGGGTACTGTGACATAAACCCAACCGCGCCTGATGATTGAAGTCCACGCGCCAAGCTCCGCAAATCTTCAGCAAGAGGACTGTCGGGCAAGCACTCCAAAATAGTTCCAATAACTTTAAGATAATTTGCAACTATCTTTTCCTTTGGAGCGTTGAAGCTTGCAAAAGCCTTGTCACCCTCCCGATCATAGTCGTCGAGCAGTTCCGAGACATTACCGATAGTATCCGCCGACTTCACAAGGAGGGAATCACGGGAGAAATGCTTGATGTGTTTCAATGCTTCTTTTTTCCTGTCCTCCCAAGACAGTGTCTTGTCCTGTTCGGTAACGCTCAACACCAAGTCGGCCACATTCTTACCAAATCTTTCGGTGAGCATCTCCGTCGTTACTTTCTTTTCAGCCGTGCTGTCCTCAATGGTGTCGTGTAAAATTCCGGCAATAATTACATCTTCATTGGCACCTGCAAGCGATAAGATAAGTCCTACCGTAATCGGGTGTGCGATGTACGCCATATCCTTTCCTTTTCGCTTCTGCTTCTGATATCCCTCGTGCGTCTTGGTGGCGAATTTAATGGCGTCTTTGATTTTTTTAGTGTAAATCATATATTTTATTTTTAATTTTCTTATTTTACCCAGTGGACCGGGTTGTCTTCGTACGGTGTTAAGTCTTCTTGCATCCTAGGAAGGAGAGTTGGGTCAAGTAGTTCGATAGAACTCTTGTCTTTGAGGGACCCCGCACCAGTTGGACCAACGGGAATCCATGTAGAATACTGATAATCGTTACCATTTCCAGCACCAGACCAGTTAACTCTCTCACGAAATTCGAAGAAGTATAACTGTCCACATTCCTTACATTTTAGTAAGTATTTCGATAAGTGGCTTGAGTTAACGTAAGTCTCAACAAGATCGAAGGCAGAGCTAGCGACATCAGCTTCTTTTAGATTCTTCTTTTTCCACAAGATGCATTGCTCAGGAATAAATCCTTTTACCACCTTTGATACCGCATCCTTTCCCTGTTTATATGTTGGCATGAATACCACTTCCGTCTCGGGAGTCTTTTTTAGAGCTTCCTGTATTTCCCCCCAAACTTCCGTTGGAGTTTTCCCTCGGGAATTTATTTTCGCTATAAGCTTTTTCATATTTTTTGTTTGTTTAATCTTCTGATAATTTCCTGCTAGATCTAATACCGGACAAGTTTCAGACCGAGGGCATAGCCAACGGAGAACAGGATGATGATATCCAGTATCTTCATGGCAAGCTTAATGAAATACTTTTTCACAAACTTCTTGTACTTGAATGTTTTCATGTCTTTTGTTTGTAATCTGCTAATGCCCTTAGCAGTTCCGTTGTGGACGAGACAAACAAAAAACGGCTAAGAGATTTAATCGAGCCCGACTGGCTCAATGAAATCTCCCAACCGTTTTAGGTTAGTCGTGCATATTATCTGGCTCGGGGCAGATTTCCCCCCTCGCCTACCCTGAGCCTGTCGAAGGGCCTAACCCCCCAAAACATCCAAGGAAACATACACGGTCCACATTAATGGCGTGGACTACCTTTTTAATAACTAACTCAATGAACTACTCTTATATACTAGCACACTTTCCCAAAAGTTACAAACCAAATTTTATTGCTTAAGCCAGATAGTCTGAGCAAAAATCTTTTTTGGATACAAACCGATTCCGGCTTTTTCAAGTAAGAAGCGTTTAGTCGAAGTGTTACGTTCAAGCAGATAGTTTAAAATACATTGGTCTGGTTGGTTGGAAAATTTTGCACAAATTGACGCCGGTATCGCCCTCTTCATAAAATCAATTTTGACACCTTTGTATCCCTTCTTATCGGTCACGGGTTTACGAACTGAAAAGTTCACCTTCTCGTCTTTTTTATAGAAAAACCAAACGTCAAAATCTTTAATTCCATTTTCTTTACCGATATAATGCAGTGCGGCGCCCTGACACAAAACAATACCGACCAATGATTTTCTGTAAGCCTGCAAGTGAGGCTTTCGCAAAAAGAACTCGTGGTGCTCTTTTTCTGCCCTTTTCGAGAGCCACCACAAATGCTCTTTTGTTATCTTGAAGTTATGCCGTTTAATTTTCATCTTGCGTTACTTCCAAATGGTGGCTCTGTTCCCATTTATCATTCTATTTCGCATTCAAGATCTATATACCAGCCAATAATATCAAACCCCTGAACAGATTCGGTACCCTTACTATTAACCTTATTACATACATATCGTCTATATTCAATCTTTTCTCCAATGTCGATATAAGATATATGTCTTACCCGAGGAAAAATAATTTTACTTATCTTAAAATCAAAAATAGGATCTTTCTCAACGAATCCCACAGGTCTACCGTTTTGATAAATTAAGTCCTGATCCCTTGTAGAAATCCAATCAGATAAAGATAATTGCGAACCTAACCATAATTTAACAGATTGATGAGTATCGATTTGGGTATGCCACAATCTCAGTAAAAGCGAACCTGAAAAAACTATGGTAAGAATTATTGGTATGCTTATAAGGATTTTAATTACTATTTCAGCCATGTTGTTAAATTAACGGTACCTGACATCTCCTATTTCAAGAAAATATTTTTCAAGCGAACCAACGACAAATCTTTCTTCTTTGGTCATAAATTTATTTCCCTTCAACAATTTTAATAGAAAGGGTACCTGACACCCTTATCCCCTTGCTACACATTAGTTACCAAATCGCTTGATTCCAACTTCCTGCTAAAGTTGTTTGTGCCAAGTTCTTAATTTGTCTTTTTTCTACAATAGTTAATTCATCCGACACTTCATTGCTTTGATTGGAAGGGTCTTTAATAACTGTATTTTCAAAATCACTTACTAGATAATTCATAATTTTTACAAAATTTCCTGCCGGACTTGACCCAAGTAGCCCAGTACCCTTAAGCGCTTCAATAACCGAAAGCTCAAGATAGAAAGAAGGGAAATCCAAGTCGTGTAATTTTCTCCAAATCTTTATCATCTTAATATCAAACACTCTTCCGGAATTCTTTACGAGATTAATATGAGCGTCAACATTAGTTTTTGTCCGTGTTTTTGCTTTTCTTTTCCAAACAGAATGATCGAGTCCAAGAATATGGTTCTTTACACCAGCAACGACGTCTATTTTTAATCCTGTGTGGTTGATTCCAATAGATATATTTTGTTCACGTGTCATATATCCCGCACCACTAAATCTATTCCGTAGCGTGTTATAGACATTTTCAAGTGTATTGTAGGTACCTACTGAGGGATCAAGTGAGACGAACAGGTCAATATCCGTAGTGTCAGTGATGCCAGTTCCTTTTGCGAGCGATCCGGAAAGTTTTAAAACATACGCGTGCCCATTTGCCCACGCATGAATGTGTGGTCTGAGTTCGTTGATTTTATCCTGAATAACATATGTACTATTCGGAGTGTGCTGAGCCACAACTTGTTTGATGTATTGATCGTTCTCGTCCATAAAATTCATTTTTCGTAACTCGTTGTAATCATTGCGGTTACGATGTCATTAAGGAGCCTTCCTCGAAAATTTGTGACAGCGGTATGTCTTTTACCATCGAGATTTTTCATTTGTTCGTCAGGAATTCTTCCTTTTTCATAAGGGGCATAGACAATCAAAGCACATGCGTCTGGCTTCTTTTCAAGTATGAGGGAGACATCATTTGACCAGTCATGCCAGAATACAAGATAAACGGAAGCTTTTTCTGCTTTTCCTAAATCTCCGATGTTTGTAATTTCAAAAATGTTCTCTTCACGAAAGAGTCTGGAATCTGTAAGGAGGCTTCTAAGACTATTCACGTTGTCTCCCTTAGCAAAAACTGCAATCTTTCTTTTTGCGAGTCCACTTCCAAGACGATAGAGCGCGGGCGAGATTCCCCGTACCCACAAAGCAGTGCCCCATATAATACCGACAAGGAGAATGAGGGTTTCGATAGTTCCAATTACGGCTAGTAATTTTAAAAATGCTGACATGGTAATTGTGTGGATAACTTAGACTTGCACGACTTCTACAAAGTTTCTATAATAAGGAAAAGTATATTAGAAACTATTTAGAAAGTCTACATGCCTGCAATTACTAGGAAACAAAAAGAGGTGCTTGACTATATCGCGGTAGAATCGAAAAAGAAGGGCTATTCTCCCTCTCTGGAAGAAATACGGAAAAAATTTCGCTTTGTTTCGGTTTCTACTGCTCATTACCATCTGGAAAAACTCCAACGAGCAGGTTATATCAAGCGAGAATTAAATCAACCACGTTCAATGACAGTACAGCCGTTAGAATCTATAGAATCCCCCTACTCCAGTACAGTCGGTCTTGACTCTATTTCCCTCCCCATTGTCGGCTCAGCCAACTGCGGTCCAGCGGATATCTTTGCGGAACAGAATATTGAAGGATATCTCAAAGTTTCCAAGTCCCTGCTCAACCGGCGCGATGGCCTCTTCGTCATCCGCGCCTCCGGAGATTCCATGAACAAGGCGGACTTTTTTGGCAAGACGATTGAAGACGGCGACTTCGTGATTATTGACTCTCTGTCGCGCGACGCCAAACACGGCGACTATGTTCTCTCTATCATAGACGGGTGCGCCAACCTCAAAAAGTTCATCATTGACCGCAATGGCCAAAAGTTGCTTGTTTCTGAATCCAAGTCAAAAAAGAACTATAAGCCCATCTTTCTCCACGAATCCGACGACTTTATGATCAACGGCAAAATCATTTCGGTTATTAAGAAGTAGCATCCCCAGAGTGTTATTACAAATGGTCAGTACAACCCAAAATCTAATTACGAAAGAAACCTATCGGTTTTTCAGTAGACTGTATTATTAACAAAATGCAAGAAAAGATCCCTGATTGATAAAATTCTATGAAACTTCTTATGCAACCAAGTGTCTCAAAAGAGCCTTTTAAAAGGGTTTCTCAGACGATGCCCAAGTGGAATACTACCTCTTCAGCGGAGAAACAATTGGCCTCAATCCTCATACAAGAAATATCGTCGAACTCCGACAAATACAAGCAGGCCGAACAGTTATATCAAATCACACTGAGGCTACTGAACGGCAATGCTGGGTTTAGTAAGGACTGGCCAAATTTTGAGGACGAGATTACCTCGAACCTGATTGCGGAAATTGTATACCAAGTTGAGTTAAGAGACTCTGACGTAAAGAGGTCAGGCTCATACTTCACTCCTCACGTTCTGGCGGCCGATATGGTGAATGTTGCTGCCCAGAACTGGAAACGGGATAGAAGTTCAGAAATAGAGAACGCAATTTGGTATGATCCTTGCGTTGGAGGAGGTATATTCCCCGTTGCGATAGCCAGGTTTCTCTTAGAGCAGAAGATGCCCCCTGAAAGGATAGTGGATAGGATAACTGGATCGGACATAAATCCATTATTTGCTCAGGCCACAAGGATTAGATTGGCACTCGTCCTCTCTAAAGGAGACTTGAAAAAGTTCACACAATTGTATAATCGGTGCCTAAACTCTATTTCGGAAGAAGATTCTCTATTGAATTTTTCTGAGATTTCGGATTTCTTCGCCAAACCACAGAAGAAGGTTGATATCGTAATCGGGAACCCTCCATACGTGAGGTCAAACAATCTCTCACCTGATGTTAAGAAAAGCCTGCGAATGCTTTACCCCTCCATTTGGTCTGGCACGACGGACTTGTATATGTTCTTCATTGCTCATGGTCTGAATGCGCTTAAAACGCACGGCGTCCTTTGCTATGTATCACCAGCGACATTCCAGAGAACCTCGAGTGCATCCCAGATACGGGAGTACATCCTTAATAAGGCTTCGATCCATGCGGTATTTGACTTTGATGAGTTAGAAGTCTTTCAAAATGTCCATTCGCATATAAGTGTGTATGCACTTATCAAAAATGCAACAGACACACTTACTAAATATTCGCTTTATACAACCCTTCCCGCGGAATCGCCACTTACTAAAAACCCATTTCCGATAGTAAATGTATCCTTAAATGGCCTAGGGGACCGCGCTTGGAGTTTTCACCCGAAAAATACGTCAATACTACCGCTTTTGGAACGAGATTCGTTACCACTGCGAGCCTATTTCAAGATTTACTCCGGCATTAAAACAGGTCTGAAGAATGCATACGAGCTTGTCGCGACGAAACACGATGAAATATTGAACGATGAGAAGTCCAAGCAGTATATATACCGCCTCGTCAAACCCCAACAAATTGAAAAGTGGGATCTTCAATGGAAAGGTACCTATCAAATTGTTATACCACGGGGGCAAACAATGAATCCCGACAGTAAAGCATATCAACACCTGCTTGGGTTTAAGGACGAGCTCTCTGTCAGATCAGACCTACAGAAAGACGACCCTTGGTATTCCCTTAGAGATTGTGCGTATCTAGATTTATTTAATGCGCCTAAAATTGTATATCGAGACATTTCAGCTCACCCACGCTTTGCCTTGGACAAAGAAGGAATGGCGGTGGTGGATGGTGCCTTCTTCATGCCAACAACGGACCTATTTTTGCTAGGACTTCTAAATAGTAAAGTTGGAGAGTTCTATTTTAAAAGCTGCTGCGCAACCATCGGCAGCATTGGTTCCCGCGCACGTCTGCGGTTTAAAAAAGTGTATGTTTCAGAGTTCCCCATCCCAAAACATGTGGATTCCAAAGCCCGGGCAGCAGTCGAGAGGTTTGTGGAACAGATGTTGACAGGTGATACAATGAAAACTCAGGAACTTGAGCATCAAATGAATAGCGTCGTCCTAGACATTTACCGAGTCCCTTTTGAACAAAGACAAACTATCCTGGAATCATGAATGTAAAAAAATTAAAAGCAATCGACCTATTTTCTGGAGCAGGTGGTTTAACTCTAGGGCTTGTGCAAGCAGGAGGCGAATCTATTGCTGCGGTCGACCACGACTTGGACAGCACACTGACCTACTCTCGGATGTTCCCCAGTTGCAAAAATGTTTACCACGGAGACATCGAAACATGGCGGCCAAACATTAATGAGAACGTTGATGTAATCATAGGTGGCCCTCCATGTCAGGGGTTCTCACTGGCTCGAGGACAGCGATTTCTAAATGATCCGAGAAATCACCTGTATAAGGAATTCGTAAGAATAGTAGATCACTTGAGACCTGGATGGATCGTTATTGAGAACGTCCCAGGTATTACTAATATCGGTGATGGTGTCATTCTTAATCAGATCTATGAAGAGTTCTCAAATCTTGGATACTGGCTTGGTCACCGCATTATTAATATGGCTGACTATGGTGTCCCTCAAACACGCAAACGGGCAGTCTTTGTAGGCAGCCGCATTACAACTAAATTTGCCTGGCCTGAACCGACCCACACAAAAGGAGGATATGTAACAATTAAAGAGGCCCTTGATGATCTCCCTTGGAAACTCGGAAAGTATTTCTCACATCGAGCTAACTCTCAGATGCGCGGGCCGCGGAATAGAATAGTTGATAAAGATCCGGCATTCACATTACGAGTCCGAGGTGATGAATTCGCGTTTTGCAAACGTCCTGCTATAGGAGCGTTTGCGCCAAACCTTCTTCCTGAAGCTGAATTGGAGTATCACCCAATCACGAGTTCATATCAAAAGTTGATGCGACAGAGGTCGCCTCACGGAGTAAGAGCACTTCGGATACCTCAAGCAACAAGCAGTAAGAGTGACTTCAGGGGCACTCGACGTCTCGCAGTAAGAGAAATGGCACGGCTCCAGTCCTTTCCTGATTGGTTCGAATTCTCTGGGACACAGTACTCCCAAGCAAAGCAGGTTGGTAATGCCGTCCCACCGTTGTTTGCAGAAAAATTATTCACTGCCATATTTAAACAACACCAGGCTCTACAAGATGAAGTCGAATTTGCTCTCCCGCTTCCAATAACGAAGATACCAGTCCTGACAGATTTGTAGTTGTAAGGTCCACATGTGTCATAGAACCGCAATCGGCCGTAATCTCGTTGCCAGTAATTAGGAAGGTACCCTCGTCTCCTGTGAATTGGAATACGGCTCTATAACCGTCAATTTGCTTTGAAGCAACCCTAGCAGATTTGTTCACACTACATTCAACAACTCCCAAAACGCTCAATGCTATATCCTGTGGGGGGGTTTTCTGAACTAGGGGGAGTAGGCGCGAACTGCTTACTCGCAAGACCCCTTCCAATTGCAGTTCATTGCTGTAGGCGTACTGGTACTCAACCATTTGTCCTTGTTTATTGATAGTCGTAAGCTGTCCAGGTAAAAGTAAGATGTCTGGTCTTATTTCGTATCGCTGGCCGGTCGCAATTATATGGTATGGGCACCCCTCGATAAATAAACTCAAGACCTTACCGTCTTTTGTGAATGTAAGCTTGGGGATTAACGATGCCATAAAGCGATCGTCTAACGCGACGGATTGATCGCTGGTTGCTGAATGACCTGCCTGTGCGAGATGTGCAATGGGTATTTCATTTCGTAAGGTCATTAAAACCGGCTGCTGCTCAAAATCAATCAGAGGAATCTTGTATTTCCACCCCGTGTCCATAAGTCTCCGGGTGAGTGCCGCAACGATAGACCACTGAAAAGCCGTCCCGTCCTGAAGGGGTCGTTCCCAGATATCGCGCCAATCCACTGACGCAAACTCAGGAGGAAAAAGTTGTAGGGCTGCTTGCTTTAGTAACATCATAGGGTTTGAAGATAGTCCCGCAAGTCGGATATTTTGAATACGGGTAGCCACCCGGCAGCCACTAAGCGTACTAGCGCGAACTCAGGCGGAGTAAGAGTGACGTCCATGTCCACAAACATTATGAACGGCAGATTGTATCTCGATGTAAATTTTGAGCCCTTAAGATCGTATTTCGCGGTGAGGCCAACATATGCCTCCTCCTTCGCCCTTCTTGGAAACTCCGGTTTTCGAAAATACTTGGCCTTAATTACGGCTATAGGACGCCCGTGTCTACCGAGTACTACTTTCAAATTGCCGTAGGACTGAACAGTGGCAATACTAGAGAATTTAGAGTGGTACCCCACTGGCAATGGAAGGCCTGCGGCTTCAAACGATACTAGCGGGAACTTGTCTTTGAGAGCCTCTTCCACATAATAGAAACTGGGCTTGAGAGTGGTTCCGTTGCTTGTATCATGCTGCAGCGCATCGACAACTATCTGCTTGGCGCGACTGGACGTTAAGAGACCTTTAAGAGTCTTGGCATCGCGAATGCCCGCGGCGTGGTATTTCGCGAGAAAATAATCAATTACCTGATCGTTGATCTCTGGAGTGTACATGACTGTATACAGAGTATGCTCCGTGACTGTACGGATATTCAAATCCGCTGGGTAGTGGACACTCTGAGATGAGAAGAGTCGTACAAGCAACCGACGGGTTATGCAGAAGTCGTCACTGATGTTCCAGAGGAGATCTATGGCGGCCCTCAGGTCCAACTCATTTGTAACCTTCCTTGAAATCTGATTTCCCCAAGCGCTCCAGTCATTGAGCGCCTTTAGTGCAGTGCTGATGAACCCATTACCGTCATAGACCCGCTTCAAGGTTGCAATGATGTGGGGGTCAGAGGACTTGCCAGCCGTAATGGCTTGAATCACTCGGCCCTTAATATTCTCGCCGCCAACTTTTGAAGATTTAATAATTGAGGCCAGTTTAGATTCAGCAGAACTGTACTCTGTATTGAGAATCTTAGCTTGCTTGTCTGCGAGAGCATTTTTTTCGGGGAGCGATCCCAACCACTCCTCGATTTTTACCACAAAGCCAACTAAAAAATCACGCAAACCTGACGGACTGCTAAAAGCAATTTGCAATCTTTTTTGAACGTCCAATTCGGATCCAGTTCCTGCGAGCAGAGTGAACAGGTTCGAAAAGATATCGTATTTATCGACGATATCCGCAGAGTACATCGACCAGTCGAAAGATGCTGTTTTTGCTGCCTCGAACCAACTATATGTGTACTCGCTGGGTCCAAAAGTAAAATGCAAAATACGAAATTCCTTTTTGCTGGCCAAAAGATGGCGTCTGAGGGTAAGAGCCTCAATCAAGGTCTCTCTAATTTCATAGGTCTTATTCGCTTCAGCGACCCCGAGTTCGTTACCCTTGTAGCAAGTGGTCTGTCCCCAAAACTCGACCTCGTGAGCAGTTTTAATGAATTTGATTCGGAAATAATGGTCAAATACATCGCTCGCATCGACTGCTTTGAATTCCTTATGTCGCTCTGGCCACACCGCCTTCGAGATGACCCCTTTCTCGGCTAGCTTTTCAAGGGCCTTTCGTAGAGCAAAATCAACAAGCATTTCGATGTAGTCATTTCGTAAGGCCGCGTGCTGTTGGACTTTTTCCTTGACGTTCATGGGCATAATCTAACACTTTTTGTATCTCGAGAACAGGGCATAATCACGGAACTAAATTCCGCGTATTCAAAAGAGATTGGCCTGTACTTTTTAGTAAGGCAACTCAAATAGCCTAACTTCAGTAGATTTAGAGACTTGTATACTTCGTACTTTTCCCTTTGGATTTGGAGACGGGGTATTTGAGGGCGTTGTGGGCAATCTTTTTGGCCGAGGCGGAAAGTATATCAATCCCGAAATCGTGGGACATAATTAACACCCAGTTGAAAACGTCGGCGAGTTCCTCGCCAATCTCATCTTTGTGCGTTTTGACGTACTCCTCTATCTCCTTCTCGTTCTTCCATTTCACCCCCACACCAAACTACTTCAAACTGCACAAGGATATTACAAACAGAACATATTAAAGTTTGGTGTGGGGGTAAAAGTGCTCCAGGACTTCCGCTGCTTCAAGCGACAGCGAAACCGCCAAGTCTTTCGGCTTGTGAAATTGCTCCCAGTCCCTTTCCTTGCGGAACGCAATCAGCTTTTTGGTTAGTTCGGTGATGTTTGGCATAAAATTATTTCATCAACTCCACCCTAAAGAAGCGAGCGGACAATGTTAGCCCCGAAACCTTGTGTAGGTTTCGGTCATTTATTTTTTCTTGTATCCATTCCTTGGTTCCAATTCACCGTCCTTCAATTCATCACCAGTCCAGCGACCGATTCGAACACCGCACTTTTTGCAATCTATCTCACTTACACCATCATAGTGCTCAGGACTACCTGGCGCATACTCGACTAGGATTATATTCTCACTTCCGCATTTTTTGCATTTCTCTGTGTTCATTTTGGTTTTCCTAACTTTTAATGTTTCGCGTTTAGCGATTTGGGAACAAAACTATTTTGCTCCAAGACGTGTGCAATACCTCGCAATAAATAGTTATTAGCAAAACCGATGGTATAGATGCGACCATTTTCCTTAAGCGGGACAAGCATGTTTTTGTCCTTCAATCTTTTAAGTATCCTAGAACGTTGTACCGGAGATTCTTTCCCTATAATAAGTTCCAAATCAACTGATTTAATTCTCATATCATTACTTCTTACGACAGCGGAAAGGATTTCATGCTCAAGTCTCGTAATATGCTGTCGCTCAAGCGCGAATGAAAGTGTCGGTAGTAATATGGTGCGAGTCATGTATTCCAAGTCAAGAAGTCGGTCTATTTTCTCAATCTCCTCCCTCAACCCCTCAAGAACGTAGAGGCACCATTCAAGCACTTGCTCTTCTTTTCCGGAATCAGCCAACGCGAGCTTTTCATAGTATCGATTGCGGTCCATGCAAAAAATCGCCGTCGGATTGAGAATCCTTCCGCTCTTCACTTGAAACCCTTGTTTGATGAGCAAAGCGTACGTAAACAAACGAACGACTCGGCCATTTCCATTGTCGAAGGGGTGAATCCACGCCATGCGGTGATGAGAGAGTGCAATCGCAAGAAGGTGATACTGCGACTCAATGGATGTATTCACAAAATTAAGTAGTTCATCAAAGTACTCAGAAACTTTTACGCTATCGGGCGGAGTGTGAACCGCATGTTGAATCGCCACGTTGATTGTACGAAGTTCCCCTGGGGACCGAGAACCTTCTCCACGCGGAGCAGGAGTAAGTCCGTCAACAATAATCTTGTGGATTTCCGAAACCAAGGCGCGACTGAACAGGGTGTGTTCCCCAACATTCTTTTCGATAAATGCGATGGCTCTTTCAATATTAAAGATCTCCTTCAGCTTTTCATCGGTGGTTTCTTTGGAAGCGGTTTCGATAATCTTTTCAACAAATTCAGCCAGAGTTGTGTGGTTTCCTTCAATCCGTGCCGAACCTAAACTTTCAAACATCTGAAAGATATCCTTGATTTGCAAAAAAATGTATGACGGAACCGGTCCCGAAAGTTTTTTAACTCGCAGTTTTTCAAGCTCAATAATCGTATTGGCGAGCTTGCTTCCCCACTTAGGGTCATAGAGTTTAAGAGGGACATCTTTAAACTCCTTTTTATTTACATCTTCTGAATTCATTATTTAACATGATACACGATAACACCAAGTAAATCAAGGGTTTATCCACAGTGCTTCTTGTACTTATTTAACATACCTTACATACGATATTTACCTCTGCGTCTTCCAGCGACAGCGAAACCGCCAAGTCTTTTGGCTTGTGGAATTGCGACCAGTCCCTTTCCTTGCGGAACGCAATCAGCTTTTTGGTTAATCCTTGAATGTTATCCATATATTTCATTTAAACCAATCGTCAAACTCACCTCTGATTAGATCCTCTCTCCGAAGAACTATCTGTTCCTTCTGATTCAGTTTGTCAGCGGTTACACGGATAAGTTTTGTCGTCAGCGTGTCGCCAACAAGCTCGTGTTTGATTTTCTTCAAGTAGGCCTCGATTTTCTCGTAGAACAATGAGGCGTATTCTTTCTGCTTTTTCTCGGCTGTCGGCCTACTACTAGAGGGAATGGTGACAGTCACCATTCTTTTCCGACGCAAGTTTTATTCGGGTACCCGCCGCCTGCTGGCGCTGGGCACTGCGCTCCCCTCCGGTCGCTTGCTGGACTATACGACCAAGTTAGAACCTATTTCAAGCAAAACTTAGCCGAAGAATGAAGTCCTTTGCGCCTCGCCTCCGTCCCTTCCTACGGAAGCTGTACACCTTTCGCATTTCTCCGAAGAAACGCTTAAGGTCTTGCGAAGCTTCAAGTATTCGCTTCTCACCTCGCCGACTCGGGGGACTCCGGCGGGGCGAAGGTGAGAATCTCTCAAGATGTCAAATAATGCGCCAGTTGTTTTCTAAGATATCTGTATCCGGAACCGCTCTTCAAAAACCTTTCGCGTCCGAATGCATCTTGTCTTTCAAGATACGCCTCTGCGTAAACCAACTTCCACCTCCCCGTCTTTATCTTTGTAGTACGTCCACCTTGTTTGTTGTTGTGCTCTTTTATTCTTCGCTCCAAATCACTGGTACAACCTATGTACCAGCTTTTATCCTCAAAGTTTTCTAATACGTACACCTTATACACAATCGTGGCCACGTAAAATGAAATAAGAATTTCATCACGCGACTCACGTAAAATGTATGCTCTCGCCTCGCATCCGTGGCACGCCACGTAAAGCAATTTGCCTCGTGGCCACGCCACGTAAAGCAATTTGCCTCGTGGCACGCCACGTAAAGCAATTTGCCTCGTGGCACGCCACGTGATGAGCGAGTCTTCGAGCGAATTTTACGTGGCTGCGGGACTTGGAATCGAACCAAAATTTTCGCTTTCAGAGAGCGACGTCCGACCATTAGACGATCCCGCAAGGTTAGTTCTTAGTTGCCGGAAATTAAGATGTAAGTAAGAGTTTGAGGAAAAACTACTTTTGTTTCCTTTTTACTTTAATCTTTAATCTAACAACTGTCCCCGTACGATACCTGAAAAAACCGATCTTTTCAACACAACCTACTTATTCTTACATGCCGCTACTCAACCACGTACGGCTGATAGAAGGTGGAAAAAGCAATCGGGATTTCTCGGACTGAAACAAGACTTTTGTCCCGAAACTTCGCCTCAAGAAGCATCCCTCGTTTGGTGCCGTCAAAATTCTGATCAAACACCAGATTGCCCAAGCTGTAGGCGATAAATCCACCCTGGTACCACTCGTTGTCCTGTGGGACATGCGGGTGATGTCCGACAACAAGCGTCGCACCGGCATCAATGGCACGGCGCGCTATCTTTTCTTGTGTCGCGTTGTGCTTCGTTTGATACTCATCGCCGAAGTGAAAAAGCACGACCACGACATCCGCTTTTTCTTTGGCTCGCCGGATATCTTCCGCAAGAATCGTTCCGTCAAAAAGAGCCACCGCGGGATGCGCGTCTCTTCGATCAACCGCCTTCGGCAGAAGATTCGTATATGAGAGAAACGCGAAACGCACTCCGCGAGATGTAACGACATATGGCGCGTGCGCCGACTCAAAATCTTTCCCGGCTCCCGTAAATCCGACTCCCGCGTCCGCGAGGCGGGTGAGCGTATCAAGGATCGCTTCGGGTCCATAATCATACATATGGTTATTGGCAAGAGATACCACATCTATCCCGCCCGCATAAAGAGTCTCAACAGCACGGGGATCCGCGCGAAATGAATACAAACTCCCCTGATTTTTCCCTTTATTGGAAATCGGTCCTTCCAGATTCGCGATGGTGATATCGGCTCCCCGCAAAAGTGGAGCAATCAGGGCAAACGGGAACGCAAAATCATTTCTCCTCCGCATACTTGCTCCTATCTCGCGCGAGAGCATAACGTC
>ORJL011324676.1_pt1 | contig 14840 bp, 10 predicted proteins | sample 1779941 | NCBI WGS metagenome assembly ORJL01 (sample SAMEA104232317, study PRJEB22302) | groundwater metagenome | biome: forest; feature: aquifer; material: groundwater | place: USA | collected 2011-08-07 | depth 5.8 m
CAGTTGCCCGCCCGAGCCGTGAGTACGGCGGAAAGGGTGACAAAGGCGACTGCACAATGCATAGACATAGTCTTCATGGTGTTTTACGAGAGGATCTGGCATCGACTTGGGTCGTTGGTCATATCGTTCGGGTGTGTTGGTCGGCTGCAGCTTGCTTCTCTGCGAAACGGTCTAAGCCCGATTCTCCAGAATTCTCCACATTAGAAGCCTCCGTTTCCAGTCTTTTCTGAAAACCGTCCCTGTCAGATCGTGCGTGAGCGCGGACCATCATGTCCGCGTTGACCTGGCCTATCCACGAGGGCTGCCACCTCTTGCGTCGCGACTACGAGGTTCGGAGTTCCGGTTTTAGCCGGACGGACATTCGTTGTACCTGGCGCCTCTGGGCTGAGACCAGCCCCGCAAGTGGCGGCATGGCTATAGAACAAACCGCGTCCCCTTGCCACCAGCCCGCCCTGAAGCGGTTGGATGCTCGTGTAAGACGCGGATTCTACAAGCATGCCGCTCCTACGGAGCTTGCCCGCCTTCGATAACCTCGTGGCTATAGACATGGCGCTCCTAACGGAGCTGGCACCATCTTCAAGCCGCTCGATCGGGAGTAGCTCCGGTAGGAGCGTCATGCTTATAGGAAACCATTCCCCCTGCGTTTTGCTTCAAGCTCGTAGGAGCGGCATGGAATCCGGCATTCATCCGGAGGCATGCACTTGCCGGCTCGCCCACCCCGGTGCCGAAACATGCCCCCCCTTAACGGGGCCGACATCCGGCGACCGTTCAAAACGTGATGCCAGTCGTTGATGATCAACACTATGGATCGGAGGTGAGAACCGCCCGGGGGCAATTGGCCAGACGTCTTTTCGCATTGCCACTTGGGGAGCGAGCTGAAACACTCGCCTTCGCCAAAACGGTTGGCTTGTTAGGGCACAGTACATCCGCCGGAAACGATGTCATTTGCTTCCCTCACCTACTTCTTGTTCCTGCCGACGGTCTTCGTGCTCTACCACCTTAGGGCCTGTGGCACGGCGCCGCCTGGCACTTTGTCCTCTGGGCACTGCTCCATGGGCTCTACCTCAGTGCCGAACGGTTCCTCGGGCGAATCGACGTCCCTCTGGACGACCCCGGAGACGGCGGAACCATGCCGTCGGCCAGGGTTCTGCTGCGTATGATTCGCACGTTCACTTTGACGTATTTTGCCTGGATTTTCTTCCGGGCCTCTTCGCTCAACGATGCTGCTCACATCCTCGGGAAAATCGTCCACGGTCCTTTCAGCATGAGTTTCCACCCCGATCTGGCAAACAGCCTTCAGGCGAACGGGCCCGTGCTGATGGGTCTGCTGGTCCTGGTTCTCTGGGAGTGGCTGGCCCGGCGACGATGGCTCTCTCTCCTTCCAGAGGTTGCCGTTGCCGGCGCGTTGGTTTGGCTACAGCCTGATCTGCTGGGGAATTGTCCTGGGAGGGCCGCGAAAGGTGGCTGAGTTCATCTACTTTCAGTTCTAAGGCATGGAATCCTTCACAACCAGGATTCTCGGGTTTTGCCTATTGCAGATGGTGATCGCCTGGGCGGTGTGGAACCTTGGATTGGAGTACGATTACTATGGCAATCGCCTCGGGGAACGGACCTCCTTGCAGCTGCTCCAATACTATCCCCCGCGCATCCTGTTCATCCCGCGCCTTGCCTGGAAACGCTTTCTGGACCGGGATGCTTTGCCTCTGATTCCGCCTTGGCCCAAAAGAGTGTGGCACCGAATTATCCCGCTCCCTCCAACGATCCTGGGGCGGAGTACGCGCGGGATGGCTTTAACCCGTGGGGCGATCATGTAGCCCACTATCGACGGAGTTCACGCATCCTGGATTTGCCCCTCGACGATATGCGGATGCGCCCAGGTCGCGCCCTCGCTCCGGGTTCTGAAGTCCGTGAGCGGTTGACCTCGTTCTCAAAGCTCTGCGACCGAAAAGGCGCGAAGTTCGTGGTGACATGGCCTCCCCATGTCCACGAGGCCCTGGATGAGATAGCGCCTGGAGTTGCCCAACTCGTGGAAGGCTTGCACGAGACACCTGGCATCATTCTTCTGGACAGCCCCGAGGACTACGCCTACGAACGGAGTCTCTTTTACGATGCAAGTTACCACACAACGGGCGAGGGGGCGGACCGCCGCACCAAGACGCTCATAGACCACCTGCGCCAATACCTTAGCGGCAAACACAAACAATGAGCACAGAACGACCGCCTCGGACATGCCTGTGGACGGGTCACTGGGTCGAGAACTTGGCGAGGTGAAACCATGCGCCCGCAAGAGAAACTCCACGTCACACTGCACCTGGCAACGGGCTGCCTCCTCGCGGCCGCGGGGTGCATGATCGGTGTCCGGCCTGAATTGGCCGTTTACTATTGGAAGTTGCGTGAGCCTCTCCTCGGCTTGGGTCTGGTGGCGGCAGCTATGGCCGGGCTTTACCGGCGCGAGCGGGTGGCACGGTATTCGCGGCGGGCTTGCCTCGCCGCAATCAGCGTCATTCTCAGTCTGACGCTGGCAGAACTCTCGTTCAGGTTCGTGAGCTTCGATTTCAGGCATCAAGAGGCAGCTTGGCGTCGTGTTCCCCCCTATTTTCGCAAACCGCTGACTCCCCTCGGCAATGGTTTACGCAGACGATCGGGTCCTGAAGAGTGGACGGGCCCGGTAATCCGGACCTACCTGAAGCAGCTTCGCCTGGAAACGGCACCCTACCGCGATGAACCTGCCATCACGGTCCGGTATGACGAGCATGGCTTCCGTAACGAGCAGCACCTGGCAGACTGGGAAATCGCTGTCACCGGCGACTCCTTCACTGAGTTGGGACACCTTTCATACGACCAACTGTTCACGACCTTGCTCGGTCGATCGCTTCATCTGAACGTCCTCAACCTCGGCGTGAGCTACACCGGGCCTGTCACGCAACTCGAGTACCTGAGATCCTATGGCCTCTCCGCGTCCACGAAACATGCCATGGTCGTGTTTTTTGAGGGCAACGACCTCGAGGATGCCGCACGAGAATACGGGGAGCTGCGTCGCTACCAGGATACAGGGCTGATCCACCAACCGCGGTTCCATGCGCAGACCTCGCTTTTGAGAGCAATCGGGGATCGCTTCCGCTCGTCATCTCCGAGTGGCGAGGGTGAGCCTTCTGTTGATGCTCTTTTTGCTTCCCGCCAGGGAGAGATTCCAATAACTCTGGGTTTCACACCACACGGAAGCTCCCACATGACGCAGGAGGAGTCTGCCGCGCTGGAGTACTTTTTTAAGAATTACGCTGACCTTGGCGCGCGCAATCGTCTTCATCTGTGGATCGCGTACATGCCCTGCAAAACGCGAGTTCTGCACGGCTCGATCACGTTCACACCACAAGCCAGCGAGGAAATCCGGACGTGGCAGCCCAACGATCTGCCCCAGACCATCGCCAGAGAGTGCTCTCGGTACGCCATCAGTTTCATCGACCTGACTCCCACGCTGGTGGAAGAGACTCGGAGAGCGGGTGCGCTTCTCTACAACGGCCTGTACGATCCCCACCTGAACGCGCGGGGTTCCGCGGTCGTGGCGGCTGAATTGGCGAAACGGTTTCAGACGGAATGAGTTTCCCAATTCCGACCGTCTCCGCCCTATCAGCACCGCACAAGGACGCTCATAGACCACCCGCTCCAATATCTTGGACAGGGGCGGAGATAGTGAGGAGATTTCTGATTCGGAATGGACATACTGCTTGCCGGTGCCGCAGTGGATGAGCATCATGCCCCATATTCAGCTATGAACCGATCAAGATCACTTCGGCTGTTCGTCTTTACCACCTGCTTGCTTTTGCTCCTTTCTACGGGGGGACTGAGGGCGGAACCAACCCTGAACGTTAATTTCCAGCCGGGCGGCTATTTCACCGAACCGCTGTTCTCGTTTGTTTGCGGCGGCAAGGCCAGTAAGGATTTGCTCCCCGGATGGAAGATCGAGCGTTCCTCGCGAAAGCTGGATGCTCAGCGCACAGAGCGGCGCATGGTTTGGACTGAGCAGGGGACAGGGCTTGAGGTGCGCTGTGCAGGGATCGAATACCACGACTTTGAGGCGGTTGAATGGACGGTGTACTTCAAGAACACCGGTAAGGAGAACACGCCCATCCTCCAGGACATTCTGGCCATGGATTTCGCCTTCCAGCGAGGCGAGGGCGGCGAGTTCGTGCTCCACGGCACCAAAGGCGATTGGTGCACAGCAGGCAGCTTTGAACCCTTCGTTACGAAGCTCGAACCCGGGACCACCAGACGTTTCGCTCCGTTTGGCGGACGCCCAACAAACGCCGCCTTCCCCTACTATAATCTCCAGATGCCAGGTGGAGGGGTGTTGCTCGCCATCGGCTGGCCCGGAGAGTGGGCCAGCTCATTTGTGCGTGATTCAGAACGAGGTCTGCACGTCACAGCCGGCCAGGAACTCTTCCGCTCGTTTCTTAGACCGGGCGAGGAAATACGCTCGGCCCTGATCGCAATGGTCTTCTGGAAGGGAGCGGATGTCGTCGCCGGTCAGAATGTTTGGCGGCGCTGGATGGTCGCTCACAATCTGCCGCGGACCGCAGATGGGGCCCTGCCACCAACCCAGATCGTGGCGTGCAGCTCACATCAGTTCAAAGAGATGACCCAGGCCAACGAGGAGAATCAGAGACTGTTTGTCGATCGCTACCTGGAAGAAGGGATGAAACTGGACTACTGGTGGATGGATGCGGGCTGGTACCCCTGCAGCGGAGAATGGGTCAATACCGGGACATGGGAGCCAGATCCAACCCGCTTCCCGAAGGGTTTGCGGGCCGTCAGCGACCACGCCCGCGCCAAGGGGGTCAAGACAATCGTCTGGTTTGAACCGGAGCGAGTCGGAGATCCCAATTCATGGCTGGCAAAGAACCATCCCGACTGGTTGCTCTCCAACAAGGCGAAGGTTCCCCCTCCGCCAGCAGGCGGTGCTTTTGGCAGCGGGCCGGGCGCTCTGCTGAATCTCGGCAACCCTGAAGCCCTTAAGTGGCTCATCAACCACGTTGACAAGACCCTGACGGAGCAAGGAATCGATCTCTACCGACAGGACTTCAACATGGAACCCCTCCCGTTTTGGAGAGGCGCCGATACGCCCGGCCGCGAGGGCATGACGGAGAATCTCTACTTTCAGGGCTACCTGGCTTACTGGGACGGACTGCGGCAGCGACACCCGGCTCTGCGAATTGACTCCTGCGCGTCTGGAGGCCGTCGCGATGACCTGGAGACCATGCGTCGAGCGGTGCCCCTGATCCGAAGCGATTATCTCTTTGAGCCAACAAGTCAGCAGAGCCACCATTTCGCCTTTGCCCAGTGGCTTCCCTACCATGGCGCCGGCTACGTTGTGGGGCAGTCGGCGATCGGCTTCAAGGTCGGGGCGCAAGTTGATCCTTACGCCTTTCGAGCTAACATGTCGCCCAGTTTGACTCTCTGCTACGACATGCGGAGCAAGGACCTGGACTATACGCTGGCGGCGCGCCTTTTTGCCCAACTCAAGCAGGTGCAGCCATACTACCTGGGCGACTTCTATCCGATCACTCCCTACACCCTGGCAAATGACGCCTGGCTGGCATGGCAATATGACCGGCCTGAAGCTCGCGAGGGTTGCGTCCAGGCATTCCGGAGACCGGACTCTGCTTCTGAAGCCAGCCGCTTCAAGCTCCGAGGCCTGGATGCCGCCGCCCGCTACATCGTCACCGACCTGGACCGTCCTGGCGATGCCCAGACGCTCACCGGCGAAGAATTGATGAGCGGCGGCCTGCTCGTAAGCATCCCGCAAAAGCCCGCCGCGGTTGTTATCACTTACAAACAAGCGAAGTGATCTGGAGTCTGAGCTCCCGCCCTCAGCATGCGGCCATTTGAAGCCTTCTATTCGGGCGATTATCTGGACGTCTCGGGCAACGTCGCTGCCGGATATTGGGGGGAGGACCTGCTAAGAGCCGCGCCGCAGATCCGGCACCGTTTCTTCATGGACCAGTCGCCGGCGACGCTGGGTGCGGCTTTTGGAGAAAGGCTCTACAGCCTGCAAATGGAGCCGCATCACGTGACAGCGGCTGACGGAATCGTGATCATCCGTCCGTATGTGCGGCGGTCTGCCTTTGCCAGGGGAGTGGAGCGCCTTGTTGTGATCGGCCGCGCCGGCGTGGGCACGGACAAGATTGATCTTGCCGCTTGCACCGATAATGACGTGGCGGTCTTCAACGCGCCCCACTCGCTGACGCATTCCACGGCATCGGCCGCGTTGCTTCTCATGTTGGCGCTGGCCAAACGTCTGCCTTGGCAGGAGCGAATGGCCCGTTCCGGCGATTGGCGCGAGCAGGCCACGGTCATAGGAGACGACCTTGTCGGTCAGACCCTGGGTATCGTGGGGTTGGGACGCATTTCGTGGGAACTGATCCGGCTGTTGGAGCCTTTCGGTATGAGAGTACTCGCGTATTCGCGTCATTGCCGCACGGAAGAGGCGACAGCCCACAGTGTCGAACTCGTGTCCCTGGACGCGCTCCTTCGTGAGGCGGATTACGTGAGCCTGCACTGCGCGCTTGCAGATTCAACCCGCGGGTTCATGGGAGCGCGGGAGTTCGGGCTCATGAAACCCACGGCTTACTTCATCAACACAGCGCGGGGTGAACTGGTCCAGCAGGACGCGTTGACGCGCGTATTACAGGAGCACCGGATCGCCGGTGCCGGGCTGGATGTGTTCGCCCATGAACCCCTTGCCGCCACGGACCCACTGATCGCCCTTGATAATGTGATCCTTACGCCGCACTGGCTGCCGACCACGCACCGCGCAGTGCGCCTGGTTGGTGTCGCCATGGCGAAAGGAATCCTGCGCGCCGCACGCGGCCAGGTGCCGGAAAACGTAGTCAACCCGGAGGTGCTTAAACGAGCCGGTTTCAGGTCGAAGTTGGCGCGCTTCGCGGTAAATGGGTAAACGGGCCCAGGGGAATCCATCTACCAACGGGCGATGGAGGCTTCGGTCGTCTCCTGCTGCCGCGCATTTGGGCGGTCGGTGAAGTCGGGGCGCAACCTCGTACCCAGGCCGGGCTTGGCTGGCACTGAAATGTGACCGTCGTTCACGGGAATGCGATCGGTCACCACGTCATCGTACCAGCCGTCGATATAACCTCTGACGGTCTCCATTATGAACGCGTTTGGGATGTGCAGCATAAAGTGCACTGAGGCCCACAGCGCCACCGGCCCAACGGTGTCATGGCACGTAACCGGCAGGTAGTACGTATCGGCCAGGCTTGCGATCTTGCGGCCTTCGGTCAACCCGCCGCCCCAGGACAAGTCGGGCATGGTGATATCCACCGCGTTCTTTTCAATCCATGGCCGGAAGCCGAAGCGCGTGAATACCCGCTCACTCTGGCACAGCGGGATCCTGGTGGCCTGCTTTAGCCGGACGTAAGCCTCAACGTTGTCCGGCGGCATCATCTCCTCCAACCACATGATATCGTAGGGCTCCAGCGCCCGGGCGATCCGTGTCGCCGTTGGCAGATCCCATCGGGCATGGCCTTCAATCGCAATTCTCATCTGGTCGCCTACCGCCTGGCGGATAGCCTCCACCACTCCCACACCCCGCTTGAGTTCCTCGTCGGTGATGGAATGTCCCAAGACTCCCGCCGCCGTCCTCCCTCCCCAGATGACGACCGGCTCGCGCGGCTTGTCCGGGCCAGCCAAGGTTGGCCCAAACTGGTCAAAGGGCCAGATTTTCATCGCTCGGATTCCCTGCCGCAGGAGGTTCTTGGCAAGTTCGCCGGCCCTGCCATCGGCCACCAACTCTTGGTCGATGTACTTCCCGCCATTCACGCAAGTGTTGTAGATTGGAACCCGATCGCGGCTGCGGCCGCCAAGCAGAGTGTACAGGGGCTGCCTCAGGTGTTGCCCGGCAATGTCCCAAAGCGCCAAATCCACCGCGGAGAGCGCACGCATCTCGGCTCCGTTGGACCCGCAGAAACTCACCAATGAGAACAGATTATTCCAATGGTTCTCTATGTTGAGCGGGTCACGGCCAATAAGCAGAGGACCGAAGGCCTGGTGTATGACGGCCGCAACCGCTGGCGGCAGGTAGTACGTCTCGCCCAAGCCAACCAGGCCGTCGTCGGTGTAGATCCTAACCCATAAGTTATTGGGGGACGCTTGCCGCGAGGTCGGACTGAGTTTTCGCCATTCAGCATCCGGCAAGGCTTCAAACCAGATGGTCTCGATCTTGGTGATCTTCATAGGATGTGTCTGGAACTGGGGGATGTTCACCCACCCTTGTCCGGGTTGACAAGAACAGATCACATCCTATTGGCACATAAAATCCGCTGCTTGACTTTCGAGCAAAACGTCTCACTGTCCACATCAAATCACATGAACCTCCGCCTCCTCCGCATTCTCGGCGCTCTTTGCCTGGTCAGCGAGCCGACTTGGGCGCAAATCATCAGCCAACAGCTCTTCGATTCGATGGCTGGCTCGCCCCGCGACAACCTCACGGGTGTTGTAGGCATCGTGTTCCGAGCCAGCGAATCATCCGACCGAATCGTCACTCACTTGGGTTACTACGACTCGGGGAATGACGGCCTTCAGGCGAGCCATCGCGTCGGCGTTTACTCGGCGACACCGGCAACCGCCGGCGCCGGAACGTTGCTGGCTGAAGTCACGGTCCCTGCGGGCACAAATGCGTTTCTGGAAAACGGCTACCGCTGGGTCGAGCTTTCGACCCCGCTGACGCTCGAAACCAACCTCAGTTATGTGCTGGCGGCGGAAGTCTTCGCCGCGAGCGGCGACCCGTACCCGGACACAGCCGTGCGGGTCTGGAACCGGTTCTTCGTCGGCTACAACGCGGCCAGTTCTCGCGCGGGCCGCTCGAGCACCAACGCCTGGCCGCATGAGCCTGAGATTCAAGTCGGCAGCAACTCGGGCTACGCCGCCGCGAATCTCGGACTCGCGCAAGCGCCGAGGCCGTATCGCATCATGCCCGTGGGCGATTCGATTACGGCAGGCTACACAGACAACCCGAACTGGAAGGTCCCGTTCGAGTTTGGCTACCGCCGCGACCTGTTCAATCTGCTTCAGAGCAACGGCATTCCGTTCCAGTTCGTCGGCAATTCGCTCGAACCATGGAATGGGTTGTTTGGGGTGCCAACGAACCACCCTGCGCCGGACCTGCGGACGATTGCACAAGATCAGCATGAGGGCTACGGCGGGCAAGGCACCGCGTACGTCGCCCAGAACATCGCCTCGTGGCTCGCCAACGACCGCCCCGATATCCTCCTGCTGATGATAGGGATCAATGACATCGCTGCGGGGCAAACAAGCCAGCCTACCTCGGTTCAGTCCAGCCTCAGTAACATCGTCAAGACCATCGTTACCCGCTGTCCAAACACTCATGTAATCGTTGCGCAGATCACGCCCTACAGTACATACACCGCCGCACTGATCGATTACAACGATTACATCCGCAATACGCTCGTGCCGGCCTTCCAGTCGCAAGGCAAACTCGTCACCACCGTAGACCAGTATTCAAACCTCGTCACTGACCCCGCCGGATTGAACATCGACAGCGCTCTCTATGCCAACGGCATCAACCACCCGAGCCCAACCGGCTACGCGAGGATGGCGAAGACCTGGTTTGGCGGCATTCAAGCGGTGCTGTCAGGCGGTCCTTCTGTGAGGATCACCACCCCCACAATGACTTCTGAGGCGAATCCGGGCGCATCGCTGCCCGTCAGCGCCATGAGTATCGCAGGTTCTGGCGGAAGCGCTGTGCGCATGCGGTTGCTGGTGAATGGAGTGCCGCAATTCGAGTCTGTGGGCAGCTCGCTGACGACCACCTGGACGGTGCCAACCAGAGGCGCACATCGGGTGACTGTACGCGCCTTCGACACCAACGGGAACTGGGGCGAGAGTTTCGTCCATGTGCTCGGCGTCGATTCGGGTGCGGGCCCGGGCGACATCACTAATGGCCTCCAAGTCTGGCTCAAAGCCGAGGCCGGCTTGACCTTCAGTTCCGGCAACTACGTAAAAAGCTGGCAGGACCAAAGCGGCAACCTCAACCATGCCCTGCAAGGCAGTACCTCTCTGCAACCCAAGTATGTGAAAGGGCTCTTTGGCCCTGGCCCCGGGCTGCGCTTCGACGGCCTCCGCTATCTGGCCTCGACCAACGGCATGTCAACCGCCAGCTACACCAAGGTCGTGCGTTTCTTCATCAGCAACACCAACACGCCCAATAGCCTTCTCTCCGGCGCGAAGTTTGGAACCACCTCCGAGCGGGATCACGCCCTCCTGTTTAGTACTGCGCAGAGGACACTCAGGATGTTCCATACAGGCACGTTCACGACTTCCACCACGAATTCGCCGCTCGGACAACCTTCAACCGCGCTTGCGACCTACGACGCGAATACCCGCGTGGGCGAGATCTACCTCGACGGTGTCCTGCGCGGGAGCGGCACTGCCGCCGGTAACAACACCCTCACCTCATACCAGATTGGCGCATTCGGCGGCGGGTCCCGGCTCGTTGGCGCGATCTCCGACGTCATGATCTTCGACCGCGTGCTCACCCCAACCGAACGCAACGCCATCTTGAGCTACCTCGACGACAAATACCGCACACCTTTCCAGCTTTGGCAGAAACGGCACTTCTCTACCGACAGCCAGCGCGCCGCACCCGAATTTGATGCAAGCGGGGATGGAATCGCCAACGCCGTCAAATACGCGCTCGGTCTCGACCCGCTCGCCGACAACGCGACCTCCGACCACCTGCTCCGGATACAGCTCGCCGGCAACACCGTACAGGCCACCTACAGGCGCGCAACTGACTCTCCAGACGTTGCTTGCTACCTGGAGTCCTCTACGGACCTTTCGGAGTGGACTCCTGTCAACGACACATCACTCGGCGTGACCAACTCCATCGATACCCGCGCGTACCCGGCTGTGGTCCCGAACGACACCGCCTCACTTTTCTTACGCCTCTGCGTGGTCATGCCCGAATAGGAGACCCCGCTGGAATCTGGACGTTTTTCGAGGGTGTCGGAGCGATTGAAGCCGTGCTGGCGGGCGTCCAGCCGGGAATCCCAACGGGATTCGGTCCCAAAGCCCAGGGTTGGCGCCGCGCCTACCCTGGGGGCACCGTCCAAATACCTGGCCCAACCCCAACGGGGTTGCGTCTGAACGGTTATTCACTGCCGCAACCCCGTTGGGGTTGAGGCCCTTTTCGCCCTTCTTACCCAGGGTAGCTCGTTCCTCGCAACCCTGGGCTTCGGGGCGAAATCCCTTTGGGATTTGCTCACAAAAAGGTCCAAACTCCAGGAGCGAACTGACGTCCACTGCCACGGGCTGGACGGGGCTCGTCATGGTGGTAGCCGCGAACGGCCGTTCCCGGTTACTTTCCCTAACTTGACCTCGCCCCAGTCCACGGTCGAACCATCGCCCTTGCCGGCCTCCGGCACGATGAACTCACGCAGGGAATCGAACATCGTGACCACGGCACCCTCCTCGGCTGGCACCAATTCCTGCAAAGAAACCGCGTATTTGCCGGGAAGCACATCACTGGCGCGGAACGAACCGTCCGGGGACACAGAGATGGAATACAAACGGTGGTCCTCGTAAGTGGCCGCGACTTCCGCGGACTGATAGAACGCCTGCCGCTCGGCATCGTTCTTCAAAAGCCGCTTCCTTTGTAACATCCCCAGGCTCTCTGTGGTGAAAATCACCATCCCGTGCTTGGGATGGAGAGCGTCGCCATTGGCCAACTTAACCTTACCGCTTACGGTGCGGCCGTGGCCGCCGACAATGGCTACTGTGGTTTCCCCGGGCTTAACGTCCACAGCCGCGACATGGCAGAATGTCCACCACGTTCCACCCGCGCTTACGAACCGCGTAATGACGTGCCGGCCGGGCGGAACAAATGGAATGACAAACCGTCCTTGGTCGTCTGTGCTAACATGGAACGTCGTCGGATCATAGATCGGGGGCTGAAGCACGGTGCGGCTAAAATGGTCTCTTCCCGAATCGACGGTTGGCTGGCTCGTTTTGCGGCTGCCCGGCCTTGACCAACATGGAACCGCCGCACTGAAGTTCACAAATTCGTTCGAGCCCGCATGATCTCCAACGCGCAGCGTGCCCTCGATGCGCCCCCATCGTTCCAACGTGACGCTCGGTAACGCTTTCAACTCCGCGATCGGAACCTGCGCGAAACCCTCCTCGCTCAGCGCGACGACCGAACGCGCGCCCTCATACATCAGCAGGGAGAAAACCCCGTCATCCCCAGCGTTCACGAGCGTGCCTTGCTGACGCAGGCTGCCGGAGGTCACCGCGAACACCCCGTTACTGATGATGAGGGGGATTCCCTCCTCGACCTGCAATGCAACCTCGGCGTTCGCCGCCGGCCTGCCGTCGGGCAGAAGCACCACCCCCTTTACTTCAACGTCGGGAATGGGCTGTGGTTGCCGCCGCGCCTGCGGGATCACAACTCTCGTCCCCATGGGGTCGGCAGCGATGAGGCTCAGATCGAGCGTCTCCCCCGGCCTCAGATCCACGTCCCGAAGGGTGTGATGACTCCAACTCTGAGAATCCCGCGGCACGTCCACATAGGAGATTCGCAAATGTCCCGCCGGCACGCGGGAAAAACCAAAATGGCCTTGTGTATCAGTAGTCGCGAGCATGTCCATATAAATGCGTTCGAAACTCCAACCGTCACCGTCAGCATACTTCAGATGCAACTGCTCATTCGTGGCAGGCCGGGAGGTCCAGTTCAGCGTGCCAGTAATCTTCCCAAACGGTTCGAGCCTGATCGCCGGGTTGGTTGCGAGCGATTCCAGGCCCACGATGGCAAACCCTGTGGAAGTGGCTGCGGCCACCGAGTGCATTCCCCAAATCGGCTTGAAGGCGAACCTTCCGCTGCTGTCTGTAGCAAGCACGTTCGACGCCCGCGGATCACACATCAATTTTCCGTTTGAGTCGAACCCGGCCCGGTCAAATGTACCGCCGAGCAGAATGGCGGTCGCGCCCACAGCAGGCTTGCCGTCAGGTGTGAGGACGATGCCCGATGGACCGGAGCCTTTCCTCAGAGCGAAATCCACGCCGGCTACTCCGCCTGGCATGAGTTCCCACCGTTCCGGCAGGTAGCCTTCGGCTTCAACTTGGAGCGTCGGCTGCTGGCCGTCCCTGCTGACGTAGATCAGATAGACGCCGTTCGTGCCACTGAATTCTTGCCGAGTGCCCGGCCCCCTCCGGTTCAGATCAGGCGCCCAACCAAACGCGCCTCGGAACTTTCCGATTGGCTCTTTCGTCTCGGCGTCGATCACACGCCCGGAGACGAGCCGATCGCGTGAATGATCGAGCAACCGCCGTTGGTCAGGATCCGGGGCGCTGGAATCCAGCCGCCTGGTCACCGCAGAAGAACCGCTTTCACCGCCCGTCGAGGCTTCGCTTTTGGTTGCTCTGGCGTCCGAGACGGTTCTGGTCTCCTTGTCAGCCGGCTTGCTCAATTGCGGGTCCGTCAACGCCGCTACCGCCAACGCCGCTACCAAAAACAAGGCCAGCGCGGACCACCGGCTGGGTCTGCGGAAGGCCGCAATCATCGAGATGCGCCGACGCATCTGCTCTTTGTCCTCCAGAATGCCGACCAACCCCGGAATAGCCGTGGGCCGGTTCAGGTTTTCGAGCAGCTTGACGACCGTTCGTCCGTAAGCCGTGCCCGCCTGGTCCCCGGCGCGCAGGAGCGCAAGTTCGTCGCAAGCGAGCTCGCGATCCACGCGCAGCCGCGCGAAGCCGAGCCAGAGGAGCGGATTGAACCAGTGCATGATTTGCAGCGCTGTCACCAGCCAGTTGACCCAAAGGTCGCCGCGTTTCACATGGGCGAGTTCATGCAGAAAAATGTAGCGCAGTTCCCGAGCGGCGAATTGTCCGCCGATCCCGCGCGGCAACAGCAGCCGCAGCCGCAGCAAGCCGAACAACGCCGGGCTTTGCACCGCGTCCGCCTCCACCAGCTTGATCCGCCCCGAGAGGCCAAACTCCCGTTGGCACTCGTCGAACAGTGTTTGCAGGCAGGGGGCGGCAGGCGCCGAAGCCCGCGCCACTTTCCGGCTAAATCGCATCAGTTGCGTGGCGACCACACCGGCCAACACCAGCACGCCCACAAGCCACAAGGCCGCCAGACCTGGAATGAGAACGTCGTCAAGGCTCAATGATTTCGAGTGAACCGGGACGTTGTTCGGACCTGGGACCGAAAGGCTCGCCGCTGTTTGCTTCTGCTCCGACAAATCTTGTTTAATGCTGGCGCGCGATGCCTCCAGGCCGCGTTGAACCTGTGGCAATTCGCTTTCCGCAGGCGAAAGCGGGGCTGGAGTGATTTGGACGGAGTTGAGGTTCCCCGACGCGGTTGACTGAACCGGGACGCCGTGGCGCGACCCTTCCAACCGAACGGTCGGTTGGTAGAAGTTGAACACACTCATCGCGCTCGCCGGACTGAACGGCAGGAGCAACCGGACAAGCACGATCCCCCATAGCGCGAAACGCCAGCGGCTTGTGAGCTGGCGGCGGAAAACCCATTGCACCAGCATCACGAGCAGGACGAGCACCCCCGCCTGCAAGGAGTGGTTGAGCAGCCAGTTGACGGCCTCTTCCAAGCGGGGATGGGCGCTCACCTTTTCGCCTCTCGGTTAAGCAGGCGCTGGAGTTCGGCAATTCCCTTGGGCGAGGTGACGGGAGACTTGCTCCGGCAGATGTTCATGACCTCCCATTCAGCTCCAGAAATGTGCGGTGTCTGCTTCATATTTGTACGCTTACAACTGTAATGTGCATAATGATTACACCAGTAATTCGTTCATGGC
>ORJL011631885.1_pt1 | contig 14840 bp, 11 predicted proteins | sample 1779941 | NCBI WGS metagenome assembly ORJL01 (sample SAMEA104232317, study PRJEB22302) | groundwater metagenome | biome: forest; feature: aquifer; material: groundwater | place: USA | collected 2011-08-07 | depth 5.8 m
CGGGCGTGCCGGCCAGCATGATCGGCAGGCTGCCGAGATACTGAGCCGCCATGATCGTGCACGTGCTCAAGCAGGCTCGGGCAATTTCCTCTTTGACGACGATATGTGAAACGTGATCGGCGCCGCCCCCGCCGTACGCCTCCGGGAAAGCCATGCCCAGAAACCCGGCCTCGCGCATGACGCGCACGTTATCCCAAGGGAACTCGCCCGTGACGTCGATCTCTGCGGCTCGCGGCGCGAATCGCTCCTCCGCCACGCGCCGCGCGGCGCCCTTGACTGCTTGTTGCTCTTCGGTCAACCCAAACTGCATGTTGCGCTCCGTTGAGAAAAGGTTGAAAGATGATGGATGCAGGTTGTGGAGGAAACCTCCGCCTTCATCCCTCTTCCGGATGTCTTTCCCGTCGCATCTCTTCGGCGATGGCCGCGTTCCACGCGTTATGATGAGCATCGGTGCTTTCCGGCCAGCCCACCGGTACGTCGCCGATGACGAAGTTGGCCGGGTACATGTTCTCCCGTACCGAGTCGACCCGCAGCTCGATCATCATCTGCGGGAAACGGAACGACTCGCACCGTTCCTTGATAATCCGCGCCGCGCCCTTGATTTCGTAGGCCAGGCCGCATCCCAGAATTTGCAGCGCTGCCATCCCGTTGGCGCGAATGTTCGCCACCACCGGGCGCTGTGAGCCGACGACTAGCCGAATGGTGTGGTCGTCCATCGCCAACACCCACGACACCATGTCGGTCGCCGGCCCGCCGTCCGCGCCGACCGTGATGACGACGATCGGATGGTGCGCCTGCAAGTAGCTGAACAGCTCCGGCGAGAGGCGCTGATCAGCCTGAGAGTGACTCATCCGGCTGCCGCTGGCGTCGCCCGGATTTCCCCGTACATCGCCTCATCGAGTTGTGCGTGCAGGGCCTCAGTGCCCGCGTCGCGGGCGTAAGGGACGGGGCCGGTGAGGTGCGTGGCCGGAAACATATTGGCCCGGACTTCCTCGACGGTCAGGTCGAACATGGCCTCCGGGAAACGGACGGACTCGCAGCTTTCCTTGATCAGCTGTGTCGTGCCGCGCACCTCGTACGTCAGCTCGTTGCCGATCAACTGCAGCGCGGCCTTGCCGTTGGCGCGCATGTTGATGCCGCCGGGGAAGTGCGGGCTGATGACCAGCCGCACCGTCCGCGCATCCAAAGGCCACACCCACGACAGCAGGTCGAGCACGGGCTTGCCGTCCTCGGCGACCGTGGCGACGACAACCACGTTGGGCTGGCGCAGATGTTCCATCAGGGCCTCGGGGAGTTCGTTGAGTGTTTTGCTCATGGCTGTGCCTCCTGTAATGCGTGAATGGCGTCCAAAAGTTTCATCGGCGTCGCCGGCAGATCGCGGATGCGAACTCCGACGGCGTCGCGGATGGCGTTGATAATGGCCGGCGCGGTCGGGATGGCCGCCGCCTCAGCGATGCCTTTCGCTGCGAATGGGCCGGACGGCTCTTCGTCCTCGACGATGATGGTGATGATCTCCGGGCAATCCCTGAACGCCGGGATGTGGCACTTCTTCAAATTGTCGGTGAGCACGCGCCCCCGATCCAGCCGGAACTCCTCGGTGAGCGCATAGCCCATGCCCATAATGCAACTGCCCTCGATCTGCGCCTCAATCCCCTGCGGATTGATCGCCCGGCCCACATCGTGCGCGGCGATGATCTTCACCACGTTCACTTTGCCCAGCCCCTCGTCCACGTCCACCACGGCCACCTGTGTGGCGTAGCTGTACGAGAAGAAGTAGTCGGTGCCGGTGGGCGCATCGGCCGGAAGGGGCGGGCCGTGGTGCCACAACTCGAAAGTCGGCGGTGAGTCGTAGTGATGCGTCTCGGCAAACCGGACGCCCTCGGCGGCGGCCTGCGCCGCCAAATCGCGCAGCGCGATCGAGCGACCTGCTCCGTTCGAGAACCGGCCGTTCTTCAGTTCTACACTTGCCGGATCGGCGTCGAGGCGTCGGGCCGCGTATTCGATCATCGCGGCGCGCAGTTTCTTCCCGGCATGCACCACAGCGTTGCCGGAGACGTAGGTCGTGCGCGAGGCGCTGGTCACGCCGCCATCCGGCGCGGTAAACACGTCGACCGGGCCGACCTCGATTGAACCAAAGGGCACGCCGGTAATCTGTGCGGCGATCTGCGCGATGGTAGTGTCGGAACCCTGCCCCAGATCGACGCCGCCGATTCGCACGAACAGCCGCCCCTCAGGCGTGAGTTCCACCGCCGCGCCCCCGGAGTCCATGTGCAGGCCGAGGCCCACGCCGACATTCTTGTACGAGCAGGCGACCCCAACCCCGCGCTTCCATCCCTTAGAGGGCGGCGGCACGTCGCGCACGGCTTCGCGGGCGAGAGCGATGGTCCGTGTTAACGGCACGCTGTCGCGCAAGATTTGCCCGGCGGAAGTCCCGCTGCCTTCCTCCACGGCGTTCCGCAGCCGGAACTCGAACGGGTCCAGATTCAACCGCCGCGCCATCTCATCCATCGCCAACTCGGTGGCAAACGCCACCTGCGGGATGCCGAATCCGCGCATCGCGCCTGCGGGGACGTTATTCGTGTAGACCGTGGTGCCGACGACCGAGACGTGCGGGATCACGTACGGGCCACCGCAAAATACCACTGCCTGTCCCAGGACGACGATGGCCTCGCTGGCATAAGCGCCAGTGTCGGCGAAAATGCTCGCCTCAAGTCCGGTCAGTTTCCCTTCCAGCGTTGCGCCCACTTTCATGTGGATCTTCATCGCGTGGCGCTTAGGATGCATCCTCAGCGACTCGCCACGAGTGAGCGTCATCTTCACCGGGTGGCCGGTCTTGAGCGTGGCCAGGCCCAACAAAATGTGAAGGCTGACGTCGTTCTTCGCGCCGAATGCGCCGCCCGGCTGGACGTGAATCAGGTTGAGCCTCTCCGGCGGGAGGCCGAGCGAAGCGGCGACGATCCCCTGGTGGCCGGAGACGAACTGGCTCGCCATCTTGATTGTGATCACACCGTTCGCGTCGATGCTTGCCAGCCCCGCTTCCGGTTCCAGAAAGGCGTGCTCGACGAATGGCGTCGAGTAATCGTCTTCGACGATCATCGCGGCCCGGGCAAAGCCGGCCGCCACGTCGCCCTTGTGAACGTCCAGCCGCGCGTGCAGGTTGCCCTGCTCGTGCACTTTAGGCGCGCCCTCGGCCAGCGCTTCTTTAGGCGAGAACACGCCCGGCAGTTCGCGATCTTCCACACGCACGAGCGCCGCCGCCTCGGCGGCCTGCTTCTCGTTCTCGGCCACGACGAGCGCCATCACGTCGCCCACAAAGCGAACCTTCTTATCGCAGAACACCGGCTGGTCGGGCTGAAGAGTGCCGTAGAGGTTGCGGCCGGGCACGTCTTTGGCCGTAAGTACGGCGACGACGCCGGGGGCGGCCTCGGCCTGCGACGTATCTAGCGACACAATCTCGGCGTGGGGGTATTCGCTCCACACGATCTTGGCAATCGTCATGCCGGGCACGACAAAATCCCCGGCATAGGCGAACTTGCCCGTGGCTTTGGCCGGGGCATCAACTTTCGGAACTCGCGCGCCCACCACGTCCGAGACGGCACTCCAATCGGTCGCGGTTCGTTTCGCCTCCCCGCGTAGTATGGCCGCTGCGCTCTGCACCGCCTGAATGACCTTGGGGTACGAGCCGCACCGGCACAGGTTGCGGTTGAGCGCGGCTCTGATCTGGGCCTCGGTCGGGTTGGGGTTCTTGTCGAGCAGTGCCTTGGTCCCCATCGCAATGCCCGACGTGCAGAAACCGCACTGCACCGCGCCGCAGTCCACCAGGGCTTGCTGGATTGGATGGAGAGCGCCGTTGTGTGACAGGCTTTCGATGGTTTCGATCTTCGCGCCGTCCAGGCGATCCATGCGGAAGGTGCAGGCGAGTTCGGCCTTGCCGTCGACGAGGACGGTGCACGTGCCGCAGTGCCCCTGCGTGCATCCGTCCTTTGTCCCCATCAGCCCGACCTCGTCGCGCAAAAACTCGAGCAGCGTGTATTTTGGCCGCAGCGCGGCGGTCTGGGGGCGACTGTTCAATTGAAAGCGGACGGCTTCCGCGTCACTTGTTTTAGCCATATCATCCTCCCGGCTCTATTGACTCCACCGCAGGCGCGCGTCGGGCTTGGACACTGGGTCGCACGTTGCCCGTTCCCGCCTACACCACCCCGGCCCGTTTCCACATGGCCCAGGCGTGTTCCTGGCTCTTCCGTCGGGCTTCTTCTTCGTCCATCGTCGTCATCCGGTGGTCCTCCACCACGACCTTGCCGTCGACGATGACGGTTTCAACGTCGGCGCTGTCCATGTCGTGGACGGCGTACCACATCCAGGTACCGGCGTTGACCGGGGTGGGGCACTTGTCCTCGACGATCAGCACGTCGGCTTTCTTGCCGACCTCCAACGAGCCGATCTCCTTCTCCATGTTGAGCGCCCTGGCCCCGTTGACGGTCGCCATCTCCAGCGCCTGGAAGAAGATCATATTGGCCGGGTTTGCGACGGGGGCGACCTTGTGAATCAAGTAGGCCGCGCGCATCACCTCAAGAAGGTTGAGGGTGAAAAAGCAATCGTGGCCCAGGCTCACGGTGATGCCCTTGGCTAACATTTGCGGGATCTTCGCCACGCCGATGCCACCGAGCATGTTACTCATGGGGGTGTGCGCCACTTTGACGTCGTGCTTCGCCCACAGGTCGATGTCCTGGTCGGTCAGGTGAATGCAGTGGATCGTCAGCACATCCGGGCCGAGAAAGCCGGTATCTTCGAGTATTTGCGGATCGGGCTTGCCCCACTTCTCGACCGTGAGGAAGGGCGGGAACTCGGCGACGTGGATGAACAACCCGGCCCCGGTTTCGTTCGCCAATCGTCGTGCCTCGCGCAGCATGTCGGGCGGCGCGGTGTAAGCCGTGTGGCAGGCGAAGCGCCCGGTGACGCGCGCGCCCGGCTTGTTGCGCTCCTTGACGAAGCGCAGGTTCTCGGCCATCGCCAGATCGCCGAGACGTTTGCTGGTGCGCTCGGTGGCCTCGAAGGCCAGCACCGCGCGGATGCCTGCTTCGTCGCACGCGCGGGCCTGAGGGTCGAGCGCGCCGGGCAGGGCCGAGGGCGCTTCGAGCATATCGCCGATTGTGGTCGTGCCCGATTTGAGCATCCGGGCAGCGGCAAATTTGGTCGCCCAATAAATGTCGTCAGCCAGAGTCTGATCTTCGACCTGAGGCCACCACCACATCTCCATCATGTCGGTGAACTTGGTGAACTTGGAAAAGTCCACCGGCATGTTGTGGCTGAGCGTGGCCGCCATATGGCCATGGGTGCAGATCAGGCCCGGCAGGACGACTTTGCCCGACGCGTCGATGGTCTGCTTCGCCGAGTGGGCTGCGGTCACCTCGGCGGTTGGGCCGATGGCGATGATCTTGTTGCCCTCAATGGCGATGGCCCCGTCTTCGAAGAAGCGGCGCTGACCGTCCATCGTCCCCGTTTTGCCGTGCGTAATCAATAAATCTGCCATGGTTCGCCTCCTTGAGGTTATGCCCCGCCATCGGGCGGCGCGTACGGTTGCAAAAGCTCCCGCAGTTTTTGCGGAAGCGGGATCGCTTTAAAGTCCGCGATGGAGACGCTGGCGATTACGAGATGACCCTCGGCGATTGCCTCGTCCCCGCGCCTCACGTCGAAGAGATACCTCACGGTTTTCGTACTCAGCCGCCCGATCTCCAGCGTCACACTCAACCGGTCGCAGAAGCGCGCGGGCTTGAGGAAACGACAGGTGGCTTCGACACGCGGCAGGCGGATGCCGAGCGATTCTTCCAGTTCGAGCACCGTCGGCCCCAGCGAATGATAGAACTCGGCCTCGGCGATATCGACGTAGCGGAAGAAGTGCGGGAAGTACACCACTCCGGCCAGGTCGACGTCGCCCCATTGCACCGTGACTTCGGTCGTGAAGCGCCGCGTCATGCCGCCTCAAAGTACGGCTGAAGAATCGCGCCCGGCCGCCCGCACACGTTGACGCACAGACCGCAGCCGTAGCACTTGTCGTTGAGGATCACCGCCCGCTTGTCCACCATTTCGATGGCGTCGAAGACGCAGACGCGCGCGCACAGCCCGCAGCCATTGCACAAATCGCCCACCGTGGGCGGGATGACCTTCGTGATCGCCATGCGGTTGTGCGCCCGGCGTTCCTTGATGCGGCGCAGGGTCAGCCCGCGAATTTCCTCCAGGTTCGAATAGCCGTGGTCAGCCAGAAAGTTCTCGATGCCGTTCAGAATCTTTTTGTAGGCCTCCATGCCGCGCACGTGCCCAACCGTAGCCATGCCGACGGCGGTTGCGCCGGCCATGACATATTCAATGGCATCCTTGTAAGAAGTGATGCCGCCCGTGCCGATGATCGGCACGTTCACCGTCTCGGCGACTTCCATCACCATCCGCAAAACGATGGGCTTGATCGCCGGGCCGGTCAGCCCACCCACGCCACGCGGTCCGCCCAGCCACGGCTCGCCCGTCTCGATGTTGATGGACAGCCCGGGGCCTAACGAGTCGCAGCAGTCAATGCCATCAGCCCCGGCGTCGACGGCGGCGTGTGCCCAGTCTTTTACGTTGTGCAAAAAGCCGCCGCTGAATTTGGCGATGACGGGGATCTTCACCGTGTCTTTGACGGCTTTGAACATCGCCGCCCACGGCGCACAGTCGGTGAAAACCGGTTGAGCCAGTTCCAGATCGGGGAACATCGCCTCAAGGATTTCTTTCATGTGCGGGCAGACGGTCGGCACTTCGATCATGTCGGCCCCGGCGGCCTCGGCCTGCGCCGCCAGTTCGGCGGCCTCTTCCGGCCAGCGCCCGGCCAGGTTGACGATGATCGCCATGTCGTTGCCCTGGCGGGCCTCCGGCAGTTCCTTCTCCCACCACTGCTTCGCCGGGTACACCGTGCTCAGCACCGTGTTCAGAAATCCGCCGTTGACCTGCGCAAAGCACGGCAGGATATCTGGCACGGGCTGGGCGACGATGGTCTTGGTGATCGCCGCCGCCGGGCCCCACTGCGCCACTCGCGCCATCGTGGCCCCGTCGTGGGTGTGGTTGCCCGCCGCAACGATCACCGGGTTCTTGAGTTTGATGCCAGCGAGATTGATTGAGAGATCGACTGCCATGGGCGCCTCCTTCTGACCCTCACCCCCGACCCCTCTCCCGTTCGCAAAGAGCGCGAACAGGAGAGGGGAGACTCTGCTCCCCCACTCCCGTCGTGGAATTCGCCACGACGGGAGTGGGGGTTGGGGGGTGAGGGATTACCACTTCTCCCACCACTTTTTCAGATTCAAATCCTCGGCCATCACGACCGCGGCGTTGTGGCCGCAGGCGCCGCTCAAGCCGCCTTCGGGGTGAGTGCTCGGCCCGCACATATACAGCCCCTCGAAGGCCGTCCGATATGGGGGATACCCGTAGAACGGGCGGAAGATGGTGAGCTGATCTTGCGCGCGGTCGCCGCCCATCAGCGACGCCTTCCACATCGAAATATTGCGTCGCTCGATGTCCAACGGCGAGTCGACTACCATCTTGAGCACGTTGTCGCGCGTCATGTTGGGCGCAAACTTCTCTACCCAGTCGTACAACTGCCAAGCATAGTCGTCCTTGATGTCGTCCCACTTCGCTGCGCCTTCCGCCAGGTCGTACACCGCCGGCTGCCAGAGCAGCATGGTGTGCTTGCCGGGCGGAGCCTGGGTGGAATCGACCAACGTGGGGATCACGGCCATGGGCAGATACGTCTTCGAAGCTTTGCCGGTGCGGATGTCGGCCCACAATCGCAGGTACGCGTCGTCGGACAGGTCGGGCATCACGCCGACCGTCCACGACTTCAGCACGTCGGGGTTGAACTCGGCGGCCTTCCACTGCGGGGCTTCGGTCATGGCGAAGTGCGGCGTAAAAAGGGTGAATTCGTCAGGCCGGTAACGTTTGATCTGCCGCGTGAGGAAGGGGTCGAGATGCTCCTCGCCGATCATCTTCATAAAGGTCTGTTTCGGCTCGACGTTGGTGACGACGGCCTTCTTCGCCGTGAAGCGCGTGCCGTCGGCCAGTTCGACGCCGGTCGCGCGTTTGCCGTTGAGGATGATCTTGGCGACGTGTGCGTTGCGCATCACCGTTCCGCCGTTGGCCTCGACGACCTTCGCCAGCGCCTCGGCGGTCACGGACGATCCCCCGATGGCGCAGCCGACGCCTTGGGTGTGGTGCACAATCGGCAGCAGCGGCGGCAGGAAGACGCCGCTGCCGGGGAGGTCGTCGGTGCTGGTCTGGTTCATGAACAGCAGAATCCAGCCGCGCACTTCCGGCGACTCGAACAGATCGTAGACGGCGTTGCGCGTGCTGGTAAGCGACGTCTTGACCAACTCTGCGCCATCCGGCGTCTCCATCATCGCCGACCAGCCCAGCCACGGCGCCGACGGCGGCGAATACAGGAATGTGCGCGAGCCGTCGACCAGCCCGCGATAGCCTTCGCAGAAATCGCGGTAGGTTTTCGCGTCGCGCTGGGAGAAGCGGGCGATCTCTTTGACCGTCCGCTCCAGGTCTTTGTAGAGCACGAGACAGCGCCCGTCGGGGAATACGGCGGCGTACTGCACTTCGGGGAAAACGTACTTCGAGCCGTACTTCTCCAATTCGAGATCGCTGTACACCGGGCCGAGGTGAATCCAAACGTGCATGCACGAGTGCGGGTTGTGCAGGAAGCCGGGCAGGGTGAGTTCTTCGGTGACACACCCGCCGCCGACGAACGGCCGCCGCTCGAGCACCAGCACCTTTTGTTTGGCCTTGGCCAGATAGGCGGCGCACGTCAAGCCGTTGCTTCCGCCGCCGATCACGATGATGTCATAAGTTTGCTCGGTCATAGTTTTATTCCTCCTGTTTCACGCGCGTTCAACCAGGCGAGTATGGCCTCCAGAACGCCTCCGCCCACGGCCAGCGCTTTGTCGGAAATCTCAAAACAGTATTCCTGCACGCCGCGCGGATCGACGTCGCCGATCTTCATACCGGATGTGACCACCAACCCGTCGTGAGCAATTCCGCGCAACACTCCGGCGAAAGGCGCTTGCACCGGCGCTCCATCCACCTCGGCCAGCCTATCGCCGCCGGCCACCATTTCGCCGATGGCGCGTTGGCCCCGCAAGACCCCGGCCCGAGGCGCATACAACACCCGATCGCCCGCGTGCCCATTCACGGCCTCCGGCTCCCCGGTATCGGGAGCGGCCGCGCCCTTCCAGATCGCGCGCCCCAGGTGGTGGCCCCGGCAGGTCTCGATCACCGCATGGCAGTCCTCGCCGGCTGTGAAGCCCGGCCCCAGCCCGATCACCAGCGGCGCATCGGCGAGCCGCGTGCCGAGATTGACTTTGGCCATCCGCCCATCCACTACGGCCATCGGGCGGACATCGACAAGTGCCTTTCCGTCGTCGTCCACGATCACCGGCACATACCCTTCGGCGACGAGGCGCAGCGCTGCTGAGACGGTCGTGGCGCGTCGGGCGCGCACGCCCTCCACCTCGACCTCGCCGGCGTAGATCGCTTCCGCGAACGACACCGCTCTCCGCAGGGCCACAGGCTCGGCGAGTTCGGTCACGATGATGGGAAACCCCGCCCGGTGCAACCGATAGGCGACTCCGGTCGCCAGGTCGCCCCCTCCTCGGATCAGGCAGAGCGTCTCGAATGGATTCATCGCCAATCACCGCCCCAGATTCTCGACGATGGCGGCGATGCCCTGTCCGCCGCCGATGCACAACGAGGCCACGCCATAACGGGCGCGGCGCTCGCGCAGTTCGTACATCAGCGTAAGCAGCAAGCGCGCGCCGCTCGCGCCCAATGGATGCCCGATGGCAATCGCTCCGCCGTTCACGTTCACCTTCTCGCGGTCGAGGCCCAACTCTTTTTCCACGGCGAGATATTGAGCCGCAAACGCCTCGTTGATTTCAATCACGTCCATGTCGGCCAGCGAAAGCCCGGCGCGCTGGAGCGCGAGGCGGATGGCTGGGGCCGGGCCGATGCCCATATACGCGGGATCGACGCCGGCCGTGGCCCAGGCCACGAGCCGGGCCAGAGGCTTCCAACTGCGTGCCGCAGCCAGGTTCTCCGTGCAAATGACGACCGCCGCCGCGCCGTCGTTGAGGCCGCTGGCGTTGCCGGCCGTTACCGTGCCGTTCTCGCGGAAGCGCGCGGCCAGCGCGGCGAGTTTTTCGAGGGTGGCATCAGCCCGAATGTATTCATCTTGATCGACGAGGGTCGGGCCTTTCTTGCCTTTGATCTCCACGGGCACGATCTCACGGCCCAGCCGCCCGGAGGCGCGCGCCGCCGACGCGCGTTGTTGGCTGCGCAATGCAAAGGCGTCTTGCTCCTCGCGGCAGATTTTGTATTGCGCCGCCAGGTTCTCGGCAGTCAGCGCCATGCCCAGGTTGTTGTACGAGTCGGTGAGAGCCACCCACAGGTAGTCTTCCATCTTGCCCTGGCCCAGACCCCAGCCCTCGCGCGCGCCGCGCAACACGTAGGGCGCCTGGCTCATGTTCTCGGCCCCGCCCGCCAGCACGCACTCGGTCTCGCCGGCCATGATCGTCTTCGCGCCGGTCAGCACGGCTTCCAGCCCCGAGCCACACTGCCGGTTGAGGGTGAGCGCGGAGGAGTCGATGGGCAGCCCGGCCTTCAAGCCGACGTGCCGGGAGATGTACGTGGCGTCGGCGGACGTGTGCAATACGTTGCCCCAGACGACGTGGCCCACCAGGGCCGGGTCCACGCCCGATCGGGCCAGCGCGCCCTTGGCGGCGATCACGCCCAAGTCGGTGGCCGACAACGAACGCAGCGATCCCATGAAAGAGCCGAAGGGGGTTCGCGCCCCGTCGAGGATGACGATGTCGTTATTCATGTGTTCTCCTGTCGGTCAGCGTCAGCGGCACGCGTACGCAGAAAAGCGCGTCCGCTGGATGCCGGGGTTGGGCCGCCTTCCACATCTTATTCACTCACCTTGCCCGCCCCGCGCTTGCTCAATCTCCGCCAGCATTTCCTGCGCGTTTTGCAAACTGTCAGGTTTGCGCAGGCGCGTGTAAATCTCGACGGCGCGGCGGGACAGGGATAAAGCTTCCTGTAGGTCGGATTGCCAATCCGACTTACCACTTTGTTTGAGCACGGCTTTGGCGAGGTGGTGACAAACGCTGGCAATCAACTCCTGCCGCCCGACTTTTTCTGCCAGCGCGAGGGCTTCGCGGGCGAGGGACTCGGCTTCCGCCCACTGCTCGCGGTCGAGGGCGAGTTCTGCCAGGTTGCCTGTGTAGTTGGCAATGTGTTCATTGTTTTTGTTAATCTTCGCAATGCGCAGGGCTTCGCGGTTGTCGCGCTCGGCGGCGGGGTAATCTTTGATGAGGCGTTCCACCCTTGCCAGATCGTTCAGAGCGATGGCGACATCTCTGCTTTCGGGGGAGATGGAGCGGCGGATTTCCAGCGATTTGCGGTAGGCGGCGATGGCAGCAGGGTAATCTTTTTGCAGTTGGTTACCGACTCCGCTCATTTTGATGGCAATTGCTTTATTGAGCGGAGTGCTATCTTGCCAGTGTTCGGCGGCGCGGGCAGCGCATGTCAGCACTTCGGCGGGTTGGTTGCGGAGGGAGTAAGTATAACTCGCCCGATATGCCTGCCTACCTGCGCTCTCTTTGTCATCGACAGCAAGCGCGCGCGCTTCGGCTTGTTCGGAGAGCCAGAGCCAGTCGCTCCATCTACCTGTGAATTCGAGGAAAAAGGTGAGTTGGTCGCAAACCGTTTGCAGGCGATAGTTGTCGCCCGTTAGCAGGCGCGGCAGGGCGGCGGAGACGAACTCCCATTCGGCGTCCAGCATGGGGAATTTTTCGTAGTCTTCGCTTCCGCCGCCGAATTGCAGGGCGAGGGCGTAGGCGCGGTCCGTGAGGGCGTCGCCTGTTTGGGTCACGGCTTCGGGGCGGCGGGTTCGAATAAACTTTGCCGTGAGGGGCGGGAGAAAGTATGTTTGAGATTCGAGACTGGAGACTAGGATGGAGCGGTCGGTCAGGTCTTCCAGCGCAGTCTCGGCGGCGCGTGCGGGCAGGTCGGTCATGTCCGCGATCCACTTGAGTTTGGCGGGCAGGCTGAAATACGTCAGGGCGGCGAGGACTTTCGTCTCGTCGGCGGTGAAGGTCTCCAGCAGGTCGCCGAAGATGTATTCGAGCGGGTCGTTTCCTTTGGGGGCTTTGTCAATGAAGGCGCAGGCTTCGGCGATGGTGCGGCACTGCGAGCCTTCACGCCCCAACTGCCCCGCGATCCAGCGGATGAAGAGCGGGTTGCCCTGGGTGATCTCGTACAGGTCTTCGCGCTCTTTTTGGGAGGCGCGGGCAAGGCGCGCATATTTGGCGGCGAGTTCGGCGATGAGTTGCAGGGCTTCGTCGCGGGCGAGGCGGTCGAGGCGCACGATGCGCGCGTCCACGTCGGTGCGGCGGCGGGAGGTGACGATGGCTTTGTTCCCTTCGGGCAGGCGCGAGAGGAATTGAAACAAGCGCGTGCGTTCTTCTTCTGGCAATGTTTCCAAATTGTCGAAGATGATCAGCGCTTTTACCCCCGCCAGCGCGAGACGCAGGGTGTCAGGGCGGTCATCGGGCGCGAGTTTTTCGAGTCCGTCTTCGCCCAATTCCTTGCCCAGTTCATCCAGCATGGCGAGGTAGGTCGGGCGCGTAAAGTCGGTCAGTTTGGCTTCGCCTTCGGCGGTCAGTTCGCGCACTTTGGCAGTGATGAAGATTTTGCGCTCGAAGAGTTCCGCGGGCGCGTCGTGCGCGGCTTTGATCGCCAGCGCGGTTTTACCGATGCCGCCAGGTCCGTCAATGAGTGCGCCCCAGGTGCGGGACTCTAGAGAAAGGGCAGATTTGATGATGTCGAGTTCGGCGGCGCGACCGAAGAAGTAGGGTTGGTTGGGGAGGGAAGAGTGAGTGGGCGCGGAGTGAGTCGCCGGGACCTCATGGATGACTTCGCGGATTTCTACTCGAACGGCTTTGTCGGGCAAGGTCAGTTTCGCCAGCACTTCAAACGCAAAGGCGGCGGCATGTCGAGAGGCGCGCTCCTGCGAGCCGCCTTTATCTGCCTCGGCCTTGCCCTCCAGCAAATCCGAGATGCCGCGCACGACCAGTGCTTCTAATCCTGAATGCGACTGCGCGGCTTTCAGGAAGCCGTAACTTTCCATTTCCACTGCCAGCGCATCGTTGTAGGCCTGGCGAATGAGTTTGTAGCTTTCCGACTGCGTGGACGTCACGACCTGCTCACCCGCCGCAATCGCGCCCAGAAAGACGTGCGGCGCTGGGTCGGGAGTTGGCGTGAGACGTTTCAGCCAATCGGACTTACGAGATTCAGCGCGGGCACGCTCCAAGATGCGGTGATGAGGCAACCCTACTTCAGGTCGGGTTTTGAATTCATCATCAGCTTTGCCCGAATGATAGCCGTAGACTTTCGTCGCGACGACTACATCGCCAATCGTCACGTCTTTGATGCCGCCTGCCACGCCAACGAACAACACCACGTCAGGCTCGAAGTGAGCAATCGCTCGCTCAGTCTTTTGCGCTGCGTTGGGGTTGCCCATGCCCATCTCGACGATGCCGACTTCCCAAAGATGTTCACCCGCACGGAACAAGCCGCTTTCGTACACATCGCCTTCAGAGTGTTCGGCTTCAGAGAGATTCGTCAGGTGAGCGCGCACGGCATCATATTCGACCCGCAGAGCCGTGACGATGACAGCGCAACAGTTGACTTTGTGAGAAGTATTGTGGGTCATGTCAGGTAATATACTCTCAACAGGTCTTGAATTTCTGCACCAGCGGCCCAACTAATCAATGGAAGGACGTTCCTCCGTCCACCGTCATTGTTTGCCCGGTGAAGAAGGCGCTGTCATCCGAGCACAGAAAGACCAACGCCCCGGCCAGGTCTTCGGGTTGCTCACTGCGCTTGAGACACTGCCGCGAGGCAATGGCCTCGGCCAGTTCCGGTCCGGCCAGTCCTTTGCTGGCTTCGGACATCGTGAAGCCGGGGGCGATGGCGTTGACGGTTATGCCCGCCTCGCCCAACTCGCAGGCAAGCGCGCGGGTGAAGCCGATGACTGCGCCTTTGGACGCGATGTAGTGGGCGATGCCCGGCACCGGCAGATGAAATGCGCCGGAGGTCAGGTTGACGATGCGCCCGCTACCCTGCTTCCGCATGATGGGCGCGACCGCGCGCGCGCAGTAAAACAGCCCGTCCACGTTCACGGCCATCAGGCGCTGCCACTCGCTCAGGGTGATCTGGTCGAATGGTTTCATCTGCAACCCGTAGTAAATGGCGGCGTTGTTCACCAGGGCGTCGATGCGCCCGTAAGCGGCGACGGTGGCCTGCGCCATTTCCTCGGCGCTCTCCGAGTCCGAGACGTCGGTGCGGAGCGCGAGCGCCTCGCCACCTTTGGCTTTGATCTCGTCCGCGACCGCCCGGCCCCTGGCCTCGTTAAGCTCGGCGATGACCACCCGCGCGCCTTCGGCTGCCAGTCGCAGCGCAAACGCCCGGCCAATCCCTTGCCCGCCCCCGGTGACGATGATGACTTTGCCTTTGAGAAGCATATCTATCTCCTGCTGATGGCAGATCGCGAATCGACGTCTGCCATCTGTTACCGCCGACCGCTACCGCGGCCAGCTATTGATGAACTTAATCACCCCGTCCACCTCGGCCGGGGAGAGCAAGCTCCCCACGCCGGGCATTTCAGTGCCGCCGTTGATGATCCGATTCCGCAGGTCGGCTTCGGACAACGGGCGCAGCCGCTCCGGCGAGTTGGCGACGAGGTGCTGGGTGCCGGC
>ORJL010849110.1_pt1 | contig 14839 bp, 10 predicted proteins | sample 1779941 | NCBI WGS metagenome assembly ORJL01 (sample SAMEA104232317, study PRJEB22302) | groundwater metagenome | biome: forest; feature: aquifer; material: groundwater | place: USA | collected 2011-08-07 | depth 5.8 m
ACCGGCGGCACCGGCGGCCCCGGCGGCGGAGGCACCGGCGGCACTGGCGGCACTGGCGGCACCGGGGGCGGCGGCACTGGCGGCACCGGGGGCGGCGGCACCGGCGGCACTGGGGGCAGCCCGACGGCCAAACCCGAAGATAGCAAGTGGGACGTCGGCGGCGGCGCCGAGACCAAGAAGGAAAAGGGCTTCAAAAACGCCGATGGCTCCGATAAGTACACGAAGGAAGGCACCAAGGTCTGGACCAAGGACAAGGGCTGGCAGGATAAACCCAAGAAGCCGGAGTCCAACACCAAGGTCGAGGTCGGGGTCGACTACACCTTCCACAAAAAAGACCGTGAGCTGAAGAAGTACGAGACCGAGACCGACGACAAGTACAAGGAACGCAAGGACCTCGCCAAAGGCCGCGCCAGCGTCCGTCTCGGCACCCTGGACACCAAAGTCACCGGCGGCGCCAAGTGGAATCCGCAGACCGGCGAAGTCTACGCCGGCGGCTCTGCGGGCGTCACCGTCACCGGCGTCACCCTAGGCGCCGAGGGCGAAGTCGGCAACGACAAAATCAAGGGCAAGGGCAGCGCCGAGGTCGTCATCGGCAAGGTCGAAGCCAAGATCGACGCCAAGATCGGCAACTCGAAGGACTACGCCGGAGCCAAGGTCGAGGCCGGAATCGGCGGCAGCGTCGTCGAGGGCAAGCTCACCGGCTCGGTCGGCTCCAAGTGGCTCGGCCTCGAGGTGGAAGGTGAACTCAGCGGCGCGCTGCTCACCGCCGAAGCCAAGGGCGTCGCCGCCATCGGATACAACAAGGAAACCAAGAAGTTCGAAATCGAGCTGGGCGGAAAGCTCGGCGCCTTGATCGCAGGCGGCGGCGCCAAAGTCAAGATCAAGCTCAGCAAGCCCCAATGGTTGCCGAAATGGTTGGGAGGCGACTAGTGGGCCTTCAAGCTTGAAACGCTGGGTTCGGCCGAGATGGTTTTCGCGCCCGGCGAGGCGCGAGGAGGAGGCGATGCCCGGGAGCATCGCCGACGACGAGCAACGAAGCCCGGCGCGAAAAGCGGCCGGCCCAACCCTGCGGATCAAGTTTGAAGTCCACTAGCCATAGCTATTAGTCGCCGGATCGCGGGCGACAGCCCCAGGGTCGACATCGGGGATCTTGCGCTGGCAGGCTGCGCAATTCGTTCCGTGCTTCGTGGGGGGCGCTTCGGCCGACTGCCGGGTGCCCGGGCGCCCCCAAATCGTTGCTTCCCCGCTCGCGCTCGGGTATCCTCGACCAAGCCCGCCGGGGCCGATCCCCGGCTTCCCTCGCGTCCCACCACTGAGGCGAGTTCCCGCACATGGATCGATTTGCTCTTCTCTGCCTGTTCTTCCTGATCCTCCTCGCGTCTTCGACCTGGGCCCAGGAGCCTGCCAAAGAGCCCGAGGAACCGGACCCCCCCTATTCCATGCCCACCGAGGACATCTTCACCCCGGATGAGCTCAACACCAAGTTCGAGTACCGCAAGGCCAAGCCCTTCGGCGACGAATCCCTCGCCCTCGTCCTGCCCTGCCGGTCCGCCTGGAAGTGGGTGGACCTGAAGCACCCGGTCAAGGCCGACACCGAACATCTCGTCCCCCTCGCCCGAGTCGAGCCCTACGACGATCGCGACGTATCCATCGAGATGAAGTACGTGGTCCTCCCGCGCGAGGTGAAACTCGAGGACTGGATCGACTTTTTCGTCGACACCCAGTCGATGCACGTCCTGCACGCCCAGCGCGGCACCTACCACGAACGGCGCGTCCTCGACATCCTCGCCGAGTTCAAGGTGCAGGACGGCCGCACGTACGTCGCTCGCGCAGGGTTCTTCAAGGCCGGCAACCGCATCTGGATGATCGCCGGATCCGCGCCTGAGGACAAGTACGAGCAGTATGCCGGCGACTTCGGCCTCGCCGTCACGGCCGCAACACCCGTGCTCCTCTCCACCGACGAATTCGCCGAGACGATGAAGGAGTACCGCTTCCCGGTCGGCCGCAAATTCTCCTTCACCTACCCCGCGAGCTGGACCCTGGTCGAGATCGCCGACCTGCCCCCCGGCATCGGCGCGGTCGACATCTGCTGGGAGGGCACCTCCAAGCCCGTCGGCCTCATCAAGGTGCGGACCTACCTCAAGGAGCGCGTCGATGGCATCGACGTCCAAAAGGTCTCCTGGAGCGTCTTCGAAGAGATCAAGGGGCTCGACAAGGATTTCGAGATCCTCGAGAAAATCCAAGAGTTGGAATCGGACACTCCCCTCTTCCCCGGCCCGGGCAAGATGTGCGTCTACAGGATCAGCCTCCAAGGCACTCCGCTCGAGCTCCATGAGCTGGTGCTCGACTCCCCGGACGCGCTCTTCGCAATTTACCTCATCACCCCATCGCGCGAGCAGGCGCCCCGCCTCTGGATGATCAACCACAGGGCCTGGGAAATCGTGGGCATGCAGATCCGGGGCGCGTCGTGATCGTCGTCCCATCGCCGTTCGTCGCGCTCCTGGCTTTCGCCCTCCTCTTGGCCGTCGCCGCGTGCGCCGAGGAGGCCGATCCGCCCCCCTGGTCCATGCCGAACGAGAACATCTTTCCCGACGATGTCCTCGCCCGCGAGTTCGAGTACCGCCGCTCCGTCCCCTTCGGGGAGGAATCCCTCGGCCTCCGCCTCCCCTGCCGCAGCGATTGGAAGTGGGCCGCGCTCACCTCCGATACCAAGGGGCACCACAACCGCATGGTCACCCTCGCCCGGGTCGAGTCGCCCGGCGATCGCGAGGTCGCCCTCGAGATGAAGTACCTCCTCCTCCGCGAAGATGTGAAGCTCGAGGACTGGGTCGACTACTTCCTCGACGTGCAGGGACTTGTCGCCGTCTCCGGCCGCGTCGCCACCTACCATGAGCGCCGCACCGTCGACGTCGTCGCGGAACTCCGCGAGCCGGACGGACGGGTCTTCGTCGCCCGCCTCGGCTTCTTCAAGAACGCCGACCGGATCTGGCTCACCGTCGGCAGCGCCCCGCGGGCGAAATACGAGCAGTATGCGCGCGAGTTCGGCGTCGCCGTCACCGGGGCCACCCCCGCCACTCTCTCCACCGCCGAGTTCGCCGAACCGCTGCGCGACGCCCGGCTCGAGGCACCCTACCCGCTCGGCTTCGCCTTCCCCGAATCCTGGACGCTGGTCCCCGCCGACGAACCTCCGGACGGCGTCGGCGCGGTGGATCTCCGCCATGAAGAAGCGCAAAGCCTGCGCGGTCTGATCAAGATCCGCCTCTACGCCAAGGACCGCATCCCGGGGTTCGATGTCGAAAAAGCCGGCTGGAGCGTGTTCGAGGAGTTGAAGTCCGACTGGCCCGACCTCCAGCCGAAGGAGCGCCTCTCGATCCTGGAGGCGACCACGTCGGACTTCCCCGGCAAGGGCCGGATGGCGGTCTACTCCGTCGCAGTCGGCGGCGAGGAGGCCGAGGTCCATGAACTCATCCTCGACCGGCCCGAAGCCGTGGCCGCGGTCGTCCTCATCTCCTTCCGGCCGACTCGCGCCCGCCTCGGACACCTGTTCAATCGAAGGGCGTGGGAGATCGTCGGGATGAAGCTCTCGTGGGGCGGAAAGCGATAGGACCCCGCGGCCGTTCACCGGGCGCACGCACTGGACTCCCCGCGCCCGGGCGCGCCGCCATTCGAGACGGATCGCGTGCGCGTCGTCGTCTTCTTCCTCGTGGCCTTCGGCGGCCTCCTCCTGCCCGTCGGCTCCGCCGCCCTCGCCCTCCTGCTCGCGCCGTTTCCCTACGAGCGCACCGGCCCACGACCGGAGACACCGCCACCGTCCCACGAAATCCTCGCGAGCCGGTTCGCTCCCGGCGGCCCCGACAGCCCCCTCTCCGCCGTCGGCAGTCTCCCCTGCATCTCGGGCATGCGCGCCGGCTGGAACGATGACTCCGCCCTGGGCATCGCCGCCTTCGGATCCGCCGAGGAGGCGGCCGGCGCCGTCGACGCGCTCTTCCGACTCGACTCGTGGTCTTTCACATCGCGCACCAACGCCTTCCGCTACACCGCGGGCGCCGGCAGCCGCAGCGACGGGAAGCCGGTCGAGCTGTTCGCGTGGACCGAAGACTCGTGGCTCTTCTGGATCGAGGCTCCGAGTTCGGAGACGATGGAACAGCGCATCCGTGCCCTCCCGTTCATCGAGCCCCGGCTGGAGAAGCCGCTCATCGACCGCCTGTTCGGAGAGCAGGTCGGCCTCCTCCTGGGAATCTTCGCCGGCTACCTGATCCTCCTCGTCCCGGTCTGGACCCGCACGGCCTCCTGGGCCGCGGTCGCGCCGGCCAGGTCCGGGGTCACCCCCGTCCCCTGCGACGAACTGCGCCGACGACTGCTCGCGCTCAACCGGCCGGACCACCCCTTCCGCGTCACCGTCGACGGCCCCTGGATCACCGCCGAGTGGAACGTGGTCGATCGGCACTGGGTCGAGATCCTCTCGGCCAGCGGCATCCGCCTGGTCCACCGCGTCCGCATGAGGCTCGATCCGGACGACACGACCGTGCGCGCGCAGGACCACCAGGGCTCCCTCACCTGGTCGACCGGAACCCTCGGCCTCGCGCCGCAGATCGCCTGGAGCGTCGAGCGCGGCATCGTCTTCGCCGACTACCGGTTCGGCGTCCACCCCGCACTGCGCGTCGAGAACGGCCGCCTGGTTTTCGGCGCCGCCGCGGCCTATCGCTTCAACCTCGCCGAGATGAAGGGGCCGATCGTCGAGGTCGTCACCCAGAGCGGTTGGACCTGGCGCCCGGTCCTCTCGTTCCTCAGCCGCGCCCTGTTCGGGTAGCCAAGGGGGATTTCCTTTTCATCGGCGCGGGTGGAAGGTACAAGGACCCGCATCGCCGCAGGCGTTCCGCGGCGGACGATTCGCGAGCCACCCATGACGTTCGTCCCCCCCGAAGACCCCGCCACGCGCCGCGCCGTCACCCGCACCCTCGCAATGCTCCACCGCGGCCGCCGCTTCGTTCTGACCGCCCACCGGGGACCCGACGGCGACGGCCTCGGCTCTGCGCTCGCCCTTGCCGGGTTGCTGCGCGCGCTCGGCAAGCAGGCCCAGGTCGCCGCCGACGGCGGGGTCCCGGCCCGCCTCGCCTTCCTGCCCGGCGCTTCCGCCGTCGTCGATCGCCTGGAGCGCAGGTGGCGGGATTTCGACACCCTGATCGTCCTCGATTCGGGCAGCCTCGACCGCTGCGGCTGGGTCGCCGACCGTCTGCCCTCGCCTCTCCGCATCATCAACATCGACCACCACGCGAGCAACGACCACTTCGGCGACCACGCCTGGGTGGAGCCTCACCTCGGCTCGGTCGGCGAGATGGTCTATCGCCTGGTCCGGGGCGCCCGCGTCGGTGTCCAACGCACGACCGCGATCTGCCTCTATGTTGCGATGGTGAGCGACAACGGCTCCTTCAGCTATTCGAACACGGTGCCCTACTCGCATTTCATCGCGGCCGACCTGTTGCGCCACGGGGTCAAGCCGGATTGGGTCGCCGACCGCCTGGTGAATTCCCGCTCGCCCGGCGAGCTGTTGCTCCAGGCGGTGGCGATCCGCCGTATGCGGCAGTCGCGCGACGGACGCATCGCCTGGACCACCTTCCCGCGCTCGGTCTGTCGGCGGGCGGGGGCCTACCCGGAGGAATCGCAGGAATACGTGTCCCTCCTCCGGTCGATGCGCGGAGTCTCTCTGGCGATCCTGCTCCGCGACGCGCGCGAGCCGGGGAAGGTCAAAGTGAGCCTGCGCAGCGACGCTGGGTCCAATTGCATGCACCTCGCCCGCAAGTTCGGCGGAGGCGGGCACGCGCGGGCTGCGGGCTGCACGCTGCCCGGTCCGCTGGCGTCGGCGGAGCGGCGGGTGATCCGCGCCGCACTCGAGCTCTATCGATCCAGGTGAGCCATGGAGCAGAATCCCCGGAGAAGTGCGCGCCGGGCGGCGCGCGCATTGCGCGACCGGCTGGAGCTCGAGCGCCGGGCCGGACTCGATTTCGTGCGCCGGCCTCGGGAGGTCGCCGCGACCCCGCCCCCTGCGGCGCCCCCACGCGCGCCCGCGCCGACCCCGGCTCCCCCGGCTTCGGTTCGCGCGGTCTCGCCCAGACCCGCCGCGGCTCCCGTGGATCCCGCGACCCTGACCCCGCGGGGGCGCCTGCTCCTCCCCGTCCAGCAGGAGGCCCTCGAGTGCACGCGATGTCCGCTCCAGGACGGGCGCACGCAGGTCGTCTTCGGGGTCGGCAACCCGGACGCGAAGCTGGTCTTCGTCGGTGAGGCCCCCGGGTTCGACGAAGACCAGCAGGGCGAGCCTTTCGTCGGCCGGGCCGGCAAGCTGCTGGACAAGCTGATGGAGGAGGTCGGGATTCGGCGCCGCGACGTCTACATTACCAACACCATCAAATGCCGGCCGCCGGACAATCGGGTCCCCGCCCCTGCGGAGCTGCTGGCCTGCGCCCCCTGGCTCGATCGGCAACTGAAGATCATCGTCCCGCGGCTGGTGGTGACATTGGGCAATGTCCCGACCAAGGCACTCCTCAAGACCGAAACCGGGATCGTGAAAATGCGGGGACAGAAGACCATGCTGGGCTCGGTGTTGGTGATCCCCACATTTCATCCGGCCTATCTGTTGCGCAATCCTCCGGAGACCGCGAAGTCGCAGGCCGACTTCCGGCTGATCGCCGAGGAACTGGCGAATCTATGACCCTACCCCGCATGATCGTTTCAGCGCGCGAAGATTCTCCCGAGCGGGCGCTGCAAGCGGCGTTGGGATTTTGGATTTGGGATTTCACGGGGGCCATGCCCTTCAACGTGTAGTACGGAACGCCTTCTGCGTGCCCCCGGAAACGAAGATTGCGCGAGAATCCGTGCAGGGATTCTCTCACGGAGTCCGTCTTGAGAGTGAGGTTCTGGGATCCGGTCAAACCGCGCGCCGCAGGTGACATTTTTCCGCGTTTTTGCTTGACAAGGTGACGGGTCACCCTATAATGGCCCGCGCTACCCAGACGGAAATGGTAGTTCCGAGCCCATTTAGGCTTGGGTGCCATCGACGGGGAGCGGTGTTCTGGTCACCTTGCGCGCGCGAATTCCGACCCGCCCCAGGCAGTTCGGCGAACATGGGTCTTGTGTGCGCAAGCGGCTCTTGCGCGGGCCTTAATTCGGGGGACGACCGATGGCCAAGGCTGTCTGGGGAATCGATGTCAGCAAATACTCGATCAAGGCCGTAAAGGTAGAGCGAAGCGGCGCCGGCGTTCAGGTGTCGGCACTCGATGTCCTCGAGTTGCAGCCTGGCGCGGAGGGCGCGAACGCCGACGAGCAGATGCGCGACGGCCTGCGCACCGTCATCCAGCGCAACAGCGCCACCAAGGACACGATCGTTTGCTCCCTCCCCGGTCACGCCACTTTCAACCGCTTCATCAAGCTCCCTCCGGTCGAGCCCAAACGCATCCAGGAGTACGTCCAGTACGAGGCCCAGCAGCACATTCCCTTCCCGATCGACGAGGTCATCTGGGGTTACCAACCGATCGAGCGCGCGTACGAGCCCGGCGAAGAGAAGGAAGTCGTCATCTTCGCGATCAAGAAGGACGTCGTTCATTCCTTCCTCACCCAGCTCAAGGAAGCCCAGATCACCATCGACTCGCTGCAGTTCGCGCCGGTCGGGCTCTATAACTTCGCGAGCTACGACCAGGACCTCGGCGGTGCCTGCCTCGTCCTCGACATGGGTGCCGACAACACCGACCTGATCGTGCTGGACGAGTACCGCTACTGGATCCGCAACCTTCCGCTCGCCGGCAACGACCTCACCAAGGCGCTCCAGAAGAAGTTCCAGATCCCCTTCGCCGAGGCTGAGAAGCTCAAGATCGGCGCAGGCCAGTCCCAACAGGCGAAGAAGATCTTCCAGGTCCTCCAGCCCGTGCTGCGCGACTTGGTCTCGGAAATTCACCGCTCGGTCGGCTACTACAAGTCGCTGTCCAAATCCGCCCGCTTCGAGAAGATCATGGTGGTCGGGAACGCGACCAAGACGATCAACTTCCAGCGGTTCATCTCCCAGAATCTGCAAATGGACTGCGTCAAGCTGGCGAAGCTCAACAAGATCACCATCTCCGGCAAGGTCAACGAAGCGATCTTTCAGAAGCACTTGGCCTCGCTCGGAGTGGCCCTCGGCCTCGGACTCCAGGGCCTGGGCCTGGCCAGCAACCGGATCAACCTGCTCCCAGCCGAGATTCTCCGGCAGAAGGAACTGCAGAAGAAGAAGGCACCCGTCCTGATCTCGGCAGGTATCCTGATCGCCCTCGTCGGCTATATGTGGTTCAACGCGATGAACGAGAAGTCGCGCATGGATGATCGACTCGTCAAGGTGGGCGACTCGATCACGGCGGCGACGAGCGCAGAGTCGGATTACAAGGCGGTCATCGAGAGGCTTCCTGCGCTCAAGGACGAAATCGATCAACTGATGAGCATCGCGCCGAGGCGCGATCTCCCCCTCCGGGTCATGAACGCTCTGGCCGAGAGGACTCCGGACAACGCGGATCCGGCCCTGGACGGGATGGCCAAGCTCTGGGTGCTCGACACCAGCATCGAGCGGATCCCGCTCACGCTGAAGAGCAAAGCCGAAACCCCCGCCCCCGCCGAGGGCCAGCCCACGGAGGGCGAAGGCCAGCCGGTCGCACCGCCGAGCGAGGAAAAGAACCTCAGCGCGCTCAGGGTGACCTGCGTCGTCGCCATCCAGGTGCGCAAACTCGACTCGGGCCTGGAAGACCTGCCCGCGTCGAGCAAGTTCATCCAGGATAAGCTCGTCGATCCGATCATCGAGACCTTCAAGATCGCACCTTGGTCGGCTCCTGACGGCGCCCGGATCCTCGTTCCCGGCGGCCTGGAGTGGACCTCGATCAAGCTCGAGTCTGAGGCCGTCGCGGAGCTCAAGACCAAGGAAGAGGAGGCGGGGGGCGGCTTCGGCAGCAAGAAGGACAAGAAGTATCACCGGGCCGAGGTGATGTGGATCATCCCCCTCGTCTCCGAGAATCCCGCGTGGCTCAAGTCCGCGGCCACGGGCAGCGGCGAGCAACCGTCCGAAGCGCAACCTGCGGACGGCAGCGGAGAGTCCGGTTCCTAGATCAAGCCAGCCAGCAGTGCGGGGGTCCTCGAGACGGATTTACCGTGAGGACCAGTCGGAGTACGACCCATGGACGTGGTGAAGCAGAACGCATTCTGGTTCGGAGTCGGCGGGGTGGTCCTCGTCGTCCTCCTCGTCGGCGGCGTGATGATCATGGGGCTCAAGGGTGAGGCCTCGGCCGCAGAGGCCGGCATTGCCGGGAAAGGCAGCGAGCTCGAAACGCTGCTGGCCAAGGGAACCGACTTGCCCGCCGGAGGCTGGAAGGCCGTCGCCGAGGAGCATGTGGCGAGCCTGGAAAAGACCCGCGACGAGATCAGGAAGTATCTGATCACCGAGGGCGGCAAGCACCTCGGCACTTGGTTCCCGGACCTCAACGTCCGTTCCGGCGAGCCGTCGATCGATCAGTTCAAGCCAGTCTATCTGCTCAAGACCGAAGAGCTCAAGCGCGCGCTCGAGGAGAAGGGCATCCGGGTCGGCCCGCCCAAGCGCCGCCCCGGCGCAGGCCTTGGCGGGTCGACGGATGAGGAAGGCGGCTTCGAACGCGTCCCGGATCCCACCCAAGGCATGATGAGCGCTCTCCAGAAACACTATTGGGTTCAGAAGCGGCTCGTCGACGTGCTCAGCCAGACCAAGGGCGACGCAGCGCTGGCGCTCCTCAATGTAAAATTCAAGGACGCGGCGGCGGTAGCCAGTTCCGGCGCCGCCGTGAGTTCGGGCTCCGGCATGCCGGTCGCACCGCCGGCCTCCGCCGAGAAGCTCCCGCTCGGGCTTGGGGTCGTGATCGAGTTCGAGGCCTCGGTCGAGATCTTCTACCCGGACGTCACCCGCTTCTTGGAGAACTTCCTCAAGGTGGATCCGAAGGCCAACCCCAGCGTGTTCGCCCGGATCAAGAAGGTTGAAATCAAGAAAACGACCACTCCCCCGGAGAAAAAGGACGTGAAAATTCCCTCCGATGAGCAGGACGATCCGAAGTGGGCAAACCTGCAGCCGGACCGCATCCCGGTCAAGCTCGTCTTGACCGGAGAGATTCTCGACTTCCTCGCGACCGCGAAGTAGGAGGAGCAGGCGATGGATTTCAAGCAGTTGATGATCCAGCACGGAGAAAAGGTCGCTCTCGGCGTGAGCATCGGCCTCTTCGCGCTCTACCTCGCCGCAGGAGTGGTTCTCGGCTCTGCCGATCCGACCTCCGCCGTGGCGAGCAAGGGCGAGACTTTGCAGGGCAGGGTGCAAGACAATCCCGCTCCCCAGTTCCCGCGGCCCGACTATCTGGCAATGGCGCGCGGCCCGTGGGACAAAGTGGAAGCGGCTAAACCCGGCAAGGACGGGAACGTCTACTACAAGACGGAGATAGTGATCGTCGTTCAGGAGGAAGGGGCCATCAAGCCAGTCGTGATCGCCTTGGTGCGCGTGCACAAGGCCCCAACCCTGCAATCGGCGTCCGCGAGCATCGGAAAAGTGAGCCTCAAATGGGCCAAGAACGCGGAAACCAGCGCCACCATCGCGACTTACCAGGTCTTCCGGAAAAAGGAAGGCGAGAAGGACTGGGGAAAGCCCCAGGAAGTCCCTGGCGGCGAGAGTACCTGGGACGACACGAACATCGAGGCGAAACGCGAGTACAAGTACAGGATCAAGTCGGTCGCCAAGGACAAGGACCCCAAGAAGGTCGATAACTTCGAGCAGGACTCCAACGAGGTCAGTGTGCGCTCGATCAGCGACATCGAAGTGATACTCAAGGGCGGCAGCCTCGAGAAGGCCCAAATCGCGGTCAAGAAGTTCATCAACCAGAAGTGGGAACAGGCGACCTTCATCGTCGAGCCCGGCAAAGAGATCGGCGAACCGCGCAAGGTGTACGTTGGCCGCGACCAGATTACGATCGACTACGCCACTCACTACAAGCTGATTGAGTTGAAAAAGGAGAAGCGTGAGGTCGTCCTGATCGAAGAAGTGACCGAAAAGGACGAGCAGGGAAACAACAAGCGCGTCAAGAAGGAAAAGAAATTCCTCAAGGACGCCCTCAAGATGGTCTATACGGACGACGAAGGGAAGAAGCAGGAGGAGTGGCAGGCTGAATAGGCCGACACCGGCCCTGCCCTCTCATAAAGCTTGAAATCCACACTGAAACTGGTATAAGTCGGCACTCGACTCACCGGTCGGACCAGGGGTGCTACTTTTTGGGTATGGGGGGTGCCTGTATGTGCAATTCCTTCCGTGGGATTTTCTCTCTCACGGCTGTGGTGCTCAGCTTGGCGTTGATCGCCGGCTGCAAGAGCACGCAGCAGCCGGAGCTGGCCCAGCCCGCTCCTGCAGCGAAGTCCGAGACGCCGGCCAAGGGTCAAGCCCTCAAGGATGAGTTGGCCGGGCTCAAGGCCAAGGTCTCCCAGCTCGAGAACGAGACTGGGGCTGCCAAGTCGCCGATCGCCCATCCCCACCCGGAGGGTGGCGAGGCCCCGGCTGCGGCCGAAGAGGCCGCCCCGGCGCAGCCCGCCGGAGACATGTCCGGCATCCTGGCGGCCGAAGAGGCCGATTCGGCCCGGCGTGCCCAGGAAGGCGCCGCGCTCGCCGAAGGCTACTACCGCGAAGGCCGCGCCTTCTACGAAGCCCAAGAGCTCGAGAAGTCCAAGCAGTCGCTGAGCAGGTGCCTCGCACTGGCCCCGCAGCACGAGGCCGCCAAGCGGCTCCTCGATGACGTGCGCCTCCTCCTCGGAGAGTATACCTCCCAGGACGCGGGCGAGCGCGTGCGCAAGGTCATGGAAGAGCAGCACGCCACCGCTCAGCAGAGGAAAGTCGAGCTCGACAACCACTTCCGCCGCGGCGTCATGTACTACGAGACCGAGGAGTTCGGCAAGGCGATCGAAGAGTTCACCTGGGTCGTCGAAGCCTCCCGCTGGTTCCCCTACAATGTCGACCTCAGCGTCCAGACCGAGCAGGCCGAGTCGTACCTGAAAAAGTCCAAGGAAAAGAAGAAGCTCAAGGACGCCGAGCTGGCTCGCAAGCAGGAAGAGGCCGCCCGCAAGGTCGCGGAGCTGGAAGAGCACAGCCGCAAGACCCGGGTCGCCACCCAGATCAACCAACTCTTCCGCGAAGCTCAGATGGAATTCGAGAATAAGCGGTTCTCGCGCGCCGAGCAGCTCTGCGACGCCATCCTCGAGCTCGACATCAACAACAAGTATGCCCACGATCTCCGCGACGTCGCAATCTCCGCGCGCCACGCCCAGACCGACCGCACCAATCTCGAAACCTACCTCGAGGAGGCGCGTCGCCAGTTCGAGGCGATCAATCGTAAGCAGATCAGTCAGACCGAAGTGGTCGAGTTCCCGCCCAACGAAGAATGGAAGCGGATCTCCGACCGCACTCCTCGCGGCATCGCCCGCGCCGCGAAGGCCGTCAGCCCGATCGATCAGCAGATCCTCAACCAGATGAAGGAACAGAAGATCAACCTGTCCTTCACCGACGCCCCGCTGACCGACGTGGTGGCTTTCCTCCGGGAATTCACCGGACTCAACATCATCATCGACAGCCAGCAGATCCCGACGCCTGCCGACCTCCGGATCACCCTCCGCGTCGAGGACCTGCCCTTCGACAACGTCCTCGGACTCATCGCCCGCATGCACAACCTGGCCTACAAGGTCGAGGACGGAGTGGTGTTCGTCACCACCGCCGAGACCCTCCAGAAGGAAACCGTCCTCGAGCTCTACGACGTCCAGGACCTCACGGTCTCCATCCCGGACTTCCCGGGCCCCGAAATCTCTCTGGTCAGCGGTGACGATGGTGCCGCCGGCGCCGTCGCCACCGAGGCGGAGCAGGGAACTGCGGGCGTGACCTCGGAAGAACTCCAGAACCTCATCAAGGACAACATCGCCAAGGGTACGTGGGACAGCGAGGGCCGCTCCCTGGTCTACAACAACGGCATCCTGATCGTCCGCCACACGCCGGACGTACAGGCCAAGATCCAGAAGTTCCTCACCGACGTCCGGTCCGCCACCGGCATGATCGTCACGATCGAAGCCCGGTTCCTCCAGGTGCAGGACCACTTCCTCGAGGACGTCGGTATCGACTTCCGCGGTTTGCCCACCCCCGACGCGTTCGGCAGCGGACAGGACACCCAGCTCAACGTATTCCGCGGGATCCCGACCGGCGTCGCCGGCCAGCCGCTCTTCAGCGACCTGACCTCCGGTATCTTCGACAGCGGTGAGGATACCCTCAAGGCCCGCATCGACCACATGCTGGTCAACGACCAGCTCATCAGCGGGTTCTTCCAGCGCGTGTTCTCCAACTCGGGCGGGGCCTCCCTCCAGTACACCCTGCTCGACGATGTCTCCGTCGAGGCCATCATCCGCGCCGTGCGCAAGGATGAGCGCTCCCGCACCCTCACCGCGCCGAAGATCACCGCCTTCAACAACCAGCGGGCGAACATCTTCTTCGCCAACCAGATCACCTACGTGAAAGACTACGAAATCGAAATCGCCCAGCAGGCCGCCATCGCGGATCCTGTGCCGGCGGTGGTGATGGACGGCATCACCCTCGACGTGCGCCCCACCATCAGCGCCGACCGCCGCTACATCACCCTCGAGCTGCGGCCGACCGTCGCGGTCCTGGTCGACCCGATTTCCGCCAACGTCCAAGTGGTCGACACGGTCAACGCCGGTATCGTCATCATCGAGACCCCGCACCTGCGCATCCAACGCCTCAAGACCACCGTCACCATCCCCGACGAGGGAACCATCCTCATCGGTGGTCTCACCTCGACCCAGGCCGTTGACTCGCACGCCGACGTCCCCTTCATCAACAAGATCCCCATCATCAGCACCTTCTTCGGCCGCAAGGCCCAGGGTAAACAGCGGAGCAGCTTGCTCATCCTCATCCGGGCCAAGATCACCCTCATGGAAGAGGAAGAACGCAAGCGACACTAACACCGTGAAACCACCGACTGCCCCGGCGTCCCCGATGCCGGGGCAGTCGCGTTTTCGGCCACCCCCGCTCGCCTGAGTCCATCCATGCTGTCCACCACGTCCTCGATTCCCGACCCGCCCTGATCGACTCCTTGCTGCAGCGATTCTCCCACGCCGCGCCTTGTTTTCGACCCGCCCTGAACCGAACTCCCGGCCGCCCGTTTATCTCCGGGTTCGCGCCCGCACATCCCTCTCCGGAATCCCTGCCGGCGATCGCGCTGTCGGGCGCTGAGCGTCGCCCCGCCTCAGCCGATTCGAAAATGCGCTGCGTTGTGTGCGTTGTGCTCTGGACTTCCCGTCCTCGAATGCTATACTACACTCGCGCGGAACCCACGCCTCGGGCATGCCTCATGGATAACTCGGAGATTCTTGGGATGCGTCGCTTGACGCAGGTCATGCCTCTGTTGGCACTTGCACTCATCCTCGCCGCCTCCCCCGTCATCGCCGGGGACGAGATCCAATTTGCCGAGGCGCTCGCCGATCAGGGCTACTTCGAGCTCGCGCAGGAGGTCTGCGAGAGCATTCGCGACCACCGGCGCACCTCCGTTCACGACCAGGCCGCGGTCGAGCTCGTAGCCATTCGCATCCTGCAGGCTCATGCCGAGGCTGAGCCCGACTGCGATCGCAAGAGCCTCCTCTACGACCATGCGGTCCGCTCCTGCGAAAAGTTCGTGGCCGGTCACCCGACGCACGCCCTGGCCCTCGTTGCCGGTCTCAGGATCGCCGAATTGCGCCACGCTCAGGGAGCCTTGCTCGTCGAGCGGATCGAGCGCGA
>ORJL011077980.1_pt1 | contig 14838 bp, 11 predicted proteins | sample 1779941 | NCBI WGS metagenome assembly ORJL01 (sample SAMEA104232317, study PRJEB22302) | groundwater metagenome | biome: forest; feature: aquifer; material: groundwater | place: USA | collected 2011-08-07 | depth 5.8 m
CAGGTTGCCAAACCCCTCGCGGCTGTTTATCTTGCTCAGGACTTCCAGTGCCACATCTTCGGCTCCCCAGTCCAATTCCAGACCGTCGGTATCGTCTTTGGTGAGTATCCCCCTCTTGTAGCAGTCCGTCGCCCAGGCCAGCAGCATCCCCGGCTCGGTGCCATCAATGCCGTTGTCGTTGCAGTACTTGGCCGCCGCCACGGCCAGCGAAAGGTTATCGGAGCCATACCAGAAGATATAAGGCCCGATGGAGCCGAACTCGAAGCCGCCTCCTCCGTGGACGCCCTGATAGGGGCCGTCTTTGACAGCCACTTTGTGCCCGCACTGGACTTCGCAGCCATGGCAGCCTATCCGGCCGTAAGTATAGTTGCCGGCGAAATTCTCGCCGCTGATCTTCTGAAAATAGTCCGGATGACACGTGGCCTCGGTGAAATTGCGCAGAGAGGCGTAGCCGCCCATCTGGAATTGCCGTGCCAGATACATGGTCCCCAGACGCGCCAGGGTCTTCGACTGGGGGTTCTTCCTGACCTTCTCGCGGGCGTTCCGGCAGGCTTTCTCAAACTCTTCCGGCCGGGCGATCCTGATTCCGTGCGTGCCGCGCACGGCGATGGCCTTGAGGTTCTTCGAGCCGGCCACCGCCCCGCTCCCCGTCCATCCCGGCGCCCGGACCAGGTCGTTCATGATGATGGCAAAACGGACCTGCTTTTCTCCCGCGGGACCGATACAGGAGACATGGATATCCTTATCTCCCAGTTCTGCTTTGATAGCCGCGTCGCTTTCGGCGACGTTCTTGCCCCACAGATGAGCAGCACTCCGAATCTCAACAGCGTCATCGTCGATCCACACGTAAACGGGTTTCTCGGCCCTCCCCCTGATGACAATGACATCGTAGCCTGCCCGCTTGAACTCCGGGCCAAAATGCCCTCCGGCGTTGGAATCGCCGAAGATGCCGGTCAGCGGAGACTTGGTGACCACTTCAAAGCGTCCCGAACTGGGAGCCAGGGTCCCGTTCAGCGTGCCCGAGGCAAAAATGAGCACATTCCGGGGGTCAAGTCCGTCTTCCACGTCGGGTCCCACCTCATCCCAGAGGATTTTCGCGCCGAAGCCCTCGCCGCCTATCCACTTCCGGGCAAAGTCCAACTCCAGGGGTTCTTTGGTGATCTTGCCGGAGGAGAGGTCTATTTCGAGGATGGAGCCAGACCAACCGAACATTGCCACCCCTTAGCACCACCCCGCCGGAAGAGAGAAGAAAGGAGAAAGTAGAAAGTAGACCGCGTAGTCGGGCTCGTCCCGGAGCCCGACCCATCTCGGGGTCAGGGACGACCCCGAGTACGGTACTTTCAGGGAATGACAGCCCGTGGAACCGCAGGCTCCTGTCCCCTTTAGAGCATGAATTCCCGCTCTGTCATTTTGCATTTTGATTCTTGATCTTTGATTTCCCTGCCGGCATATACTTCGCCACTTTGGTCCACAAGGGGTTGCTCAAGACAAAGTTGTCATGGCCGGGATTTCCGTCATAGGAGGCCATCGGCCCGTGACTTCTCACGGCAGCCATCAGAGCGCCGGTGTCCCGGATGGCGCCAACCCACTGTCCCCCAACCATCTTCCCCTCGTGGAAGATCACCCGGTAGTATCCCCAGATAGTGTCCTTTTCGACAACCTGCACATTCTTGCCGTCCAGCACCGAAGCGCTGTAGCCAAAGGCCGACGCCGCCAGTCCGAAAACGTTCAGTGTGCGCGCGTTGAAAGAGCCGGCGTATTTCTCCTTGCCGCCCAGGCAGTTCAACCCGGCAGCGCGGGCCTGGACGCGAGCGTTGCTCCAGAGCATGTTCAGGGCCTTCTTCCCCGTTAGAGCGTCCGTGGTCTCGACGCAGTCGCCGCAGGCGTAGACACCTTCAACGCTGGCCGCCATGGCCTCGTCGACGGTGATACCCCCAAGCTGGCCCAGCCTAACGCCAGCTTTTTCAGCCAAGCCGGTTTCAGGCTTCATTCCAGCAGCCATAATGACCGTATCGCACTCCAGCGAACGCTTTTCGCTGACGACGCCCTCCACCCAGGTATCGCCCCTGATGGACTGCAACCTCTCGCTGTTGACGACTATCACGCCGTTCTTCTCCAGCTCTCTCTGGATCAGATTGGCCGGCTTTTCGTCAAAGGCCCGGGGGGCTACCCAACGTGTGGCGATCAAGACCACTTCGGCACCCATCTTTTTCAGGGCGATAGCGGCCTCGATACCGACCGGCCCGGCTCCGGCCACGGCGACTCTTTTCGGATGGTGCGCCGAAAGCCCGTCTATGTCGGCCAGGGTCTTGAAGGTGAAACCGCCTTTCAGGCCGATGCCCTTTATGGACGGCATCATCGGGCCGGCGCCGGTCGCCAGAATGAGTCTGTCAAAGCCGAGAGTATGAGCGTTCAGGAACACTTTGCCAGCCTTGAGATCAAGGCTGGTTACCTTCTTACCGAAACGGGTGTCGATATTGGACTTCTGATAGTCCTCGGGCTGTCTGATGAATACTCGCGAGCGGGGAATGTCGCCGCCCAGGTAGTAAGCCAGGACCGGCGCGGAATAGGCCGGGGTGTCCTCGTCCGAGACCAGGGTTATGGAGACATCAGCCTTCGCCGCCCGCATGGCGCTAGCGGCGCTTACCCCGGCAATACCGTTGCCGATGATTACGATATGGTGGGTATTAGTCATAGAATTCGCTCGGATAAGGGTTCCCTGGTATCGCAGGCCTCCGTGCCTGCGCGGGTGCGTCCTACCACCGTTGCCCCCGGGAACGACTGGATTCCTGCCTTCGCAGGAATGACAGAGAGGTAAATAATCTCCCCCTTTTCCAAAGGGGGTTTAGGGGGATTGCCCAAGGATTCCGGCAACCTTCATCCCCGAAGGATTTCCCGCTGGTTCAAATCGTCAGCCACATCCCGCATTCCCAGCCGCTCCAGCGTTTTTCGCAGCGGGACGCCGGTTTTCATATCCCAGCCCCTCAAGGCATAGTAGTCATCGATCATCTTCTCGATGCCTTCCCTGGTCACGATGGTCTGGCCGTCGTAAGGACCGCCGGTCAGGGGAATATCATAGTACATATCCGGCAGGCGGTCATCCTTCCGCGTCACGCCCACCCGGTTGTTAAACGCCTGCTCCAGGTTGTAAATCCTCTCGGAGATGGTCAACATCTCGGGAACGGTGAAATTCACCCCGGTAGCCAGCGCCGCCAGTCTGGTGTAGTCCTCTTCATTGAGACCGTCCAGAGAGAGCCGCGTATGGAACTTGCAGGTGCCCAGCGAGTCGATGATGGTATTAACCGACTGGCCATAGACGGTCATTGGCGCTTTTCCCTCGCCGCTCCGGAAATCACCGGTCCCGGCGTGGCCCCATTTCTTGATGGAAGCCTCCGCCGGAGGAGCCGAAAACTCCCAGTACGGCCATCCCTTCAGGTGGTCGCCGCCACGGGTTGATAACATGGAACCCGCGGCACAGCCGTAGCTGGTCCGGACATTGCCCTCGAAGCAGGGCCGGCCCTTCTGGGTCTGTGCGAAGTATTCCGAACCCCGGCCCAACCTCCTGGCCGCCCCGGCCAAACCTTCTCCTAGAAGGTCGCCGAAGCCCTCACGGTGGTTCATCTTTTTCAGCAATTCCAGGCCCACCTTCTCGTCGCCCCAGTCCAGTTCCAGCCCGTCGGTATCCGCCTTGGTCAGGATACCGCGCTTGTAGCAATCGGTCGCCCAGGCCAGGAGCATCCCCGGCTCGGTGCCGTCCATGCCGTTGTCGTTGCAATACTTGACCGCCGCCATGGCAAAGGCCAGGTTAGAAGAACCGTACCACTGGCAGAAAGAGCCAAAGGTGCCGTATTCAAACCCATCCCCGGCCAACCCGGCGTAGGGGCCGCTTTTTACACTGGCGTAGTGGCCGCACTGGATTTCGCAGCCGTAGCAGGAGGTCTGGCGGTCGATGAATTCCTTGGCCCACTTCTCTCCGGAAATCTGCTCGAAATAGGCTTCGGGACACTGGGTGATATTGAAGTTATTCAACAGGCTGTGTCCCATGGCATAGAACATGCGGAAGAGGTACATCGTGCCGATCTTCCGCCTGGTTTCAAATAACCGCACGCCGCGGACTTTCTTGCGAAGTTCCAGACAGGCCGCGGCGAATTCGTCGGGCCTTGCTATCTTCACCGCACCGGTGCCGCGCACCGCCACTGCCTTCAGTTTCTTGGAACCGGCCACGGCTCCACACCCCGTCCACCCGGGCGCTCTTACAAGATTATTGACCAGAATGGCGAACCGGACCAGGTTTTCACCGGCGGGGCCGATGCACGACACCTGCACCTCATCGTCGCCCAGTTCGTCTTTAATAGCGCTGTCGGTTTCCGATACCGTCTTGCCCCAAAGACGAGAAGCGTCCCGGATTTCAACCTTGTCGTTCTGAATCCACAGCCAGACCGGCTTCTCCGACTTGCCCTTGATAATCAGGGCGTCGTAGCCGGCAGCCTTCAATTCGGGAGCGAAAAAGCCGCCGACGTTGGAGTCGCCGAAGATGCCGGTCAGGGGCGACTTGGTGACAACCTCAAACCGTCCCGAACTGGGCGCCATGGTGCCGTTGAGCGGTCCGGTGGCATAGATGATTACGTTTCCCGGATCGAGACCGTCTTTGACCTCAGGACCCACTTCATCCCAGAGCATTTTCGCCCCGAAACCCTCCCCACCTAACCACCTGCGGGCATAGTCAGCCTCCAGTGGTCTTTTCGTTATCTTCCCCGAAGTCAGATCGACTTCCAGGATATTGCCGACCCATCCGTACATAGACCCTCCCTTAGTGGCCCTGGGGGCCGGATGGTTTGCCGCCCTGAGGAGCGGAGTAGACGCTCATGATAGGCTTCCCGGCTGACTGCGCCCTGGCTGCCTCAAGGGCGAACTTCCCCACCCCCTGTTCCACGATGGACCGCTGCCGGATCAAGTTGCTGATTTCAGCAGTCTCATATCGCAGGGCCTGGCGGGGACACCATTTCACACACTGGGGGTCTCCCAGGCACAGGTCGCATTTCAGCATCAGGCTCTTGTCGGAGTCGAATCCGATGGCGCTGTAGGGACAAACGATCATGCAGGCCTTACAGCCGACGCAGGTATCGTGGTTAATCAGCATGGCACCGGTCCTGGCATCGCGCGATATGGCGTCAACCGGACAGGCATCTTTGCAGGGGGCCTTCTCACACTGCTGGCAGAATACAGGAATATTGATTCCCAGCCCTTCATCTTTGAAGACATGTATCCTGGCCACGGCGGGCCGGATGGTCCCCTTATCGTGAGACCAGGAGCAGATGAGTTCGCAGGTGCGACAGCCCCCGCATTGATCGCTATCCACAGATAAGATTTTCCGAGACATCTTTCCTCCTGTTACGGTCGTCTCCGTACCTAATAAAGCCCGCCCGAATCAGTCATTGCAGGCCTACCTGATCTGGCGGTAATTTAGCATACGGGCAGATAGGTGTCAAATTCAATAGCTGGCGGCGGGGCCCCTGAGTAATGGCAGGATATTCAGCTAACAACGTACCCGGCGATGCCTGAAGAACAGTCAACTCGTGACAATAACCAGGTGCTCAGGAGTCAGATGGGCATAACACGCCTGTCCATCGGCTATGGAAGGCGCATCCGATTTCGACCATTGACCTTCGAGGTATTGCTTCAAAACTGAGTCCCCATCCAGGCGAAACCGGTAGCTTATCGTGGAAACACCTTCGACTACCTGATCGACCATACAGCCAAAGGTATTTTCACCAGGCCGGTCAGTCAGGCGAACGTTCTCGGGTCTCATGCCAACAGTCACCTGCTGGTTGACCTCAAGCTTCACAGCGTTGCTAATACCAACTTTGAGACTTCGCCCCAGATCGGCGACATTTACCAGCGCATACCCCTCGTTGATTTCGGTGATGAAACCTTTGTACAGGTTTCTGAATCCAACCAGCCGGGCGGCGGTGCGGTTAGCCGGCAAGGCGATCACTTTGTCCTTGTGGTCGAACTGGACAATGCGCCCTGAATCAAAAATCGCCATCCTGGAGCCGAGTTTGTAACCCTGGGCCAGATCATGTGTCACCAGAAGCATATTGCCCTTGTAAGAACGCTGCAAGGCGGCCAGCTCGAGCTCCAACCTCTCTTTTCTGACGGTGTCCAGCGCCGAAAATGGCTCGTCCAGCAGCAGAAGTTCAGGTTCGGGAGCCAGGGCGCGCGCCAATGCGACTCTCTGCTGCTGACCCGACGACAACTGCCTGGGGTAACGGTTTCCCAGTCCGGGAATGTTGATTGCATCCAGCAGGCGAGAAACTCTTTTTGTCGCCTCTGGCCTGGCCAGGTGAGCGATACCATAGGCAATGTTTTCACTAACCGTCAAATGCGGAAACAAGGCGTAGTTCTGAAATACAAATCCTATCTTGCGCATCTGCGGCGAGAGGTTAACATTCCTGTTCGAATCAAAAAGCACTTTCCCATTCAGGGCGATATACCCTTCGTCAGGCCGGATGAGACCTGCGATGCATTGAAGGCTCATAGTCTTGCCTGACCCTGAAGGACCCAGAATCGCCAGTATCTCCTGATTGATGGAAAAGGAAACGTCCAGACTAAATCCGGGCAACTTCCTTTTGATTCTTACTTCAAGCATACTAATCCGCACTTTCTCGATGCGGGATGATGCTCTTTGACAATGACGTCTGGCCTTTCCAGTGAGCTATGGCAAACAGAGAAGCGAAAGAGATGACCATAACGATCGCTACCAGCCACAGTGCCCGGTCCATGTCTCCCGCCTGGATGGCAAAATAGATGGCTACGGGGATCGTCGCGGTTTTGCCCGGTATATTGCCGGCAAGCATCAAAGTAGCCCCAAACTCCCCCAGCGCACGGGCGCCCGCTAGGACGGTGCCGGCGGCCACGCCCGGCCACGCCAGAGGCATAGTGACTGACCAGAAGATTCGCCACTCGCTAGCGCCCAATGTCCGCGCGGCGCCTTCGATATTGGAGTCAACCTGTTCGAAAGCCCCTCTGGCAGTTATGTACATAAGAGGAAAGGCGACCACGACAGCAGTGATGACCGTCGCCGGCCAGGAAAAGACAACCGCTGTTCCCAACAGCATCAATAGCTGTCCCCCCAGGCCGTGTTTGCCGAATAACAGCAGCAGGCCCAAACCCACCACCGTTGGTGGCAATACCATGGGAAGAATGAGCAACCCATCGATTAGACTTTTCGGCTTGCCATGGTATCTCGACATCCAGCGGGCCGCGGCGATCCCCAGAAAGAAGGTTATTACCGTGGCAGCAAGAACGGTCCTTAGGGATATCCAGAGAGGCGAGAGATACGTTTCTGTCATATTTCATATCTAGTCGGCCGTCGCAGCCGAAAAGTTCTAGTTGCCGGCCACGCTGAAGCCATACTTTTCAAAGACTCCCCTGGCTTGAATGCTGAACAGGAACTTCAGGTAGTCCTTAGCCGCATCCGGGTTCTTGCTGGCTCTCATGACGGCTGCAGGATAAGCCACCCTGGCATTGATGCCGTCCGGAGCATCGGCAACCACCGTTACTTTGCTGGAAGTCCTGGCGTCTGTTGAATACACAATTCCGGCATCGACATTACCGCTTTCCACATAGCTCAACACCTGACGGACATCGCTTCCCATGATTAGCTTTGGCCGCACCCCGGCCGTAACGCCGAGGTCATCAAGCACCTGCTGTCCATAGGCGCCCGCGGGGACCGACTTTGGATCGCCGATGGCCACCCTCTCAACCTTATCACCGGCCAGGTCCTTGAAGCCGGTAATACCCAGCGTGCTGTCAACGGGTACAACCAGCACCACCTTGTTACTGAGCAGGTTTCTGCGGGTGCCGCTCAACATCAACCCCCTGCTTTGCAGGTTGTCCATTTGAATAGCGGCGGCCGAAATGAAGACGTCTGCCGGGGCGCCGTTCTCAATCTGTGTTTGCAGGGTGCCTGACGAGGCGAAGTTTGTGGTTATCGTCATATCCGGTTTCCCCTGCGCGTATAGATTGTTGATCTCCTTGAGGGCGTCAGTCAGACTGGCGGCAACGGATACGTCCAGCGTCGCCGGCCCTTTGGAAGAGCAGGCGGCCGCACCCGTCACTGATACTATGCTCAGAAATACAATAGATGAAAGTAAGATTAGCTTTGGCACGATTACTTCCCTCGGGTGATATATCAATAATGATATATCGCCCGGCCAAAAAAATTTAGGCTGTCTGCCTGATGAACTCCAGGAATCTCTTTCTCAGTTCCTTGTACTGATCGACGGCCTGCTTTCCCTCATCAGTCAACCTTGAATAGCCTCCCTTCTCACCGCCGGTCGACTTCTCTACCAGCGGGGTTGGCGCCAACCGGTTCATGGCATCTATCCACAACCAGGCGTTTCGGTAGCCCAACTTCATCGACCTGGCAGCGGCGGCAATCGAATGAAGTTCATCGACTCTTTCCAGAAGCAAGACACGTCCCCATCCCAGGTACAATTCACCATTCTTTTCCACCCAAATCCGGCCGTTTACCTGGTAATCGGTCTCCCGCTGCTGCTTCTCAGTTGTCTTGAGCGCTCTAACTTTCAACATTAATACAGAGTCCCCGGCTTGAATGCAGGCCACTTATATTACAAGCGATATAACGCCTTCGTCAAGTCTAGATTGCCCGGTCTTCGTTACTCCTTGGTGACGACCACCTTTTCAATCTTCAGCCCCCGCATCTCCATCACGGTCATTCTAAGTCCGTTGACCTTCAAATGTTCCCCCTGTCGGGGTATTCGCCCCAGGATGGACAAGATCAAGCCGGCGATTGTCTCGTACTCCCCTTCAGGCAGATTCAAGCCAAGTATCTCGTTGGCCTCTTCTATTCTCATGCTGCCGTCAACATGCGAGGTCTTGTCATCGATGGTCTTGTAGTCCCGGGCACCCTTCGCCAGTTCATCCTTCATCTCGCCCACGATTTCCTCAACTATCTGAGCGGTAGTGACAACGCCGTCAATTCCGCCAAATTCGTCAACCACTATCGCCATTTGAGTTCCACCGTCCTGCATCTCGGTGAACAGTTCGCCGATAGGCTTGCTCTCGGGTGTGAAAAGGACAGGGCGCATAATAGCCTTCAGGGAATCATTTGGACCCAAAGAGTTCTTGGACTGGGCCATGAGAACGTCCTTGATGGAAACCATCCCCTTGATGTTTTCCTGGTTCTCCTCATAAACCGGGTACCTGGTATGGGGATTCGCCGCGTATATTTCCAAAAACTCTTTCAGGGTGGTAGTAATCTCCAAAGAAATGACTTCAGTGCGAGGAGTCATGACCGTCCGGACCGAACGGTCAGCGAATTTGAAGACTTGTTCCAGCATCTCAGCTTGCGCAGGCTCCACGGTCCCCTGTTCCGCGCCGGTAGAGATAATGCTGCGAATCTCCTCCTCGGTCATATTGTACTCAGTAGCGATGGTACAGCCGGAAATGCGGCACGTCAACCAGCTTATCGCGGCCGCGACCGGCGAAAGAAGCACCTCCACGGGACGGAAGGGCCGGGCGAAAATGAGGGACACCTTTTCCGAGTTTCTGGCCGCGAACGTTTTTGGGATAGCTTCAGCCAGGACCAGCGTAAAGATCGCCACACCGATGGTCGCGACCAGGGCGCCGGCGCTTTCCCCAAAGTAGTGTATGGCTGCAACGGTCGCCGAAGTAGCGGCGGCGGCCTGCACCAGGTTGTTCCCGAAGAGGACCGTGGCCAGGAACTTTTCCGGGTTCCCGGTTATTCTCTCGACCTCAGCCGCCCGGCGGCTGCCCGAATCGGACAGATGCTTTATCCTGCTCTTTCTAACCGAAAGAAAAGCCGCCTCGGTGGCGCTTATGAACGCCGAAATCCCAAGGAAAACGAAGAACAGTATAAGGTAAACGGGGATGGGGATTTCAGGGATTTTCATGACTTTATCCCGGATAGTGAGCGATTCAATATTCCCTCATTCTAAGGTTCGAACTGGTGTTCCGGCGGGCCTACCATTGTCTCAATTCTATAGAGATACCGTCCGGGTCCTTGATTTCGGCGCGTTTGGATTCTCCCAGAGGGCGCGGTTCCTGGGACACGACCACCCCTTTGCTCTTCATGAAGGCTATCGCCTTGTCCATGTTTTCAACTTCAATGGCCATCATCCGGTAGCCGATCGCGGAAAGGTCGCCGGAAGCAGGGGATGGCTTCTTCATGGATATTAGCTCGACCAGCGTCCCATTCAGCTCGATATAAGCGACCTCGCTTACCGGACTGGCAGCCGGGCCCTCTATTTTATGCCTGGATTTGACCCTGAAGCCAAGTATCGCGGTATAGAAGTCTATCGAGCGGTCCATGTTTCCGGGCACTATTTCGATGTGGTCAACCTTTTTGAACATGACGTCCTCCGGAAGAAGTTGCTGCCTTCCAGAATTTTAGTTTCCACGGATGTCGCTGTCAATGGGAGTCGAAGACCCTGAACACCAACGAACTACTGACCAGAGTCTTCTTCAAGTGGGCGCGTCTCCCAGCTTCAAAGACCTCATCAATGTGTCTCCTTAAGTGTTTGACGGGCAACCACCGGATTGTATAATACCACATATCTTTTGGTAGGGAGATAGTTATGGAAGAGACAGGTTTGAAGCAAAAGCTGCTGACGCTGAGCCGGATTCTGTACAAAGAGGGGTTTCTGGACAGCTTCGGCCACATCAGTGTGCGCATTCCGGGGAAGGACTACTTCTACGTGACACGCGGGGAGCCCAGCGGCAAGGGCGACTTCGACGCCGCGGACCTCGTCAAAGTCGACTTTCAGGGGAACCAACTCGAAGGGCGAGGACGTCCGCCCGTCGAGGTGATTCTCCATACCGTGCTGCACCGGTCCCGCGAAGACGCCGGCTGCGTCGTCCACGTTCACCCGTACTACTGCATTTTGATGACGGTGGCAGGCATCAAGTTCACACCTATTACAGTGCAGGCGGCCACTCTTGGATGGACGGTGCCGTCTTACGATGTGGCCGATTTGGTAGTCTCTCCCGAGGAAGGCGAAAGCTTTTTGCAGAAGATCGGCAACGCCAAAGCGATCCTCCTTAAAGGCCACGGCATAGTGACCGTCGGCTCGACCATTGAGGAAGCCTTCTACTTGACTTACACTCTCGAAGAAAGCGCCCGGTTCCTGGTTGACGCGCACCGGCTGGGCGTCGCCAACCCCTTGAGCCAAGAGGAAGTCCAGAAGCGGCTCGACTATGTGAAGTCCAGGCCGTCTGACAAGGGTCCCTACGCCAAGACGTGGGCCTATCACGAGTTCAAGACGAGGGGATAGCTGCAGACGAGGGAGACAACACCGATTTCTTGACAGAATTTGAAAGGTTGTGCTAATGTTTCCCCGCTCAAGGTTGTTGAGCTTGTGGTTACCAGGATATCCTAAGAGGAACCTTATGTAGTCCGTGGGCGGCTAGGCCTATTCCAGGTATTCTTACACAAAATGGGAGGCAGCATGCACATGTATATGGGATCTTGGTCAAGGACATTCCTGGCGATGTCGGTGGTCTTGGCCTTGCTGGCCGTCGCGGCCTGCGCCCGGGCGGATACCATCGGCAAACCCGACGTCACTTCAGCCGCGCCAAAGGCAACCGCGGCGCCCTCATCCGGGGGATGGCAGGAGAAATGGGACAAGACCCTGTCCGATGCCAAAAAAGAGGGTGGGGTGCTGGTTTACGGCAACGTAATACCGGCAACCAGGGAAGCCCTGATAAAGGGCTTCACCGAAAAGTTCGGCATACCTCTGGATGTCCTTATCCTCATCGGTCCAGAAGGAGCTTCCAAGCTGAATGCTGAGTACCGGGCTGGCATTCACCAGGTGGACGTCTTGATCGGAGGACCTTCCATCCCACTGACCATGCTCAAACCGGAAGGCAACGTGGCCTCAATGGAACCCCTCATTATTCTTCCTGAAGTCAAAGACCCCAAGGCGTGGGCCGATGGTCAAATACCGTTCATGGATAAGGAAGCCATGGCCCTGGGCTTCATCAGGGGATATCAACCCGGAGTTGTCCGCAACACTGAACTGGTAAAGGCAGGGGAGATAACCTCTTACAAAGACCTGCTGAAGCCACAGTGGAAGGGAAAGATCATAATGTTTGACCCGACCATTGTCGGATCCGGCTCCGCCGGCCTGACGAGTTTGACCTCGTTCTGGAAATATGACGGGGCAATGGACTATTTGCGAAGTCTGGCCGGTCAGGACATCGTGGTCACCAGAGACTATCGCTTGCAGGTGGAGCAAGTCAGCCGGGGTAAGTATGCTTTGGCCCTCTGGGCCAGGGCCGAGAATACCATAGAGTTCCTGGATTTGCGCGCTCCGATAGCCACGGTAAAGCTGACGGAACCGGGAGTGGTTACACCGGGAGCCTCGGGGGTAAGTATCGCCAAGATTCCCGCCCACCCCAACGGCGCCACCGTCTTCCTGAATTGGCTCCTCTCTCGTGACGGGCAGGCTCTCTATTCCAAAACACTGAACCAGCCAAGTTTCAGGGCCGATGTCCCACCTCCACCCGGGCTTCCGCCGGAAGCATTGGCGCCCGCCGGGGAAAAACCATTCATGGACACGGAGGAGACGATCCTGACAAGACCAAAACTAATGAATGACGCCGCGGATATTCTTAAGGCAGTGATGAAATGATATCGAACAGGGCGAAGCCAATGGAGGGGAATTCGACCCCTCCAGAACCGGTGGCAGAGGACGACTGGATACCCTCAGTCTGCACCATCTGTACCAGGGGCCCCGACCTGGTCAAGTTCCACCGGGTAGGAGATGTGGTCTGCAACATCGAAGGAAACATCGATGGGGCCGGCTTCAAGGACCTGTCCCGCAACCAGGGCGGGATTTGTCCCAGGCCTTACTCCTACATCGAGAAGCTCTACAGCCCTAACCGCATCAAATCGCCGCTGAAGCGGACCAATCCGGAGAAGGGACGCGACGTCGACCCCAAATGGGTGCCTATAAGCTGGGATGAAGCCCTCGATACCGTCGCCAAGAAGCTCAAGGCGGTGCGCGACAAAGACCCGAATGGTCTGTGTTTTTGTGACGATATCTATGGGACCGACGGGTCAAAGGGCACCTCGCGAGCCTTCTTCGTTGCCTGGGGCGCTCACCAGGACCTCAGGAGCGGCGCCGGGATACGGTGCGGCATCGGCGCCCACAATTTCACCAACAACATCCACGGGGGATTCCGCTGCTTCCCCGATATGAGCCGTTGCCGCTACTTGCTGCTTTTCGGCAGTAACGTGATCGCTTCCGGCGCCGTGGCCGGCAATCTGGCTTTGAGGGAAATCAAGAAGGTGGTCATCGATCCCGTCTTCTCCGCCACCGCGGCCAAGGCCGACGAGTGGATACCCATCAAGCCGGGCACCGATGGCGCCTTCCTGCTGGCCATGATCAATGTCATCATCCATGAACTGGGCGTCTATGATGAAGAGTTCCTGAAGAACTTGACCAATTCTCCCTATCTGGTAGGGACCGATGGCTATTTTGTCAGGGATGGAGCGGGCAAAATCCAGGTATGGGACACCGCCGGGGGCAGGGCCAAAGCGCACGACGATCCCACTGTTGGAGACTATGCTATTCTCGGTCAGTTTACCTACAACGGCGTCACCTGCCGGCCCGCCTTTCAAGCCCTGAAGGACCATGTCAAACAGTACACTGCTGAATGGGCCGAGGCTGTCACCGAAGTGAAGGCCGCCACCATTCGCCGGATTGCCCGGGAGTTTATCGATAATGCCCGGATCGGCAGCACCATTCAGGTTGACGGGATTACTTTCCCTTACCGCCCAGTTGACCTGATGATCGGCCGCCCCCTGGAAGCCGGAATGCACTGCTACCAGCATTACCTGGAGCAGCATATTCTGGTGGCCCTGGCCGGCGCCCTGGAGGTCCCGGGCGGCCACGACGGCGGCAACGCCCACGGCAGCGTCTACGGGATCGGGATCATCCCCGGGGACGACGGCATGATCAAGATAGACAAACGCCCCTTCACCTGGCCTCCGACCTCCTGGGACTGCGCCGAAACTCTCACGCCATATACCAGGGTCTGGGGAAGACCGGGACACCTGTTCTACAAGAACCTGGTGGACCCTCCAAAGGGGCTACCGCTGCCCCCCCCACCGCAGGCGTATATCAAGTACCGGCAGAACCCGGTGACATCCCTGGGTGAACCGCAAGTAGTGATTGACGCCCTCAAGAAGATACCCTTCATCGTTTCCATCGCCATAGTGCATGATGAGACCACTGAACTGGCAGACATTATCTTGCCGGACCACATGGAGCTTGAGAGACTGGAACTATTCTCTAACGACACGAGGCTCGTCACCGGAAAGAGATGGAAGGGGACCATCCTCAGACAACCGGTCAGCAAACCACTCCACAATACGATGGAGCTTTCGGACATCTACACCGAACTGGCTGCCAGAATCGGGTTCCTCCGCGAATACAACCAGGCCATCAACAAGACCTTCAATCTCTTGCCGGAGGACTGCCTCCAGGGAGACCAGAAACCCATCTGGACGGAGGTCGTGGCCAAGCACTGTAAGGCGGCAACCGGCGGGAAACACGATATCGAGTGGTTCAAGACTAACAGCGCCATAATAGCCCCTGTCACCGTGGAGGAACAGTACGGCGTCTACCTGGAAATGAAGGACAAGAAGCTGAGATATCCCCTCCCCTATCTGGAACATGTGCTGAAGACAGGCGAGGAGCTATCCAGGAATCTGAAGAACGTCGGAGTTGACTGGTGGCCCACCGATGAATTCGTCGCCCTTCCGGTCTGGGTCAAACCGGCTATCGA
>ORJL010778108.1_pt1 | contig 14836 bp, 17 predicted proteins | sample 1779941 | NCBI WGS metagenome assembly ORJL01 (sample SAMEA104232317, study PRJEB22302) | groundwater metagenome | biome: forest; feature: aquifer; material: groundwater | place: USA | collected 2011-08-07 | depth 5.8 m
ACGCAGAGATGGCGAAGGCCCAACTCGAGAGCATGAACAGCCTGCTGCTGCTGATCGATGACGAAGAGGGATTGAGCTTAAGCGGGATGGCGACAAAGCTAGGTTGGGACACCGCGAGCGGCTCGCCCAACAAGGGTCTGGTCAATCGCACCTTGAAGAGGTTGGTGGCGGCGGGGCTGGTGGAGAGCGAGCCCGGACGGACCGCGCTAACGAAGAAGGGGCGAACGGCCCTAAAAACCACCGCGGAAGGCTTTTAACCCATGCCCGCCAGCGTTTTTTCATTGCCGCAGCTGTGGACAAGAACGCGAACGATAACGCGAACGATGGGGGCGTTGGATCGAGCCGCTTTTGGTGGGGTCGTTCGTGCGAACGAACGGCGCGAACGGTCGAACGAATTAGCCGCGCGGCCCTTGTTTTTCAACTACTTATGGTGCCGCCGGTGCAAACGGTTCGCCCGAACGGTTCTTCTTCAGAGAACCGTCCGGGTGGCGTTCGTTCGTCCCTCTTCCCTAGGAGGGCGAACGGCGAACGACCGAAGGACAGGACGGGCGTTGGTACAGGCTGCGGCCAAGACGATCGAGACCCACTGCCGCGGCCAAGACGATCGACAGAGCCGCGCGCGGCATCGACGTTCAGACCCACTGCCGCGGCAACGTTGGTCCGCCTGCCCACCAAGCCCCATGAACCCCACCTGCTGACCACGGCAGCCAACTGGAGATGCACCCCATGACCCCACTGACCCCGCCCGCCGTCGCCGCCGCGCTGGCTGCCCTGCCGCCGAGCGAACGCCCACAGGCGGCTGCCCGGATGTTGCTGGAGCTGGACGACCAGCTTGCGACGGAGATACCGGACCCGCAACAGCGGCTCCGAAGCCTGCTTGTGTTGTTCGCCAGTGTGGAGGTGGACTGATGCCCACGCGCCCGCCCGTCCACCGCCCGCCCGGCATGAAGTCGAAGCAACAGCGCATGCGAGACTTTGACAAGGCACGCGGCTCCACCACTCAACGCGGATACGACGAAGACTGGAAGAGGCTTCGCGCCGCCTTTCTGTCCCGGCATCCGCAGTGTTCATCCTGCAAGGCCCCAGCCACGGACGTGGACCATGTTTTACCAGTTAGAGATCGGCCGGACCTCCGGTTGGCATGGCGAAACTTCAACGCTCTTTGCCACCGATGCCATAGTTCTAAGACCGCGCGTGAAGGCTTCGCAGATCCATCGCGGCGACATTACACCTGAGTTCAGACCATTGACGCGACCATATGGGCCGACTGCCCACGCAAGCATGAGGACCGCACGTGCTCGCCACGGCAGCCAAACTGGCAGGCATCCTAAAGCCGGGGCGGGTGGGTTCCACTTAACACACGACGGGGCCGCCGCCCGCGGGGGGAGCTTACGTGTGCTCCCGCGCAAAAGCATTCAGGGGTCAAATTGCAACTGGCCACAACGCATGTCGTACATCACGCCGCTTCACATCGCGTTGCCCGTCGCAATCGTTGAATGGGGGATCGTTATGCAATTGCCGGTAGTGGCGCGGCAGAGGATAAATTCTAACGAGAGAGCGGGACGTTTAGCCCAACCACAGGGATCGCTTCGATGACCGACGCCATGCAAAAGTTCTCCGACGAGCGCCTCGCCCAGCTCGGCCCAAAGAAGGTTTCGTTCAAAACCTTGCTGGACATCATCGAGGTGGCCCAGACCGCGCTCATCAAACGGCTTAAGCCTCGGCTTGAAGCCTTGGAGAAGGAAGTCGCCGACTTGCGGGTGAAGTCGCTGGCCGATGCGTTTCGTGGAACGTGGATGCCGGGCACCGTCTTCGCACGCGGCAGCCTGGCCGTGCACGATGGCAGCCTGTGGCTGGCTATGGTCGACAGTTCAGAGAAGCCGGGTGCCAGCGGCGACTGGAAAATGGTTACGAAGCGCGGCAGGGACGGGAAGGATCTGCGCCCATGATGCCGCAGACGCCGACGTGGAAGCGAGGCGAGCGCTACGAGAGGGGCGACCTAGTCCGCTGGGCCGGTCGCGAATGGGTGGCGGTATTCGCAACCCGCGACGCGCCCGGGAAAGCGGGCTGGCTCAAGATCCCTGGAGAAACAGTCCAATGAGACCGCTCGGCAGCGGATCCCTGCAACTTCACGTTACCGGCGAGATCACGCGCGATCTGGCGGCAACTATAGAACGTGCCATCGACGAATATCCTTCGCATTCCGTCGACGTTGTCTGCGATACCGTTGGCGGAGACTGGGCGGCATCTCGCCGGATATTCGAGTGTCTAGTTGCTCACGACAAACGCGTCACAGCACACATCTCCAGGGCGCAATCGGGCGGGGCCCTGATCGTCATGGCGGCCGACATTCGAAGGATGAGCCCCGCAGGGACTTTTTTCCTTCATTGGCCACGCGGCGATGTGGCCCAGGCACGCCTAGATGAGATCGCCGCCACCAAGGCCGGGCTAATCGCTTCGCGCTCCAGGGTGCCAGCGACCAAGCTGCTCCGCTGGATGCGAGAAAACACGTGGCTAGATGCTGAGCAGGCGTTGCATTACGGACTTGCGACGGAAGTGCCCGGTATGAAGTCACCCTCTTCCGTAACGGTGTTCTTATGAAACGCGGACAGAAGCCTACTCCCAAGGCACTTCGCTTACTTCGCGGCAATCCCTCGAAGCGACCCATCTCGCAATCTGAGCCCGATGGCGTGGGCGATCTGTGGCGTCCACCCTCGTACATGAACGCTGCGCAACGGCGAGTTTGGGATAGCGTGATTGGGCGCGCTCCGTGGCTCACTGGCACCGACACGGAAATCGTCGAAGCATTCGTAAACGCTGTCGTGGAGTACCGCAGGGCCGTCGTTGAGGTTCAGAAGGGCGGCCAAGTCGTCGAGACGAAGCAGGGGAACGCAATCGTTAACCCCTATCTCGGAATCCAAAACCGGCAAGCCGACCTAGTTCGAAAGTTTGGCGGAGAGTTGGGACTCAGTCCCGCCTCGCGCGCGGCGCTCGGCTCCGCCATCGATGCCTCCCGCAGAACCATCGATGGCGGCAGCATCGCGGACTACCTAGCCCAGAAGCCTGCCTTTTTCGGCGACCGAGAGGAGATGACCTAGCATGATCGCGCAAGAGACCATCAAAGCCGCGCGAGCCCGGCTCGAAGAAAATTTGACGCTCGAATTCATCGTCGGCAGTACCTTGTCCGCCGACTGCCGTCGCGCGCTCCTGCGGCAAGAGTTGTCGACCTTGGACGACGCCGCTGCGGAGGACCTTCTAGAGCGCGTGCTGGGCCGCCTCGGCTATGACGACCCGCTGGTTGCGCTCATGGCCACGCAACAGATCGCTTCAACCCACGCGGGTAGTCAGCGACATTAGCCTTGCATCCAACGGTTGGGGCGCATATGTCCTTTCTCGGGAAGGGCAAAATGGCAACGCATCTGACTGATATGGAGGAGCTGCTCGCGCGGATTGTGGCGCCGGCAGCGGCTGACTACATGGCCGAAGCGCTAAAATGCTACCATGCTGGCGCATACCGTGCATGTGTCGTCACATGTTACATCGCACTCTTTCATGACCTTCGGATGAAGTTGGTTCCGCTGGTGCCGGTGAACAGTGCCGCAAAGACACTCCACACCTCAATAGAACAAAAGGTCCAAGATCAAGAGGTCTACGAGTCCCAGCTTGCCGACCAGCTCGCATCCCTAAAGCTGATCGATCCCGCTCAGAAATCGAGGCTCGAGATGATCATCAAGCTGCGGAACAAGAGTGCACATCCGAGCGGCGTGCATGCGTCTGCCGAGGAAGCTAGGTACGTCTTCTTCGAGACCATCGACAAGTTTCTGGCTCTCCCAGCCTTGCAGACCAATTTCTTGTCGGATTCCATTCTCGCTACTTTGGCGCAGGGCAATTACTTTCCAAGCCGGCAATTGGACGACATCAGCGCCGTCGTGAAGAACGATGTGGCTGCCTTACATGAGCAGGGCCGCCCCTATCTCGTGGCCAAACTCATTGAGGCGCAGTCTGCGGCCGAGCCACTACAACAACCTGCCAGATTCTATTTGTTTGGCTTGACGGCCATGAAGGATGCCGTATGGCGAGCGCTGCTCCAGAAAATGATCATCATCGGCAAGGCGCAATCTAGTGCCTTCGGGACTCTCATCATCGGCATGATTCGCTCCGATCCGGAACTGACGATTGGGTTATCCAGCATCAATTTGCAGCGGGTGGGCGCACTGCTTGAGGAAGCGGTAAAGGCGGAAACCACCACTGATGCTACAAGGTTGGCCCATCCGCTGGGTTTTCTTAATCGCTTCATTGCGGTTCGAGGGCAAGCGACCGCTTGGAAAGAGTTCAAGGCGCCTATCACGACCATGCTTAATAAGCACCTGTATGATGAAGCGCTGATGGGTACCCTCGCTTCGTCCGGGCCCGTTCACGATGCCTATGTTGACGAGCTAGTTATTAGAGCGACGTCGGGTATCTTCGACGTATCCAAATTGGTGGCAAATGCGCTGCATACTATTGACGAGAACATGGGTGCGACGTTCAGCGATAAGCAAGCGTTTCGTTTGGTTGCCGCAGTGATGAGAGCGGCGGAAAGCGGGACTTGGGCCGCTAAGAATGTGGTCGATGGCTCATTCAAGGCGGCCCCCAAGATACGTGACAGGGCGTTGGAGTTCGCTGACAAGCACCCGAATCAATCAAAGAAGATCCTCGAAGAGCTTTATCTCTGGATTTCCTTGGACGACTTTCGCGCGAGGCTTGGCGCGTAGCGTTTGGACCGGCGCTGGCCAACAGACGCCAGTAAAGCAGGCACACAGGTGCTCGTAAGCGTCTAGTCCTATAGAGTGCCTCGGATTTCGTGGCGACAGAATGGAATACGAACCAATCCCCGATGACGAGCTTGAGCGCGCATCGCTCCTAGAAGGCATCTTGATCGGCGCGGCGACCAGCGGCAGCGGGCCGACGGATAACCACACGTATACTGAGCTTCGGGCGGCATTCCTGCAAAATCAGGCCCTCAAGGCGCTTGTTCCGTCATTCATCAGAACGTGCCGGGATCTCTCGACTTTCCGGTCTCACACGCAGAGCGTAGATGGGCAATGGGCACCGCGGCGCGCGTACATCAGGGAAGCCCTAACGCCGCTCTTCGACCACTTTGAGGGAACCAACCGCGCGCCGGTGGATGCCGTGGCGTCCGACGTGCTTCTTACTTTCGACCCTGATGGCGTCCATGCCGTGTGGCAGAAGGCCCTTGACCGACGGCTCACCGACGCCGAGGGCGCCATCACAGCTGCGCGGACGCTCCTTGAAACTGTCTGCAAACACATCCTCGATAAGACCGGCACCTCATACAGCGATAAGGACGACCTGCCGGTGCTTTACCGTGCGACCGCCAAGCAGCTCAACCTTGCGCCCAGTCAGCACACTGAAGAGATATTCAAGCAGATACTTGGCGGCGTAACAGCTGCCATCGAGGGGCTCGGTGCGCTCCGCAACAGGATCAGCGATGCTCATGGGCAGGGACCCAAACCGGTGCGTCCACAACCACGGCACGCCCAGCTGGCAGTCAATCTTGCAGGGACGCTCGCCACGTACCTCATCGACACGTGGCTTGCGAAGAAGAACGATCCTTAGGCTAGCCTTTCCACCAAGCCACCAGCAGCCGAGGACAGGGCACAGACTCTACCGCCGCCGGCCGGCCTACGGCGACCGCCAGCGGATTAAGTCCAAGTTTCGGGTACAGGTGCCCCCGGCCCTATCGCCGACAGGCGGCCCCTAAAACAGCGCCGGCGTCAGTGCAGGGGTCTAAGGCCGCCACTGGCGCCTCGTCGAACTCCTCGTCACAAGCGCGTGTGCCCGGCCACTAACGTACTCGGTTGAAAAAATGTGCGATAGTAGTCGCGCACTCCAACCGAGAACTGCGAATGAACTACTTGCGCCAACCTTCCCGTTTTGTCGTGTTCGGCGTCAATCTGATCATCTTCTATGGTTTCTATGTTTGGGCGACTGGAAGCTGGCAGCCAACCGGTGGCGGCGAGACGCTCTGGTTTATCTCAGCTGGCGGCTGGTGGGCGCTTGGGCTGCTCTCCGCTCCTTGGTACCGCCCACCACGGGACGCCCTGGGAGCCAGCGTGGCTGCACTTCTCGGATTGCTCACGCTTGACCGGAGCACCTTTGTAACGCTGCAGGACCCTGTGTCCATCGCCTACCACGTGGCGATTGCCTACTCCCTCATCGTGCTCGCCTGTGCGTGTGTGGCCGCTGGCCTCAAATATGGAGGGCCGCATGAGAAATTGCGCAGCATCACCTTCAGTCTCACTGATCGCCTGGCCAAGGGCGAAGTGCTGTTTGGTAGCCTCGCACTGATTAGCATCTTCGGCTTCTATCAAGATCCCACCAAAGTTTTTGTGTTGATCACGCTCTGGGCTGGGTTCGCGTTGCTAAAGCCCACAGAACTCATCTTGCAGCTTACCTATCGTCTATTTGCCGCCATGGGCGCGCGGGACATGAAGCCCTCAAGTGGCATTGTTCGTCGGGTGGATCATCCGAATATTGTTCGCGTCTCGCTCTCAGAGCACGCAAAGTGGAGGGATGGGACGCCCCATATGGCCTTTCTCCCCGGTGGGCGCATGACGTTCATCATTCCTCTCCTGACTCAGATTCAAGACAATGAGCTTGTGGGCACGGGATATTGCCATGGTGATGCTACGACAGAACTTTCTAAGATCGACGGATTGGAAGTTGGTCACGTCTACTTTTGCGAGTCGCCGGACCTATTGCCAACGCTTATCCGCGACCTCAGTGGCACCAACGACGAAGTCGAAGTTGTCGGTTTTGTCGTGGAAGGCTCGACCATTGGCGCAGTTCGATTCGAAGTAGCCCAGGAACGCGGCCTTGAAGAGGGCGTCGTCGTCTTCTGCAATCTGCCATCTGGCTGTGTGTACTATCAAATCTTGGACGCACTCACCGCCGAAGAGAGCTTCACGCAGAATCCGCGCGGCACTCACATAGTTCATGCCGTCCAGTTGGGAACACTAGACTCGCAAAGGGGGTTTCAGAAATTTCCTTGGTTGCCGCCGATGAATACGCCGGTGTTTCGGCTTCGTGGAACGCTTAAGCGCGAAACAACAAGCACGCCCGGAGAATTCATCGTTGGAGAAGTTCCGGGCACGAACATTGGCGTCAAGGTTAGCATTCCCGAGCTAGTAGAATTTCACTGCGCCATTCTTGGGGTCACCGGGACCGGCAAGACCGAACTTGCATTGGACATTGTGCGCGAGGCACTGACGCAAAAGACTAAGGTCTTCTGCGTTGACCTCACGGGCGAGTACCGACAACGGTTGGCGGACAGAAACCCACACCCGCTTGGCCTAACGAAGCCCGAAGCCGACGACCTTGAGGCCAAATTATTTGCGGTTGAAACAGGACAGTATGGCGCCGGCCAGGAGAAGAAGGCACTCAAGACATTCATCGACGGCATCAAGGGAACTGTGCGGTCGAGGGTAAAGGATTTTCTCGAGAGCGAGGATAACTGGCTGACCGTTTTCGAATTGTCAGAAGTTACAAATACGCGCGCCACTCTGCGCACGACTGAACTCTACCTCTCTGAAATCATGCTATGGGCGCGGCAGCACCGAAAAGCACGCCGGGTATTAATCCTTCTGGAGGAAGCACACACAATCATCCCCGAGACAGCAGGTTCGGGCTTCGACTACGACACGCAATGGGTCGTCGGCCGCATTGGTCAAATTGCGCTTCAGGGAAGAAAGTATGGTGTTGGTCTCATGATCGTGTCACAGCGCACCGCTCTTGTGAGCAAGACGATCTTGTCGCAATGCAATACGTATTTCACACATTCTCTGGTCGATCAGACAAGCCTTGGCTACTTGGCGAATATCTACAGTGCTGACCATGTGCGGGCGATCCCCAATCTGCGCTTTCTGGAATTCCTGGCGGTGGGCAAAGCGGTCCGAAGTGAACGACCAATGCTGGTCAGGCGTGCCCATGATGAGGAAAAGCGAAAAGCCAACGAGGCACTTAATGTCAGCGCAGCTTTAGCGACAGGAACGACAATCCCGGCGGCCTCCTAGTCTATCAAGTCGACTAGCTTAGCCGCCACTCACTGGCGCTGCCTGGCTCGCCACTCCCATGCCGGGGCGCAATCGTGGGCATGGACGCCTAGCCGCGCTGCCTTCGCCTTGGCCTCGTCTGCAACATAGTCGGTGCTGTATCGCGTGAAGGCCAACGCCATGCCGGTACTCACCATGCTTGCGCCAAGGTCGCGGCCATCAGCGCGACATAAAGCAACCGTTCGGCCGTAGCGGTCGCGGTCACGTGGTTCGCAAGTGACGGCCCGGCCTTCCATGAACGATTGCAGTGCTCTCGTTGCGGCTTGGCCGGCTTGCCACCCATCGGCGCACATTTGTTTGAATTCCGGCGCGTCAATGCCCCAAAGCCGGAACACAGCTGTGCCGATCTTAATCGTGTCGCCATCGACGACGGTTTGCGCAGCCGCCGGCGAGGCAATCGCGGCCGACGCAATGATCGTCCAAAGAATGGACCTATGCATAGAGCCAATTGATACGACGAGCCTTCGGCGCGCCACCGATTCTGGGTTGCAGATGTAACCAACGCTAGCAGCGCTGGCCTACAGGTAGTGGCGTAAGGACTGCCAGCGCGACGCCAGCACGAACCGCTCACCCACAGGATGCTGCGACGGAGCCTGGCTAGGCTTGGCCTCGGCGAGCCTGACCACATCATCCCGGCGAGTGCGCCGAACGGCGCTGGCATCAACCACGAATAGCCCGCAAATACGGGTTTTTCTCTCGCCGTCCCCTGATTGCTTCCCCGGATGCCGATAGGTGGCACATATAAGGTGTCGGCGCGACGCTGAGGCCTGCCAGAGACTGGCACCGTGCTATGATCCTGGCATGGATACTTGGTGGGAACTAGGCGATCACAGCGGCTACTCAGGAAGCGAACTGGATGTCTTTCGGCTGACATGCGCGTTCTGCCGGGCGAAGGGCAACTTCAGCTTGGCTCACCGCGAGACCAAGCAACACGCCGACGACAAAAATAAGGTGCTGCTTTTCGATACGTTGAAGTGTGGAAACTGCGCCAACTTCCTGATGGTCTTTTGGTCTAGTGGCGGCAGCCTTTACGACTATCGCGTCGTTCCCAGTCCTGTTGGTGACTATGAGAAAGCCCCGGACGCATGGCCTGCTGAGGTGGGCCGATTCTGGCTTCAAGCGAGGCGAGCACTTAAACGGGGGGATAACGACGCAGCCTCTGTGATGGCTAGGAGTGCGCTACAGGCGACGCTACGCCACCAGCAGGCAGTAGGGGCCAATCTGCGAGCCGAGATTGATGGTCTAGCCGCGAAGGGTCTCCTTCCTCCGGTTATGAAGGAGTGGGCACATGAACTGCGATTGCTCGGGAACAACTCTGCGCATCCCGACGCGACGTCAGCGCCGCCAACCAAGAAGGACGTGACCGACGTCATCGAGTTCTTGGAGTACCTATTGCAGTATTTGTACATTCTTCCGACCCGGATTGCCCAGTATCGAAAGCGGAAAGCTGGCTGAATGGAAAACGCCAACGACAACGCCAAGGTCCGTCTGATCGACCTCTCGGAGTACGATGCCGGCCCGGTCGAGAATACCAAGGCGAAGTGATGAGCCTCGGGACCGGCATATTCCTTTCAACGCTCGTCATCGCACTCGTTGCGCTCTACGGAATCACGAAGGACCGCTGGAACTGGCGTCGCTTCGTTAAGCGAAGTGTATTCGTTTGTTTTGGCATGGTACTTTTGGGCGGCATGGCCGGTGGCGCCGTGTATTTCTACCGACAGTTACCGACCGTCGTCGGCAGGCAAACAGAGTATGCGGGCCTTCGCCTCGGCATGAGCCGAGATGAAGTCCTCTATGTCAACGGCTATCCACCCTCGGTTTTGGCAGATGATTTAGACCCGGCATGGACAGGCTTCTATGTCGTTGTCGAAACGAGCAAGCTCGAAAAAGGGAAGACGATCCACGATTACAGTCGCTGGTCCTACGCCGGGTACAACCACAACATAAACGTCGCGTTCAACGATGCAAAAACCGTAGCCGCCATTCATTGCTTCTCAAAAGACGAGCTGCGCCGTTGTCCGGCAATCGCCGGGATTGCCGACGGCGACTATGAGCCAGAGGTATTGCGGGCGTTCGGCAACAACCCGGTGGCAAAAATCACCGGCACAACAAAGTCGCTGACCTACCCAGAGATTGGCGTTCGGCTTCACCTCGCCAAGCAGCGGGTCTACGCGCTAGAGGTCAGTTCACCGGGCTACGTTCGCTAGTGATAAGCGAAGAAGCCCTTGCCTCGATGAAGGACGACCAGCCGAAAGTCGGGCCGCACGACGTGCCGGCCACAGGGCACCGGCCAGACGTGCCAGACGCAAGAGTATCCCAACGGCGATAGGCCGCGCTGATGAAGGACTCGGCAACATGATGCAAAGGATTTTTGGGGCGACGGCTCTAGGGCTGATCATCGTCGCGGGGTACGCTCCACTCATCGCGCAAACCACCCCGATCCAGATGCCGCCACTGCTAATTGGCAAGTGGAGCGCGTATCCCTTCTACGGTGAAGGAGTGAGATGCGATCCGCTTATGGAGGCGATTGGAATCACGGTAACGGAGGATGGCCGAATTCTTGCGAACAATGGCAGTCGCATGTGCAGGATTGATAAGCTGGAAGTCTATCCCTCCGACTACGCGGGGTCGGCAGGGCTTGGGAGCTGGTCTTATGAAGGAGAATGTACGCTGAACGATCGAGGCAAAACACAGCGTGTGCCTTTGGTCGGATCATTTAGCCTTGCGATCAACCAGCACTCAAAGAGTCCCCGATTGCACCGAACAGAAGACAGGTTTTCCACGGGCTCCACTTGGTTTAGCGGCAAGGCCCCTAACCACGAAGTGGACCGGGAATATGAACGTTGCCCGATCCGGTGATGGAGGTGCTTGGCCAGGGGCATAGCAACTTGCTACAGCACCTTGTGCAGGCCAAAAAACGGGGAGACGGCATAAGCCCGTTCGTAGAGCGTCCGGCCGGGACCGATGTCAGATCGTCGATGATCCTGCAAAGACGCCTGGCTCGCCCGTAGCCTTGGTCGTTGCTCCGTAGCTTGAAGCCGGGCTCGACCCTGCTGTCGTCGGTAACATGTTCGCGAAGATGGATTTACACATGTGCAATCTCTATACGCATAAACTTTCGCGCGACGAGGTTCGACATCTCATCGGGCACTACAAGCTCATCGGCCAGCAGTGGTCGGAAGTGTTTGAGAAAGAGGCGAGCACCCTCAACAGCTCGGGCGATGTCTACCCCAAGTATCCCGCTCCGGTCGTGGTCGTAGAGGACGGCAAACAGACCCTCGATCATCCGAAGTGGGGGATGCCCGGCCCGATTATTCCCGGAGAGAAATCGATGCGGCCGAAGTTCATCACCAACGTCCGCAACACCGCGAGTCGTCACTGGACGCCGTGGCTTGCTGGCAGCGAAGTCGTCGTCGGGAAGGACAAGAACCGTGGCGGCCGGTGTCTCGTGCCGGCGGCTGCCTTTGCGGAGCCTGACGAAAACACGAGCAAGCCCGTCATCTTTCGCTGGTTCAAGCGCGCCGATGCCCTACCATTTTTCTTTGCCGGTGTGTGGCGCGAGTGGACGGGCGACCATGGCACTATCAAGGAGCCCAATGTCGCTAAGCATCGCCTCTTTGCGTTTCTCACGACCAATGTCTGTGAGGACGTGAAGCCCTATCACCAGAAGGCAACGCCGCTCATCCTGAGGACAGCCGAGGACGTGCAGCACTGGCTACACGGGACCATGATGGAGGCTCTTGAGCTCCAGAAGCCCGCGCCGGAGAAGAGCCTCGTGGTGTTCGATAAAAAGAAGGACGCTGCCTAGCCTCTTCTCATCCGTCGCTCGTAGCTCTCATCGATGTATCGCGGGATCGGTTTTGGCGTCGATGTGAGGCGTTGCAGTGCATGGGGGTGACGTTCGGGCCGTTCAACTGGATCGAACGTCACGTCGGCGGTTTTGGGATCTTCCTTGGGATCGCTGATGGTGCAGTCCCCCGCCGCACCGCACCGGCAGCATGAGAAAGTCGTGTGCCGATAGTCGCGGAGCGCGATGGGCGCGATTGCCACTTTCACATACCGCCGACAGGGCCAGCAGATGACGAAAACTGGGCCCACCACGGCCCGTAGTTCTTCAAAGCTGAAAAGCTTGTGGGGGTTCGGTCCGGCCACTGGCTGTCCAAGGAGGTTGACTCTGTGGATTGAATGTTCTCTAAATGTTCTCACCCTCTACCACAGCAGTCCCGGGAAAACGGGCACATCCAGAAAGGCTATTTAGAGCGCGCGGAATAGGTTCGCGCCGGAGGGTGAAGCATGTCCCGGCACGTAAACGACCAAGTGTACGAGTGGAACATCGCGCTAGGGGAATTGACGAAGGCCGCCCACGGATTTGAGCGGGCCGACATCGAGCATGTGGAGGCGCACTGGTGGGACTACGACCTGTTGTCCTGGTCATCGGGCTACGTCGTCGGCCTCAAGGACGGCCGGCGCGTCTATATCGACTACGTGCGATTTCTGGAAGACGACGAGGAGTACATCCAGGTCATCGCTCATTCCCTCGGGGCCACAGACCCATTTCCGACAGATACGCGGATTCCGGGCAACTGGGACGAGGCAGGCGTAGAGGTTCTGACAGAGGCCCTCCATATGCCGCCACTGGCGAACGGCCCGCACGATAAGCACGGTCCGCATCCTTGATCGAAGATCCTGTGGCGGATGCCGCAGTCCCACAATTCCAAGGGTGCTGACTATGATATGTCGCCCCCGCTCATCTCTTCGCTGGTGGGGGGCACCACATGGCAGCTCTACTGCCAAGAATGCCCGCGGTTCATCGTGGTCGACGTCATCAGATTGTTGGAGCACTACGAGCCTTATGACCGCGTGAACTTCGACCGGGCGAAATGTCAGGACTGCGGCTCAAAGCTCAAGCAGACCGGCGGACTGGTCATCAGCGGCCTTCGCTATACGGGCTATTGGCCTGCGGGGAAGACGCTGGTCGTGTCGGGAGGCGGTCCCTGGCGGCGGTGGCGGCCTTGGGACGGCTGAGCGGCCCAGCCTTGATGCTCCTTTTGCCCTCCTTTGGAAAAAGCATCGGAACCGGCGTCACGGAGGCCGCATCATACATCCATGCTGTGGATAACTTTTCTCCGCTAGACACCGACGAAACAAAAGGTGAATATCCATCCCACGAGGCCGGGTTGAAGCGGACCGGGCGACATCCCGGCCACCGCGCCCGATAACTTCGTAACGGCGAGGCTGTCAGCGCCGCTCAGTTGATCCGATGGCCACGGGGAGACTGGGGCCGATTGCTCGCAACGGCGGTAATCTCGTTGCACTAGGCATGTTGTTCGCAACCCTCGGGTCGCGACGCGTTGCGGCTAGAAGGGCGGCCTTCAAAATGGTTCGCGTTTCTATCCAGCTCAGGATCGGCAAGTGGCTTCGCCTCTCGGCGAAGATCAGACTGCCCTCTTGGTAATGCGGAGACGACGGCAGGCAACCCCTGCCGTCGTTGCTTTTGAGGAATGGGGGCCGGTTGGGGGCCGGATTCGGAACTTCCTGTTATCTCTAGTACCACGCAGGAACGAGCGATCGCCCGAAAGACCAAATGAAACAAGGGCAGAAGTAATTGCAGGGTACGAGAAGTTTCGTTGTAAATGGCCCTTCCCGATCTGTTTGCACGCTGGTTCGAAAGTCGCGGCTGGACGCCCCGGCCGCACCAGCTTGCGCTGGTCGATCTTGCCGAACAGGGCAGGAGCGCGCTGCTGATCGCGCCGACCGGCGGCGGCAAGACCATGGCGGGCTTCCTGCCGTCCCTGGTCGAACTCGCGGAGCGTCGCCGCAAGGGCGAGGACCTGGCGCACGCCAAGGGCAAGGGCGAGCTGCACACACTCTACATCTCACCGCTGAAGGCACTGGCCACCGACATAAGGCGTAACCTCGAGCTGCCGATCGCCGAGATGAAGCTACCGGTGCGGGCTGAGAGCCGAACGGGCGACACGCCCCAGAGCCGGAGGCTGCGCCAGCGTGAACGACCGCCCGACTTCCTGATGACGACGCCCGAGTCGCTCGCCCTGCTGTTGAGCTATCTCGATGCGGCGAAATTCTTCGCCAACCTGAAGTGCGTGATCATCGACGAGCTACACGCCTTCGCCACCACCAAGCGCGGCCATCACCTGGCGCTGTGTCTCGCGCGGGTGGCGGCGCTGGCGCCCCAGGCGCGCTTCGTCGGCCTCTCGGCCACCGTGGCCGACCCGCCGGCGCTGGCCGACTATCTCCGCTTGCGCGACGAGCCGGTCGAGATCGTGCTGGGCGAGCCGGGCGCGCAGCCTGTGGTGACCATCATCGATGCCCAGGAGCGCATCCCCTGGGGCGGTCACATGGGCCGCCATGCCGTACCCGAGATCTACAACATCATCCGTCATCACAAGACGTCGATCATCTTCGTCAACACCCGCGCCCAGGCCGAACTCGCCTTCGATGCGCTGTGGCGCATCAACGAGGACAATCTGCCGATCGGGCTGCATCACGGATCGCTGGCGGTCGAGCAGCGCCGTAAGGTCGAGGCGGCGATGGCCGCCGGTAAGCTGCGCGCCGTGGTGGCGACATCGGCGCTCGACCTCGGCATCGACTGGGGCGATGTCGATCTCGTGATCCAGATGGGCGCGCCCAAGGGCGTGAGCCGCCTGATGCAGAGGATGGGCCGCGCCCACCCTCGGCTGGACGCGACCAGCCACGCCATGATC
>ORJL010370047.1_pt1 | contig 14835 bp, 19 predicted proteins | sample 1779941 | NCBI WGS metagenome assembly ORJL01 (sample SAMEA104232317, study PRJEB22302) | groundwater metagenome | biome: forest; feature: aquifer; material: groundwater | place: USA | collected 2011-08-07 | depth 5.8 m
CATAATGAATATGAACTAATTGAAGTGTATGCTTGATTATGAACTAATTGAAGTGTATGCTTGATTATGAACTAATTGTAGTGCGAGCTTGATTATGAATTATGCATTATGAATTATGCATTATAAACGGGGGGGGAGATACTATTGGATTTTGGAGAAACCATGATGTTTAAGGCTCAGGGGGAAGATGTCCCCGCGAAGGACATTTTGCAACAGGTGTTTGCTGCCTTGCAAGAAAAAGGGTACGATCCGATTAATCAATTGGTTGGGTATCTCATGTCCGGCGATCCTGTCTATATCACCAGCCATAATCAAGCTCGGGCGTTAATTAGAAAATTGGAACGTTACGAATTACTCGAGGAATTAGTGCGCGCCTACTTGGAGAAAAAAGCATAAATGTGAGGCACCATTTTGCAAAATAATAGTCTGACTAATTGTAATAAACATAACTCCTATGGTAAAATTCGGCTGTAGGAGTTATGTTATTTGAGGTTGTTTTTTGGTCCTAATACAACTTCGGCTTTAGTTTACACAACGACCTAGCGCTTGTAGATTGACCTTTTAGGACGGATTCGCGGTATATTAGGTGCAGGAAACGAGAGTTAATGGTATGGAGGGGGAATGTAAGATGATGCGGGAGGACGTAATTCAAAAAATAAGAGAGCATTCGAACGAGCTTGAATCTGAATTCGGTGTAAAGAAACTGGCTTTATTTGGTTCGGTTGCTAGAAATGAAAATACCGAAAAAAGCGATTTAGATTTTGTAGTTGAATATAAAAAGGGAAAGTTGGGTTTTCATTCCTATGTCGGTTTGGCCGTTTATCTTGAAGAAATTTTTAATACAAAAGTTGATCTAGCTTTATACAATAAATTAAGACCTAGTATAGTCAATGAAGTTCGAAAGGATTTAATCATGGTTTTCGGGGAGGAAGAAATATGCCTAGAGAATGGGAATTGAGATTACGAGATATTCTAAATGCGTGCTACGCAATTATTGCTGTTGTCAAAGGAATCACTTTTGATGATTTTGTTAATGATCAACGCAATCCGGATTCAGTTTCTTTTAATTTTATTGTGATCGGGGAAGCCATAAAGGATTTGCCCGACGATATGACCGAACAATTCCCAAATATTAAATGGAAAGACTATGCTAAATTCCGTGATTTTTTGACTCACCGATATTTTGATGTCGATATTAATATAATTTGGGAAGCGGCCAACACCGATACATATATACTTGTTAATATGATAGAGGAATTGCTTAAGGTGAAAGATTAAAAAGTGGAGGATATCGTGCAAAAGGTGAAGCTTGGTTGGTGGGGACCAGAGGTTTCGGAGGTCTGTTTTGGAAGCCTGGCCATTTCCCCTCTACAAGGAAAGGTAACGGCCCAAGAGGGAGTAGAAATACTACAATATGCCTTCGAACAGGGAATAACTTGGGTAGATACGGCAGAAATCTATGACAACTATCCCCAAATTGCATTAGCCTTGCAAGGCTATCCTGAAGTTCGTGTAGTAAGCAAATCCTACGCGGTGACTGCAGCGGAAATGCGTTTAAGCTTAGAAAAGGCTAGGAAGGCTTTGAAGAGAGAAACTCTAGATATCTTTTTATTACACGAACAGGAAAGTGTACACACACTCAGGGGGCACGAGGGAGCCTGGGAGGAACTGCAAAAGGCAAAAGTCAAGGGCTTAGTAAAATGGATCGGGATTTCAACTCATGCTATTGCCGGGGTAAGAGCCGGAGCTTTGCAACCGGGTTTAGATATTATTCATCCGTTAGTTAATTATCAGGGTTTAGGAATTATTGATGGCGATCTTCAGGGGATGTTGGACGCCCTTGCTTTCGCTACTGAATTAGGGCTAGGAATATATGCGATGAAAGTTTTCGGTGGTGGCCACCTAGCGATGGAATCCGAAAAAGCCTTAGCTTTTATCCGAAGTATTGAGGGTGTTCAAGCGATGGCTTTAGGTATGTCCAGCAAGGACGAAATTGATTTTAATTTAGCTGTACTAGCAGGTTTGGAAATAAGCCAAGAACTGCGGAGTAAAGTTAAACTTCAAAAACGCCAACTTTATATAGCGGATTGGTGCGAGGGATGTGGCCGCTGTTTGTCTGCTTGTCCGCAAGGGGCTTTGTATATGGAGCAAAAGGTTAGAGTGAATCAAGAGGCATGTATACTTTGTGGTTATTGCGGTAGGGTTTGTCCACATTTTTGTTTAAAGATTGTCTAGTTTGCAAGTCTTGTAAGTTTGGCAAGGTTAATACGTCAAGCAAGGTTAATACGTCAAGAAATGGAATAGGTGATTAAGTTTGCGAATTATGGGTTTGGATTTTGGTTCTCGTACAATCGGTGTAGCCCTCAGTGATGCTTTGCTTTGGACTGCTCAAGGACTTAAAACAATTAAACGTTCTAAAAACGAACTTGCGGAATTAGCTCAAATTATTAAAGAATAGGAAGTGGCTGAGATGGTTTTCGGATATCCTAAAAATATGAACGGGACGATCGGTGAACGTGCTAAATTAACCACACAATTTGGAGAAAATCTACAGCAGGAATTCTCGTTACCTATCATTTATTGGGACGAACGTTTAAGCACGGTTGGAGCGGAGCGTTCTTTGCTTGAAGCTGATCTGTCCCGCGCTAAGCGTAAGAAAGTGATTGATAAAATGGCTGCGGTCTTTATTTTACAAGGTTATTTGGATCGGAAACTTTCCAGAGGACAGTAGTCAGAAGCCAGGGGTCAGAAACCAGAGGGTAGATTGAGGGTTGAAGTGGTAAAGTTTCTGGCCTCTGGCCTCCGATTTTCTGGCCTCTGATTTGACAAACATTACCTACAGGAGTACAATAGCTTTATCTTTGATAAGAGGTGAATAGAATGACTGAACATAAGTGCGATCACGGTTGCGATCACGATCATGATTCTGAGGAGTTTGATACGATCATTCTCACGGATGATGACGGACAGGATCATGAGTTCCTCCATCTTGATACTTTAGAGTTAGAGGGTTCTACCTATTTTGTCCTCATGCCTATTGTGGAAGGTGAAGAGGGATCAGAAGATGAAGATGCTGATGAAGCTATTATTTTAAAGCTTGGTAAAGATGATGAAGGCAATGAAATGTTGCTCGATATCGAAGATGATGATGAGTGGGAAAAAGTTGCCGATGCCTGGGAAAATATGGAAGAAGAATAGGGATCTATCTAGAAGAAATATTTAAAAAAGTCGCCAAATTTTTTGGCGGCTTTTTTAAATATCTTAATTGTTGTTGCGAAAGAATTCTGAGGAAATAATTTTCCTTTGAATTATTTTTATATTTTATTAGGAATTTACTATAATTTCAGCTTATCTTGAGCAAAATGAAGATGTGATGTGCGGTTTTCGGCTAAGTCTTTATAAATATAAGCTGAAAGGGGTGAGAGCGTGAGGTGGATAAGATGTTGCCTTAACAATAGGTTTATTATGGTCATAGCTTATATTTTGGTTTTTTTAGTTGGTTGCTCATCGAGTCAACAGCCAGGAATTTCAGATAGTAATCCTGAGGGAATAATCTCAAACGGTACAAAAGTTGATGAGCTGGATTTGAGTGGTCTCAGCTTTAATGAGGGACAAAACAAATTAATCGATTGGGCGAAGGACAAGCTGGAAGAAACCCGGTTGCTAGTGTACAATAATACGGAGGTACCAGTTTCTTTACGGGAGTTAGGATTAGAATTAAACATAACTAAAACTTGGGAAAGCATTCGTAATCGGCCGGGCTACTCAGTTCCTAGTGTACTCCAAATCGATGTAGCTAAACCTTCCCAGACACTCCAAACAAAACTTTCGGGGTTAGTAAGCGCTCCTCAGGATGCAAGTTATAAAATTGAAAATGATAAAGTCATTATCAAACCGGCTATCCCAGGGCGCGTATTGGCAACCGATAGTTTGCTTAAAGGGCTGGAGGGCTTAAGCTTTGCTAAAATCCCACCAAAAATAGCTCTTGCCGTAAAGGAAGTCCCTGCTAAGGTAACCACTGAGGCGCTTAAAACTCAGGCTTTTGATGCTGTTATTGCAGAATTCAGCACTAAATTTTCGACTGACGATACTAATCGTGTGATCAACTTGAGCGCGGCTGCGAAGGCTTTGGATAAGAAAGAGATACGCCCTGATGAGGTCTTTTCTTTTAATGATACGATTGGCCCCCGTACGGAGCAAACAGGTTATAAAGAAGCCAAGATTATTATCGATAACGAATATGTCTTAGGTACCGGCGGTGGAGTTTGCCAAGTATCTTCTACGTTATATAATGCGATTTTATTGGCTAATCTCCCTATCGTGCAACGTTCACCTCATGCCGTTATAGTAGGATACGTTCCGTTGGGGCAGGATGCCACTGTCAATTACCCCACTATTGATTTAAAATTCAAGAATAATACCTCCGGCCTTATTTACATTAGAACAGAGGTAACACCTAAAACGTTAACAATTAAATTATGGGGTAAAAAAAATACTAACATTGTGCGAATAGTCAATGAGGTAGAAAAGGAAATGGATTTCCAAACGGAAAGACGCTTTGATCAGAACCTTCCTGCTGGCAAAATCGTTCAAGAACAGGCTGGAAGCAAAGGCTATATCGTTAAAACTTGGCGCGTTGTCCAAGATGCCCAAGGGAAAGTTGTGGAACAATTCCTCAGTCGTGACATTTATGCAGCGACTCATCGGATTTTGAAATTTGGACCTGGGTAAATCAATATTACATCCTACGGCGTCAGTGTTCATTCGGGGTAAGCGCCTTCGACGATAGTCTCCACCGGAGACTATCGTGTTCGCAAGCACTTCATTTGCTACTCACTTGACTATAAGGCTACACGCCAAAACCTCTGGGTATTTCTGCATGTAAACCCTTGTCGTGCTTAACGCCTTATAGTCTGCGTTCGCTGACATAAATTTCGCTAATTGCTCACTAAGTAATATTGATTTACTGGCTTGGTTACGGGGAAGTAGATTGCTATTATCCTGCTGAATCAGGATCAGGATCAGGATCAGGAGCAGGAGCTTTGACATTAGAAAAGAGAAAGAGAGAGTGGGGTTGTGGCCGCTAAACGAATCGTGGGGTCAGGATTATTGATTTTTTTGCTTTTTGCCGTGGGGTTAGGCCTTTGGTGGCAATGGGCTGTTAAACCTTGTTCAGCGACAGGCAATATGGAACTTTTAGCAGTTTTACCGGGAACAACGCCAAACCTCATTGCCCATGAATTAGAACAGCGCAAGATCATTAGGAGTGCTTCTGTTTTCTACTTTTTGGCACGAGCTCGTCAACAAAATTTTAAGTTATTGCCAGGTGAGTATTATATTTCATCAACGATGAGTCCGGAGTCGATTATCAATCGATTACTTAAAGGGCCGGATGTGGAATTAGCCCGTGTGACAATTCCCGAAGGCTATAACTCCGATCAGATTATCAATCTCTTAGTACAGAAGGGCTTAGGTACTAAAGAGAATTTTACTAAAGTTGTAACAAGTGAGTCTTTTTCTTATACGTTTTTAAAAGGTGCTCCGGTTGGGGTACATCGTTTGGACGGGTTTCTTTTTCCGGATACTTATTTCTTTAAAAAAGGAGATGGGGCACGGGCGATCATTGCTACTATGCTCGAACGTTTTAGCCAAGAACTAACTCTAGATACTCAAAATCAGCTTGATAATCTGAAAATTTCAGTGCGGGATTGGGTTATTCTGGGCTCACTTGTGGAGAAAGAGGCTGTAAAGGAAGTTGATCGCCCTCTCATAGCTTCGGTTTTTTTTAACCGCTTAAAGAAAGATATGCCTCTGCAGGTTGATGCTACGATTCAGTTTATTCTGGGGACTCCTAAGTTAAAACTTTTAAATGCTGATTTGCAAATACCTTCGCCATATAATACATATTTACATAAAGGCTTACCCCCGGGGCCGATCGCCAATCCTGGACATGCTTCACTTCAAGCTGTTCTAAAGCCTGCCCAGTCGGAGTACTTATATTATTTAGCCAAGAATGATGGTTATCATGTTTTTACTAAAACCTTTGACGAGCATTTGCACAACCAGAAGACGTATCAATAATTAACCTGAATACTTGCTTAGAAGTTTTTAGGTTAATTGGCGGCTATTGCTTAAGCTTAAAGAACGTTTCTAATTGTTAAAGTTTCAGTATCAGCGATATGTTCGAAAAGCAGTTCTAAGGCGGATACTTCAGCAAGGGATAGTGTTGTATCCTGAGATTTTAAGTATTGCTTTAAGCGTTGTGTACTCAGATCGATGTTATCAATTTCATGATGATCTAGTAATATTGTCCACCAGTACTTCGTTTTGTTCCAGGCGCTTTGCGTGAGTTCCATTTGCTCTTGGGCAACGTTCCATTTTTTATTTTGGATCGATTCCTCTAAGTTTTCGAGGTGAGTGACTATATTCTTGGTCGTTGAGTTAATATAGTTATAAGAACTAAACGAACCAGCGATCATTAATATAAAGACGATAATCATAGAATAAATTACTCGCACATGCTCACCTCGCTAACGATTTTTGAGGGCTCATTTTACCTTGAACGAATAGGGTTCCAGCAGTATCAAGACTTGCTAATAAAACTTGGTCTATGCTAGTCAGGTTTTGTTTTTTAATTTCTCGTTGTAACCACTGAGTATCAACATTAGCTTTCTTCATATTATCCAAATGGGCTTGACCATCCATAACTAAAGTAAGGGGAAGACCCTCATATTTTGTTGCTATTTGAAAGTCTTCGGGAATCGTTGGTCTTTTTTGTGATTTGGGTATAACACTGAGTTCCCCATTGGTTTCGAGGATGGCATATTCGACATCGGAAATATTGGCTATATTCTTGATGCGGAGCTGTTCTAAAAGATCGCTAAGGTTATAGCGCATTTTTTTTAGTTCTGGTTCTAATATTTTCCCCTTATCAATCAAGATGATCGGTGTGCCACAAAGGATTAACCTAGCCTTCTCGCTTTTGAGGGATAAATAGGATAGTGTCACACCTGAGAGCAGCAGGACTAGAATAGGGATAATCCCACTAATTAAAGGAATACCCACATTCTCACTAGGGACAGAGGCTAATTCGGAAATCATGATGACACCGGCTAACTCAAAGGGTTGTAACTGAGCGATTTGTCGTTTGCCTAATATCCGTAATACGACGACAACTAGGGCGTAAAGGATAAAGGTTCTGAGCATAACTATAAACATGTGTAACTTCCTTTCTTTTACTAGTGTGGATTTTGATCTTGTTTATTTTCTCCCTCAGGTAAAAGCGTTATTCTCCAAACCAGATAAAAAACCTACTTATATAAGTTCCGATTTATAATGTAGAACTTCATCATCCAAACACGACTGTTAATATAGGCGGTTGCAAAAGATAAGTGATGAAAATTATTAGGAACTCATATAGTTTAGAAAGTAAGGGAGATCAGAATGAATAAACCGGAACTTTTAGCCCCAGCGGGTGATATGGAAAAACTCCAGTATGCTTTAGCCTATGGTGCAGATGCTGTCTATATGGGAGGGAGTTCCTTTGGACTCCGGGCTTATGCCGGAAATTTTGGCCTTGAGCAGATGAAAGAGGCTGTGGCCCTCGTTCATGGTAAGAAACGTAAAATCTATGTAACTGTTAATATATTTGCCCATGAACAGGATTTTGAAGAACTTCCGGCTTACCTTGAAGGCCTAGGGCAACTGGGGGTAGATGCTATCATCATTTCTGATCCCGGGGTTATAGCCATGGCTCAACAAGTGGTTCCGAACTTACCTATCCACCTAAGTACGCAAGCCAATAATACAAATTCCTATAGTGTGAACTACTGGCAGAAACAAGGCCTTGAGCGAGTTGTCTTGGCACGAGAACTTACGTTGACTGAGCTACAGTTAATCAGGGACAAAGTGTCCGGAGAATTGGAAATGTTTATTCATGGGGCAATGTGTATGTCCTATTCCGGTCGCTGTCTACTGAGTAATTATTTGACCGGTCGGGATGCTAACAGGGGTGAGTGTACTCAACCTTGTCGTTGGGGTTATAGTTTAGTTGAGGAAAAACGCCCGGGGCAAGCGTTTCCTGTAGAAGAGGATCAGCGGGGAACCTACATTTTTAATTCCTTTGACCTTTGTTTATTACCTCATTTACCTTTATTAAAACAACTTAAGATCGAGAGTTGGAAGATCGAGGGTCGGATGAAAAGTGTGCATTATGTCGCCAGTACGGTTAAGGTATACCGGGAGGCTATTGATACCTTGTGGGAGCAGGGTGAGGAAGCCTTTCAAGCAAGGCTCCCCGAATGGTTAGAAGAAATGGAGAAAGTCAGCCATCGGGATTATTCGGCTGGGTTTTTATTTGGTAAGCCCGGAGCGCAGGCCCATAATTTAGTGAATTCTCATTATGTACGAGAGTATGACTTCGTGGGAGTCAGTCTTAATAAAGAAAAAAAACTGAAGATGGATGTTTTGATTGAGAGTAAACATCAAGATTTGGAGGATATGGGGTCTAAAGAGTCCAAGGAGTCCAAGGAGTCCAAGGAGTCCAAGGAGTCTAAGGAGTCTAAGGTGTCAAAAAAGACTGGGGAAACTTCGCTGGAGACAGTTCTGTTGGAACAAAGGAATAACTTTAAACGGGGAGATGTTTTAGAAGTCCTTACACCGCTCGAACTTCCATGGACATTTCAAATAAACGACATGTGGGATATCGAGGGCGAACAACTTGAGGTAGCTCGTCACGCTCAACAAATTATCAAGTTAAAGCTACCAAGAAGCTTGCCGGCCAATAGCATCTTGCGTCGCGCTAAAAATTAACAGATGGGACAATTGTCCGATTTTTTAAAACAAATTATAAAAGAGGAGCCAGAGCATGAAGAACACACTCGAAACAAAGGACTTTATCGATGCAGATAAATTAGTGCGGGCGAAAGTAGTTCGTAAAGATATACAGATGCTCGTTAAACTTGTGGAAGGGTTAGGTCACCTTGGGGTTGTGACTACCGTGGATAAGCAGGAAGGAGAAGTGCTCATCCAGACGACAAAGGATTGCTGGCCTGATTTAGAAGCAGCTCTTCAACATATGCCCATTGGTATTGAATTAGACGGATGCTTTAAAGGAAAAAGGTTTGGCAAGTTCAGAGATTCTCAAGGGTTTTAAAGTTGATTTAGAAAAACTTTTTAAATAATTAAAATTACTTTGTCATTTGGAATTTGGAACAACTAATAACCAAATAATGTTATAATATTGTACAGAAGGGTAGGTGATAGCCGTTGGAAACGGAGATCAGCGGGCATAATAACGATATTATCATGAAGGCCACTGCGGCGATGTTCAAGGACAAGACGCTGGAGGTATTCGGGCTTAAGACAGCGAAGATCGTGGACATCATGCCCACGGTATTACCCGTAGTGGAGGCTAGAGAGAAGAGAGTCGATTTTGTCTTCCTCTTAGAAGACGATACCCTACTCCACCTTGAATTTCAGACCTTAGTCCCTGAAGACCTCCTGCGGCGAGTAGCCTATTACGGAGCAAGAATCGTAGAGAGGCACAACAGGGATGTATTCACCGCCGTAATCTATTCAGGTCGAATAGAATGTGCACCTGAACTACTTCAAAAAGGATCCCTAAGCTACAGAGTATCGAACGTCTTTCTCAAGTTATAGACGGCGATAAGGAATATAATAGGATAAAAACCTTGCTTGTGCAAGAGCAGGAATTGGAAGAAGTAGATCTGTTGAAGCTGATATTCCTACCATTGATGAAGAGCAAGCAACCAGAAGTCGAGATGACCATAAAAGCTGCCGAGCTGGCTAAATCCACCAATAACAAATTAACCGGATTTGTCATAGGAGCAATCGTAGCCATTACTGACAAATTTCTGCCCGAAGAATACAAGAAGAGATTATTGGAGGTGTTACGCATGACCCAGATTGAAGAATGGTTAAGAGAAGAAGGCAAGATAGAAGGTAAGATAGAAGCTGCCCGTAATGCATTGATTGAGGGGATAGAGCCTACAATCGTAGCTAAAATCACAGGCTTGCCTCTGGAAACAATCCGGAAAATAAAAATAGACCTAGCTAACTAATGGCAAAGTTGGTAAGCTAGCGCGGTGAAAAAGTCCTACCGACCTATCTGGTTATTCCGCTGGACCACAAGGATAAACAAGTTGAGATACTAGTTTCGACTTGTTTTTGACATTGGGGTCAGACCCCGACACAATTCCGACGGAACGGAGGGATTGTGCCGCATTAAATAGAAAGAATGATGAATAAGGAGAGTGTTTTTATGCCATTACCACAAGAAGAAAAACAATACACGTATACAGACTATTTAACATGGCCGGAAGGTGAAAGATGGGAAATTATTGACGGTGTACCCTATATGCAAGCAGCTCCGTCACCGGCACATCAATTAGTTTCTGGTGAATTGTATAGACAGTTTGCAAATTATTTACAAAGTAAGCCTTGTAAGGCTTATCCTGCACCATTTTGTGTTAGATTAACTAAAGGTGATGAAAAGCAAAACGAAGATATTAAAAAAGTTGTTGAACCCGACATTACCATTGTATGCGACAAATCCAAAATTGATGAAAAAGGCTGCAATGGTACTCCTGACCTGATAATTGAAGTTATGTCCCCATCTTCGATTAAACATGACAGGGTTACAAAGTTTAATATGTATGAAAAAGCCGGAGTTAGAGAATATTGGATTGTAGAACCAGAAGGAAATATTATAAGTGTATTCGTATTTCAAAGCAATAATAGATATGGTAGACCAGAAATATACACGGAAGATGAAAAAATAACTGTATCCATTTTCCCAGATTTAATAGTAGATTTGAGTACGGTATTTCTTGCTGAATAAATAGCTATTATACCGGAATGGACAATTTTCCTGAGGATTTCCCTGATGCGGATACATTAATTCATATGCTGAAAAGTAATTATCAAGGTAAAGAAGTTCCAGTAAACATGAAAAATCGATTGTCTGGTAAAAGTATGCATAGTGGTTTAAAATCATTATATTATGCTATTAAAATGCTTGTTAGTAGGTACGACCCGGGTACGACCCCGACGACACTCTCCTTTGCCCGGATTGAACCATTAACGGGATGCAGTTTTACCACGTGAAATAATGACTTTGAAGACATTGCCCTCGCGATCGTCTATTAATTCAATTGCCGGATAGGCATTAAGTGCTCTTCGGATCCCACTGCCAAGTCCCCGGTAGGGCAGTATTCTCGTGGCAAATGACGCCAAAATGGGATTACGGATATTGGAGATGCCCTTTTTGATATTCTCTACCGAGAGATGGTTGGGGAGATGCCCCGGGCTGATAATTTCGATGTGATCCGAAAAGATAAAAATTCGGATAGGAGCAGAAATGAGGTAGTCTCGGTGTATTAAAGCGTTTACCAATAGTTCTTCAAACACGATTTTCGGAATCTCCGGTTCCCCTAGCGAGTTGACATCTTGCTGACGTTGAATATAGGCAATATTACGCATCATGAAGTTGAGAGTAGACTGAAAAAGATCTGACAGTTTTCCTTTTGGATCTGCACTTTCAATGTAATGAGAGACATCTATGTTTAGACTGGGGTAGGAAACAGCCTTGACAATGAATACTGGGAGTTTATAATAAGGTGCCTTGGAAAAAAGTAAAACTGCGGCAAGGTTTAGTTTACCTTCGCTTGCCAAGCTCATGTTTTCTAAAAGTTGAGGCAGAGTAACGTTTTGATTTTCCCAAGATTCACCATATTCTCTCCTGAAAAATTCTTGAAAATATTCCAGATCAAGATCTGAGGAAGTCGTACCGCTGATAGGCACTTCGTCACCATGGAGCAGGCCAGAAGTTTGAAACATTCGTTGGATTTCTTCTCTAGAAGTGACTTTACGTTTATCGGCACCGTTTTTTACCCAGAAGGCCCCTGTATTATCCTGATAAGGCTTATTGAACCCTGGATCAATGGTCACTATGAGTACTATCCCTTTTGTTAAGGCTATGTTGTCAGTTGAGGGATTAATGGGTGGATGAACATTATGAGATGCCGCATTGGAAATGATCTGATTGATCCGACTAACTTCATCGCGAGTCAACCCTGCAATACTTCCGTCGTTATTGATTCCAATGAATATTTGTCCGCCTCCTGAATTACTGAATGCCACCATCTCAGCTGCTAAAGAGTTAGCGTTGGTGACATCAGCTTTAAATTGATGTTTGCTATCTTCATCCCTAGCAACGATTTTTATAAGTTCTTCGCTATCCATGGGTGGTAACACTCCTCTCAGACAAAGGTTATCACACTAGAACCAAATATCTCCAATTCTACATACTTATCATAGCATGCTATAGCGACATTCTCAAGCGTTAACGCTCAAAAGTAAGGGAGCTTATCGTGTACAAGTGGAAACAATTCGTAAATATTATTTAAGACGGTATTATCAGTTAGCCGTCTAGTGAGCAATTCCGCCACTTCCGACCAGCAAGAGACATTGCCATTTAACGACCCATGCGATGTTGCTTTCTGCCTGATGATTATAAGAAAAGATTACTGGTGGTGTTACGCATGACCCGGATAGAAGAATGGCTAAGAGAAGAAGGTAAGTCAGATTGAATCTGGCTCTTTTTTTTATAAGTCTTCAGTATCTATTGGACAAGGCTGAGTGGGTAAGTCGCCAAATTGTCAGAATTGTTTCCCGTTGTGTGAGGGTCACAGGGGGGGCCAACGTTAAAACTTTACAAACTAACAATATAAGGGAAATCATCACAAGCACAAGTCCCATCATTGCTCTATCCATGGTTGGTAGGCTGCCCTTGCTATGGGAATTGTTCGATAAAGTATATGTTCCAAAAACCGTCATCCATGAACTTACGTCTAGTGCCCATGAAAGTGATTATGGTAGAAAAGAAATCCTTGAAGTCATAAAAGAAGAAAAAGTAATTGCGTATTCTGTAAAGGATGAACTTTTGGTACATCGGATGTACGGCAAGCTTCATAATGGCGAGCTTGAAACGATTATAGGTGGAAAAGAATTAGACGTAGATTTTGTCCTGATTGATGAAAAGGCAGCTAGGAATATGGCAAAAACCTTCTTTCTTACACCTATCGGTTCTTTAGGGATATTACGTTTGGCAAAGACTTAAGGAAAAATTGACAAGATAAAGCCCTACCTAGACACCCTCATCGCAAGTGATTATAGAATCGGAAAATCAATTTATGAGCAAGTCCTTAAACAAGAAGACGAGTGGGATCTTCCGGAATAATTGCCCTCCCACTTTTCTGAATTATCTGCTAATAGCATGAGCACCATTGAATCCTTTTCATGTCAGGCTAGCTGGATGACATTGGGTCAGACCCCGGGGTCATTTAATCGTCTGCAGTAAAGTGGCTAGCGGTTGGAAACTGGCTTTTATCTGGGGATTCAGGGCTTGAGCATTAATTAAATCAAATTCACCTTGGGGATTTCCTTGGTATTTTTCGATTGACCCTTTCCACAAGAGAGCTTCAAGTTTCAGAGTTTCGTCCGTTGATACCGCAGTAAAGGTCTTTATGGCGTTTTCTTGATCCCCTAAGAGAGCGAAAGCTTCTCCTCGATATAGTTCTAAACGCGGAGTCACTGTGAGATGAGGTTTAGTATACCACCGCTTTTTATCCTTCTCCGATACTCTTGCCAGACGTTGTTCGATCAGTGGAGATAAGTTAAGTACCTGCCTTAATAACGGTTGAGCCTCGCTAACTTTGCCCGCCAGAATGAGTTGTTCAGCATACAAAAGCGCATATTTTGCGACACTCTCATAGCCGCTTGGATAAAGATCCGCTAATTCTAGATTTCTTTGGGCTTGTCGATAAGCAAGGTCAGGCTGATTGGCCAATGAATACACACGGGTGGCAGTACTTCGAGGAATTGGATCAGACGAATTCAATGTGAGGGCTCGGTTCATGTCTGTTAGGGCTTGGGTGATAAGCTGTTGATCAGAAGTTTGTACTCCTTGTGACATTTTAAGTAGAGCAAGATCTTCAAACGCGCTGGATTGATAAGGGAAATATTTCACAGCCAGCTGATCAAGGTTTAGGGCTTTAGCGTATTGCCCTGCATTTAAGGCTTGTTTTCCTTGTTCGGCATAGCTCTGACCGGTTATGATTAAAGGACTGGCGAGAATAAGCAGAAAGGCAAGCGGTGCCATAATGCTGGGGATAATCCAGCTCTTCGAGACAGTCCAGCGTTTAGGTGTAATCCATGAGCGCAGAATGAGTCTCTTCTTTGTAGGATTCATTGTCAAGGCTGTTATTCGGGTATTTGACTCGCTTGTCTGAATTTGTGAGAGTCGTCGGTATTTAGCTTCGTTGGGGTTTGCCCGTAAACTCGCTAATAACAGAGTGAAGGTAAAAAAGATGGAACTTAAGGATAAATCTAAATCCATTAGGCTATGCAGGCCGATTCCTAGCGCTGCAACCCCAAGAAGATAGTTTCTGTTTAGCTGCCGAGTTTTCCAACTATTGAGCCAGTGCTTGAGAAAACCTAACCAAAGGAGAAGAAAAAACAGAAGTCCCGGAAAGCCAGTTTCAACTAAGATTTTTAAAGGCTCGCTATGGGTTTCTTTAGAATTATAGATGTAATTCTGATAACCTTTATAAGCAGAGACCCAGCCATTAGCGCCGAAACCAACCAAAGGTTTTGCAAAGCCCATCTTAAAGGAAGTTTGGCGTGTTTCAAATCGACTTTACACATTAATCACTTTATCCCCAAACATCATCCATATCTGAGGACATTGAATTTTCATATTGGTTCATAGCCGTAATCCAATTCGGCATTTCTTCTTTAATTGTCTCTCGTAAA
>ORJL010583600.1_pt1 | contig 14834 bp, 31 predicted proteins | sample 1779941 | NCBI WGS metagenome assembly ORJL01 (sample SAMEA104232317, study PRJEB22302) | groundwater metagenome | biome: forest; feature: aquifer; material: groundwater | place: USA | collected 2011-08-07 | depth 5.8 m
TGAAAGTTCATGAGCAGACATATGAAGAGTGCTAGACTTACATTCGGAAAGATGTATAGGCGAGGATGGAAGACTAAGAAATTGAAGAGAGCTTTAAAAGCAAAAAGAGGATAGTTTTATTTTCTGTATTTAAAATTAATTATTTCACAACACCAAAGGCATAGCTTTAAATACCTTTGAGAAGAGAAATTAATAAGACAGTTAATAAATACGTTTGAAATAGTACACATCTATTTCTTTTACATAATTAACAAGTAACTGCGAAACATGGAAAATATAGAGAAATTTAGCAAGCTGGGAATGAGAAAAGAGATACTTAGAGTTATAGAAGAAAAAAAATTCGATGAGCCTACTGAAATTCAAGATAAGACAATACCTTTGATTTTAGAAGGAAAAGATGTTATAGGAGAATCTTATACTGGCTCTGGGAAGACTCTTGCATTTGCTGCTGGAATAATTGAAAAGACAAGAAAAGGAGAGGGCGTGCAAGCATTGATATTAACTCCTACAAGAGAGCTTGCTGAACAAGTATCGGATGCTATAAAAGAATTCTCAAAATTTAATAGAGTTAATGTCTTAAGTGTTTATGGTGGTGTTGATATAAAGCAGCAGATTTACGGATTAAGAAATGCTGATATTGTTGTTGGAACGCCAGGAAGAATACTTGACCATTTGAAAAGAGGCACTTTTGACACTAGAAGAATAAAAATCCTTGTTTTAGATGAAGCTGACAGAATGCTTGATATGGGCTTTATAGAAGATGTAGAAATAATTATAAAACATTGCCCTAAAGAAAAACAAACCTTGCTCTTCTCTGCGACAATTCCTTATGAAATAGAAAATATCTCAAAGAGATACATGAAGAATGCTACATATGTTGCAGCAGAATCAATTGTTGACCCAAGTAAATTGAGCCAAATATTTTATTTTGTCGGCAATGACTTTAAATTTTCTCTTCTAGTGCATCTCTTAAAAAATGAAAAATCTGATTTAGTTATGGTTTTCTTAAATACTAGAAGAAATGCTGATTCAATTGCTAGAAATTTGCAGAGATATGAGTTGCATGCATTGGCTGTTCATGGCGGATTAAAACAGAATAAAAGAAATTCTATAATGAAAGATTTCCATTTAGGAAAAAGAAATATCTTGGTCTGCACTGATGTGGCTGCTCGTGGCTTAGATATAAAAGGAGTTTCTCATGTTTATAATTATGATATTCCTGGAAGCATAGATGAATATATTCATAGAATAGGAAGGACTGCAAGAGCTGGAATGGAAGGCAAGGCAATAAGCTTGGTTTCGCAGAGAGATGCTCCAAATTTCAGAAAAATTCATGAAAATAGCTCTTTTAAGATTGCTCAAGAAGAAGTGCCTCATATAGAAAGATTGAATATTAGCTTTAATAGGGGAAGAGATGACAGAAGAGGTAATAGATACGGGCAGGATAGAGGGAGAAATAATAGGTACGGACAAGGCAGGGGACAAAATAGATTTTCTCAAAATAGGGGATTTAGCAATAAAAGAAGGCGCTATTGATAAAATTAGTTTGCAAAGGTTTTTAAATGGGCATTTACCCTAAATGATAATGGAGGATAAAAATGAATAAATTTGACGGAAATAGCGGACAAAGACGCTTTAGTGGAAACAGTGGGTTCAGAAGGGATAATTTCGGGCCTAGAGAAATGCATAAAGTTATATGTTCTGATTGCGGACAAGATTGTGAAGTTCCATTCAAACCTATGAAAGACAGACCTGTTTATTGCAAAGAATGCTACCCAAAACATAAAAAAGCAGCTTAATTTTTTATTATAAGATATTTTAATTGAGATACTTAGATTTATATATCCTTTATTTTATTTATTGATGAAATGGATGAAAGCCATAGGTGTTGGCATATTAATTTGGATTTTAATTTTTGTTGAGATAAGCATAACTATGATTGGGCTTAAATTGCCTGACTTGTATGTTTGGCTTATACATTATATTTTTTTAATGTTTATAGTGATATTGGGAGTTAATATTCATTACAAGAAAAAAGATAGTGTAAATGGGTTTGTCCTGGGATTTGTCCTATTAATAGTGGGCATTGTACTTGATTTAAGCATCACTATTCCGTTTTTTGTCAAGGATTACGCTGGCTATTTTTCTAATATTTATATGTTGATGGGATTTGTTGAATTGATAGTTATCGCTGGAATTTATGATATTGCTAGAAAGAAAAGATAGAAAGATATTTTAACCTAGTTATTTATTATTTTTTATGGAGAATAAAAATGTTGGATTTTTAATATTGGGGATATCAGTATTAGTAGTTGTTATTATATTCTTATTTAATAATGCGCTTAAAGATATAGTTGGGGCAAGTTGCGGATTAGAACATTCAGAAAGCTGCCCTATGTTTACTTCTATTAACCAGCAAACTTATCTTTCCTTGTCTATAGCTGGTGTTTTATTTATTATAGGGCTTGCTTTGTTATTTTCCAAGCCTGAAAAGCAAGTTGTTATACAAAAAGTCAAGGAAAAAGAAAAGAAAAAGAAAATTGATATTAGTGACTTGAATAGCGAAGAGAAAAAAGTTTTTAATATTATTAGAGAGAAAAATGCTGCTTTCCAGGCAGATTTAATAGAGCAGACTGGATTTGGCAAGGTAAAAATAACAAGAATACTTAACAGGCTTGAAAGCAAAGGATTAGTTGAAAGAAAAAGAAGGGGCATGACTAATGTTGTTGTGATGAAGTAATATTGAAAAAATGAAAATAATAGAGGATAAAAACAAAAATTTCTTTGATAAAATAGCACGATACTATGATTCTGCTTTTGGCAATTGGATAAAAAAGATGCAGAGCAATATTATTAAGAATTCTAAACTTAAAAATAATGCAAGAATCCTTGACGCAGGATGTGGAACTGGAAACTTACTTTCATTACTTGAAGAACGTAATTCTTTTGAACTTTACGGAATTGATATATCAAAAGAAATGCTTGGAATTGCTAGAAAGAAATTAAGAAAAACAAAACTTAAAATTGAGCCTGTTGAAAAACTTAGCTTTAAAGATAATTTTTTTGATTATATATTCAGTATAGATGCATTTCATCATTATTCTGATAAAGAAAAGTCTATGAACAATTTTTATAGTGCGCTAAAAAGAAATGGAAAATTAATTGTTGTTGATGTTGACTTCGGATTGTATTTGAATAAGTTATTCCATAAATTAGAGCCTGGCAATAATGGGATATATGATACATATGAAATGAGAAATTTGTTTAAAAGGCATAATTTTAAGAATATAAAACAGAATAAAGTTGGATTATTTACTAAAATGACGACGGGAATAAAATGAATAAAGATATGAAACTAGTTTCACCAAAGAATTTAAATAGTAGGAAATTCTCCAAAAAATATGGAAAACAAAAAGATAGAGCCTAAGGCAGGGGAGAAAAAACCTGAAATTAAAAAACCTGAAGTTAAGGTAGAAGAGATAAAAAATGAAGTTAAGGTAGAAGAGATAAAAGTTGAGGTTAAGAAAACAGATTATGAGTTTATCGCCCAAATAATTATTATATTTGTATTAGCCTTGCTTTTAACTTATAATTTTGGGAAGATAAATAATACTAATATTACTGGATTTGCTACAGGAGTTGGAACAGTGTCTGCTTCTGAAATAATACCTACTGGAGTGCCTAAAGTTTATGGCGCTGAAATTGGCGTGAAATATGATGATATTAGTGCTAGTAATCCTTCATTAACAGAAGCTACAATAGCTAAATTAAGTTCTTATGAAGATCTCAAGCTTACAGATGAGCAAAAGAAGAGATATACTAAACTAGGCACTTCTATTGCATGTGAATATTGCTGCGGAGCAGAAGGGCTTGTATTCAGCAATGGGGAAAGAGCATGTGGATGCGCCCATAGTTTTGCTATGAGGGGAATTGCTAAATATTTACTGATAAATCATCCTGACATGAGTGATGATGAAATATTGTCTGAAATGGGAAAATGGAAAGTATTGTTCTTCCCTGGAATACATGAGCAAAAAGCTGCTGCATTGAAAGCTCAAGGAATAGATGCAACAAACTATGTTAATCTAGCCAGCAATAAGTATAGAGGCATAGAGAACGGACAGCCTTCTGGTGGCGCTGGAGCAATGGTCGGAGGCTGCTAAAATGGAAAATAAAACAATATTGTGGATTTTTATTGGCATTTTAATGCTAGCAGTTATATATCTTACTTTTAAAGTTGGAGGAAGCACTGGAAATGCAATAAATGGTGAGATAGATACTAATGGATGGACAGAGAATGAAAAAATGAACTATGAAATGCATGGAACATTGCCAGCTAGAGTACAACAAAGTAATGTTCAACAGCAAGGGTCTGGAATGGTCGGAGGCTGCTAAAATGGAAGATTGCTGCGCTCCTGATGCTAAACAAAATAATATTAAAAATAATGAAATGAAAGGAGGAGATTTAAAGATGGAAAGAAAGTTGATTATGTGGATCGTTATAGGAATTTTAGTTTTGGCTGTTTTATATTTGACTTTCAAGACAGGAAGCACTAGCGGAAATGCAGCAGTAATTCAATCTGCGGCAGCTTCTCAAAGCGCTGCACAGAGTGCTGCAAGTTCTGGAATGGTAGGCGGCTGTTAAACTTATATTAAAATGGCAAAGAGAATATATCTTTATATTTTTGTAATTATCATAATACTAGGAATAGCTGTGATAAGCTTAAAAGGCGGGAAAAATACTGGCTACAGCATAGTAAATGATTTTGGGAATAAGATTGATTTTTATACATCTGGAACTTGTGGATGCTGCTCTGTTTATGAAAAATATCTGGCGAGAAATGGAGTTGATGTGAATGTTGTTAATAATCAAAAAATATCTGAAATAAAAGAGAAATATGGAGTGCCTCTTGACTTAGAGAGCTGCCATACTTTTATTATAGGAGATTATTTCATTGAATGGCATATGCCTCTTGAAGCAATAGACAAGCTCTTGAAAGAAAAGCCAAATATAGCTGGAATTGCTTTAGCTGGAATGCCTAACGGCGCTCCTGGGATGACTGGAACAAAAGACGAAGATTTTGTAATATATTCTGTTAATAAAGACGGAACTTATCAAGAGTTCATGAGAATATGAAAAATGCTATAATTGCAGGCATCGTAGTTATTTTTATTCTTATTGTAATTTTATTGCTTGTTTATATGAAAGCAGATTTTAACGCTAGTGTGATAGATGAGGGAAATGTCAGAGAGATTGTTATTGATGCTAAAAGATTTGAATATAGTCCTAATGTTATAAAGATTAAAGAAGGAGAAAGAATAAGAATAAAGGTAAACAATCTCGATACGGAGCATGGCATGTCTATTCCTGAATTAGGATTTGAGTCACATGATGAAGTTGGAGCAGAATTTGTCTTTGATAAAAAAGGCACATTTGATTTCTATTGCCATCATTATTGTGGAGAAGGACATTCTCAAATGAAAGGAGTTATAATTGTTGAATAAAATGAAGAAAATTAATTTGTATCTTGCAATAATTGCCTTGATTATAGTTTTATCAGAAAAAGTCATGGCTCATTGCCCTTTATGCACTATTGGAGCTGCTGCTGCTGCTGGCGGAGCTGTTTGGCTAGGAGTTAGCAAGATTGTGGTTAGCTTCTTTATTGGAGCTTTTGCAGTATCAATGGGATGGTGGTTTGGAAGAATTATAAAAAAGAAATATATTCCATTTCAGAAAACTTTAATTATTATAGCTTCGTTTTTATTGACTGTCTTGCCTATTATGCCTTTAATCAGCACAATTAGTCCTCTTTATATCGGCTGGTTAGGAGAATATGGAAAAACTTATGCAGTGAATATGGGCTTAGTTGGAAGCATTGCTGGTGGGCTTGTTGTAACTGTAAGCCCTGCGATAAGCAAAAAGTTAAGTTCAATAAGAGGAAAGAAAATGCCTTTCCAAGGCGTTGTAGTAACATTATTATTACTATTAATTGGCGGCTTAATTATCCAATTAATAATATAAAATGAACAACTTAATTATTCCATTGGCTGGAATAAGCATTGCTTTCTTTGTTTTTCTGCTTTTGAAAGAATTGTTTGGCTTTTCTAAAAGATTTTGCGCTATCTGCATTGCTGTAAGCTTAAATTGGATTGCTCTGCTTGTTTTATACTGGCTAGGCATATTTGAAGACATTATAATAATTGCTCTTCTTTTAGGCGAGACCAGCCTTGGAATATTTTATCTGGTTGAGTCTAAAATAAAAGCTGAATTTAAATTATTTAGATTGCCATTTCTTCTTAGCTTAATAACTGCTGCTTATTATTTGCTTACTTTAAAAGATGATTTTCTTAAGCCATTAATATTTTTAATTGCCTTATGGCTGCTCTTTGTGCTGATTTACATATCTAAAAACAATAAACAGATTGGAGCATTAGTTGAAAAAATAATTAAATGCTGCAGGGAGTTTTAATGTATAAAGAGTATATCAGGCCTATTTTATTCAAGGGAAATCCTGAAAAAGTGCATAATTTGACTATTTTATTAGGGAGATTCTTGGCATTCAGCAGACTTTCCAGAATTTTAAGAAGCAACTTTGTTGTTAAAAATAAAATGTTGAAAAATAAAGTAATGGGAATTGAGCTTGATAATCCTGTTGGCTTAGCTGCTGGATTTGATAAGAATGCTTATTTAGTTGATTTTATTCCTGATTTAGGCTTTGGCTTTATAGAAGTAGGAAGCGTGACTGCGCGGGCTTGCGAGGGAAATCCTAAGCCAAGATTACATAGGCTTGTTAAAGATGAAGGAATAATTGTTAATTACGGGCTTGCGAATGAAGGGGCTGATAGGATTTATGAAAGATTAAAAGGAAGAAAATTTAGAATACCTTTGGGAGTGAGTATTGCAAAAACAAATGACTCTGATATAAAGGGCGAGGGCAGTGTCAATGACTATCTGGAAGGATTTAAAAAAATGCAGAATATTGGAGATTATACAACCATAAATATAAGCTGCCCTAATGTGGGAGACGGAAGAAGTTTTGAAGATCCTTATTTGCTTGAATCTTTGTTGAAAAAAATAAATAATATAAGAAAGAAAAGAAGAATTTTACTTAAAATCTCGCCTGATATTGATAAGGCTAATTTAGATAAAATAATAAAATTAGCTACAAAGTTTAAGATTAATGGATTTATTGTCAGCAACCTGACAAAAAAGAGAGAAGGCTTGTCTAATGATGCTAATTTGAAACACAATGGGGGGATAAGCGGCAGGCATGTAAGAAATAAATCAAATGAATTGATTAAATATATTTATAATAAAACAAAAGGAAAATTTGTTATTGTTGGATGCGGCGGCGTATTCAATGGGCAAGATGCTTATGAAAAAATAAAGAATGGGGCTAGCTTGATACAAATGATAACTGGCATGATATTTGAAGGGCCTGCTGTTGTTGGGAGAATAAACAAGGAATTAATTGAATTGATAAAAAAAGATGGCTATAAAAATATAAGGGAGGCTATAGGCAATGGCTGATAACTCTGCCTTATATGGCTTTTTAGCAGGCATTGGGCTGTTATTATTTTATTTGATAGTTGTGTCTGTTTTTCAGGGAATTGATTTCGCATTCCTTAACTTAAGGAGCTTATGGTATTTTATATTTCCTTTAGCTATTGGATTTGGCATACAGATAGGGCTTTATTTTTCTATAAAGCACACTGCTCAACTCAATGCAACTGTCGCAGGCACAGGAGGAATTTCTGCTGGCTCTATGATACTGTGCTGCAGCCATTTTCTTGTTAATTTAGTTCCAATAATTGGATTCTCTGGAGTTGCTTTGTTTCTAGTTCGATACCAGAAATGGTTTTTAGGGCTAGGGCTTTTATCAAATATATTTGGAATTTATCTCATGCTAAAACATAAAAAACACATGAGAAGCATGAAAGGAGGTCATTTACATGGATAAAAAAATAATTTTGTATATTATTATGGGAATTATAATTTTAGGAGTTGTTGTGCTAACATTTTTTCCAGGAATAATACAAGCATGGAAGGATTCATCTAAATCTGGAGAAGAGCTGTGCAAGCCAGCTGCTGGATACACTGAAGAATCTTGGAGAGAGCACATGAGCCATCACCCTGATATTTATAAGGAATGCTTGGGTTGAATTTTAAATAGAGAAAATCAAATAGATTGAGCATCAAAAAGTGCTTTTTGATGCAATATTTTACTAGCACTTAAAATTTCAATTCCTAATAATTTGCCTTTTTTGTCGAAATCTAGAATAATGTTATCATTTAATTCTATTGTTTTGTCAACTTCTCTGTCATTTATTGAGCCTTCTAAATAAATATAAGCTGCGTCTGCATCTTTATCGTATTCAAATCTCATAAAAACATAACACTAATAACCTTTATATAACTTTCTTCTTCAATGTAAATAATCTTTAATTTCCTATTTTTAATGTCTCCAACAGCTATTTTTCTTCCTTCAAATGACTTCTTAATATCAAAAGCACGATGTGCCACCACGGCTTAAAAGCAGTGGTTTGAAAAGGCACTCGTGCTTTGGATGCTCAAGGAACTACCACACCTTAAAAGGTGTGGTTTTCTATCAAGTTCCTTGACATAAATTGGATGTTTTAATACATATTCAATTTCCCAATTTTCTATGCCTCTTTCTTTCAATCTCTTTTTAGCGTGATCTGAATAGATTATATTCATTTAAATAAAAAGGAGGATATATTTATATGATTAACTATTAACTAAAGTTTAAAAAAGGATAATCTCATAATATAATTGAACATGGCAGAAACTATTGATACAATAAAATTTGTATTTCGGAAAAAGAAATATCTTTTTCTTAGCTTGGCAAGCGCAATAGTAGTTTTCGTTGCTCTTTATTATTTCATGCTTGCAACTGTTGCTAAAAACAGCTTGTGGATTGCTGTTTCAATGTCAGGAGCAGGATATATTACTGAAACTTTAGCAAGCATTTTTTTAATATCTAGCCTTACTGGAATTTATCTTAGCCTTATTATTTTCAGATTTTCTCTATATGCTGGAAAAAGTTTTTTTGGATTTATTGGCTCTGGAATAAGTGCTTTTGGAGTTGGATGCCCGACTTGCGGTGCTTTTTTATTCGGGCTTGTCGGAGTTCCTTTTACTTTAATGTATTTGCCTTTCAAAGGAACTGAATTAAGATTATTAGGTGTTTTTGTTCTGGCTTTATCTGTTTATTTGACTGCTAAATCTATAAGAGGAAAGTGCGATATTAAGAGAAGAGTTTAATCTGAAGTATATTCAAAGTATTTTTCAATATAGGACTTTACAATATTTATTTTACCTAAATCTTGTGGTGAAATTTCATCATAGTCTTGGCCAGGGAAATTAAACTCTATGCCTTTAATTCTCGCAAAATCTAGATAATTTTTGTCATGCTGGGTAGAAAAAAGAAGTATATCTAGATTAGGCAAGGACAGAATAGCCTTAATTTGACTTAGATACTTTTCTCTTCTTCTTGGCTCCTCTTTTAAAGCTGGAAATCTGTTTCCAATATTTCCAATACCTTCAAAACTATATCTCAATTCCCCTTGCATTTGTTCTGTAACATAAGCAAAGAGGTCAACAAATTCATCAAATTCTATACCTCTTGGAAAGACAGCTTTAAAGCGATTTTCTAAAGATTCTTCAGAAGCTGGTGATTTAGGTATTTCATTCATAAGAAAAAATTATGTTTGAGATATATAAAGATTATTATTCTGAAGATGCTGAAAGATTAAAGAGCGCCTGTAGTAGAGTTTATTAGTTTTTGTCTAAAATCACATAAAGCAACTTTCAGTGATGTATGAACTGAAGGCTTATAATTGTATTTAGCTATTATGGCACTTTCCCATATGTCTATAATTCCTATTAATTCTATTGGCTTATTGTTTTGATAATAGAATTGTCCATCTTGCTTAAAAGTTACTCCTACATTTGCACGTGTTTCTGGAAGTATATCTAATTGTGATATATTCTCTGCCCTCATATGAGCTACTGCTTTTTCACTTAATTTTAAAAATAATGGCTTATAAGTATTAACAACCAGATTAAGATAATCTCTTTTGATTTTTTCATCTGCTTTGTTCATTTCTTGTTCAAATCCCATAGAATAGAATGATAATTTAGAGTTTATAAGTTCTTATTTAATTAAATATATATTATAAATTATTTCTCTGGCTATTCAGTGTTAACGCAATATTTATATATAATTTATAATTGACGCTATAATGGGCAGAGAAGGAATAATATGGATTAGTATTGGGTTGGTTATTGTTTTAATGGTTATAGCTTTGATTGGACTTATGGGTGGTTTTAATGGCAATACAGTTAATGATAATAGCAATGGAAATGATAATTCTGGAAATAGCGGGGGAAATGTTATTGAAATAACATCTGATGGGTTTTCACCAAGCACTTTAGAAATAAATAAAGGAGAAACAGTTACTTTCATTAACAAAGACAGCAGAGAGCATTGGCCTGCTTCTGCAATGCACCCTACACACAGAGCTTATCCTGGTTCTGATAGAGAGAAATGCGGAACATCAGAGCAAAATAATATATTTGATGCGTGCAGAGACTTAAAGGCTGGAGAAAGTTACAGCTTTACCTTTAATGAAGTTGGAAGCTGGAATTATCATGACCATCTGAATACTGGAATGTTTGGAAAAATTATTGTTAAATAATATGAATAAAAAAAGAGTAATTTCAATTTTGTTGAGAATAGGCTTAGCATTTGCATTTTTATATGCTGCAATAGCTGCTTTCATGACTCCAACTTCGTGGGTTGGTTTTGTTCCTGGTTTTATAGAGCTTATACTGCCTAAAGAGATATTTCTCTCTGTTTTTTCAAGCTTGGAAATAATTTTAGGAGCATGGATTTTGAGCGGATACAAGACTTATTATGCATCTATAGTAGCTTCATTATTTTTAGCAGGCATTATTGTGCCTAATATTTTTTCTATGGAAACGATATTCAGAGATGTTTCGATATTATTTATGGCAATTGCTCTTGCTGTTTTAGAGAAAAAGTAATTAAAAATTATCCTTAAACCATTCCATAAATTTCTTATAACGAAACATCTCTCTTTTTTCAATAATTGTCTTTAAAATTCCTGGAAAAAGGCCAGTAAGCATAAGTTTTTTATAGGTTAGAATTCCATTGTATTTTCCAAGGCTAATAACCATTATTCTTGGAGCTGGCTTGTAAGGCAATAATTCCTTGCTTTCATTCATTCTTAAAATGTTTTTTATTATTATTGCAGCATGCTTTTTTGAATTCTGGGCTGTTTTCTCTTCTTTTACAGAAGTTATATCTCCTGCTGCAAAGATATTCTTATTGTTTTCTAGCTGAAGAGCATTATTAACTTTTACTTGGTTTCTTTCATTCAGTGAATTTGGGAAACTTTTTTTTATGAATTCTGTATTGGGCGTTATGCCTGTGCAAAAAAATGCAATATCTGCCTTTATCTCTGTATTATTTGAAGTAAAGAAAGAGCTTTTTCTTGCTTTTACAACGCGCTCATTAAATATTATTTTTACTCCTTTTTTAGTTAAATAATCACGAGCATATTTGCTTGCTTTTTTAGGATTTCTCTCTATTAGCCTGTCTTTAGAATGAACTATTATTGTTTCTTTTTTAGGGAATTTCTCCAGAATTTCTGCTGCTAGCTCTACGCCTACAAGGCCGCCGCCAATTATGAGGACTTTGTTGGAGCTTTCTAGTTTTTTACTATGCTCCTTTAATTCGTGTGTTCTCGATGCCAGGAGCATATTTTGAGCTTTAATAGGGGAATTGTATCTGGAGCCAGAGCTTAATACTAAATAATCATAGCTTAATTTTTTGCCATTCATAAAAACGTATTTATCTGAAACTTTTTTTACCTCCCCCTTAATAATTTGCGCATTTTTCAAATAAGTTGAATGCAAAATCTGAATTTTTTTAAGGTGTTCTGGCTCAACTATAGACCTTAAAATTCCTGGCGTAAATTCAAAATAATCCTTTGTATCTATCAATACCACATTAAAATTTTTCTGTAATTTTTTTGCAATAAGTGTTCCTGCAAATCCGCCGCCAACTATAAGGACTTTCTTCATTTTTATAATCAGACAGGGCAAAATTTAAATACTTGTATGCAATTCATATTCATATGATAAATAAGAACATATTAAAGCATTATCATGCAGAAGGGTTTGATGAGTCAGATATTTACAATGCTTATAAAATATTTTTCGGGACATTAGTGTCTGAATCTAGATTGAGAATAATTAATTTATTGAGAAAGGGTAGGAGAAATGTCTCTGAAATAGTCTCTGAACTTGGCACTGACCAGACAGCTGTTTCTCATGATATGGCAAGACTAAGAATATGCGGGTTTGTTAAATCTGAAGTTGATGGAAAATTTAGGTATTATTTTCTTAATGAGGAAACTTTAAAACCTCTAATGGAATTAATAGACAAACATATGGCGAAACATTGCTTGCATATATTGCATGAAATTAAAGGAGGGAAACATGAAGAATGAAGAGATTGCCTTGATTATTATCGCTATTGTATTAGCATTGTTTTTGTTTGGTGGATTTGGGATGGGTGGTTTTGGAATGATGGGGACTTCTGGATATGGAATGATAGGCTTTGGATGGGTATTTATGGTTTTATTAATCATCGCATTAGTTCTGTTTATAATCTGGATTGTCAAACAATTGCAAAATGATAATAATAAAAACAAAAAAAGATGAAAGGGGGTGTGGAAAATGGATACAACTACAGCTATAGTAATAATAGTTTTTTTAATTATTTTAGGCATATTTTTTATATCACAGGGCAATTCAGGTGGAAATGAAAATACTGGAACAGGTTATGCTACATTCTCTAACCAATATGCTGGAGGAGCGTGTGGTAGATAGCACATATTAAAATGAATGAATTTGAATGCAAGATTTGCAATAAAAATTTTAGCAGTGAAGACAGCTTAAAGCAGCATAATGGTGCAAAACATATTGGAGGAGTCAAAAGAAAAGCCAATCCTAAAAAATACTTTATTTGGGCTATTATAGCATTAATAGTTTTATTTGGCGGACTCTCTGTCAGAAATTATGCAGCTTCTCCTGGAGAATTTGATGATTTTGCAAAATGCTTGACAGAAAAAGGCGCTGTCATGTATGGAAATGACTTTTGCCAATATACAAGAGGGCAGATGAATTTTTTTGGAAAGTCCAAGCAATATATTAATTATATAAAATGCATTAATAACGAAGAATTATGCAATAGCAAAGGCGTTAAAGTCACGCCTACTTGGGAAATTGAAGGAAAGATGTATGAGCAAGTGCAGACTTTTGAAAAATTATCTGCTTTGAGCGGATGTGAAATATAATAGATATATTTTTAAAGAAAAACATGCGTATTATGTTGGAGAAAAATGAAGAGACTATTAATATTGGGAATGATTGCGCTTATTCTTATCTTCATGGGGATTTTTTTACTAACAAAACCAAAAGAAGATATTAGTGCAAGAGTAATTCTTGATGGGAAATCAACAGATGGAGTGAAAGAAATAATTATTGATGCTAAAAGATTTGATTTTAATCCTAGTTTGATTAACTTAAAGCTTGGAGAGGATGTGAGGTTTAGAATAAATAACTTGGATACGACGCACGGCATTAAAATTCCTGAATTTGGAGTTAGTGGCAATGAAGTTGTTGAATTTAACGCAAATAAAAAAGGAAGATTTGATTTTTATTGCAATAATTTCTGCGGAGAAGGGCATAAAGCTATGAAAGGAAAGATAATTGTTGAATAATTGGCGAAACATTTAAATATGAATTAGATTATCATATGATTGTTAGATACATATAAACATGGAAAAATCAAAAAAGAAAGAGGTTTATTTATGTAGGATTTGTGGTGTTAAATATAATGATAAAAATTGGGCTGAAAAATGCGAAGATTGGTGCAGGCATAATAATAGCTGTAATATTAGCATAACAAAACATAGAATAAAATGAAAAAGAATTGTGGAAAACATGGCACTATTTAGAAAAAGATGTACATACTGCGGGAATAAAATAGAAAAAGGCAGAGAAATATTTAAAAATGTCAAAGTTGCTGGCATGCATGGGAATTTTGATAAAGCATTCTGTAGTGAGAAACACGTAGATATATATGAAAAAAAGAGCAATAAAAAGAATAAATGCGGGAGTTGTTGTGGATAATGTTATGGAATTTACAATAATAAAAGATAAAGGAGGTGAAAAATGGGAGATTTAAGTCCAAAAAGAGTTTCATTGAGCTTAGCAATTGTTACAGGAATAGTATCAATAGTGTGTGCTTTAATTCTTGCAATCGCTCCAGAAGGAGCAACAAAATTGTTTGGAAGCATATTTCACGGGCTTGATATAAGCAAGATTGCAGTAGCGATTACATGGTCAAATGCAATCTTGGGAACAATTGTTGCAATTGTTGCGGCCTTGATAATTGGCTGGCTATTTGCTGTTATTTACAATAAGATCAAGTAAAGATGAATCCGTGGCTAGTATTTTCATTGTTGCTATTAGGAATTTGGTTCATTATTTTCTTAGTCGCAAAAGGATTGAGAAAAAAGATGTTTATTGTTAGCCTGATTACCATGCCCTTTGGATTGACAGAGCTATTATTTGTACCAGCATATTGGAATCCGCCTTCATTATTTGATCTTTCTGCAAAAACAGGATTTGATATTGAAAGCTTAATTTTCAGTTTTGCTGTTGGTGGGATTGGAGCTGTTTTATATGATTTTTTATTTAAGAATTATGAAAAGAA
>ORJL010289223.1_pt1 | contig 14829 bp, 8 predicted proteins | sample 1779941 | NCBI WGS metagenome assembly ORJL01 (sample SAMEA104232317, study PRJEB22302) | groundwater metagenome | biome: forest; feature: aquifer; material: groundwater | place: USA | collected 2011-08-07 | depth 5.8 m
AATTTTTTTTGGGCCGGTCGTGGGGATGGGGGCCGCCATGTTCGGCTGGCCAATAAGGACCCCGGCGGGATTCACCATTCCTAAAGGCAACATGGGCAAGCCAATTACAAGGTGCGTCCTTCTCGTTGGAACAGATCTCCAGCCAGCCAGGATGCGTCTGTGGAAAGCTGTACTGGATGCCAAAAAGATCGGCACGAAGATTATCGTCATTGACCCCAGAAGAACTCAAACGGCAGAGATAGCCGATATCTGGCTGCAACCGCGGCCAGGGACCGACGCGGCCCTGGTAATGTCGATGATAAATATAGTCATCGACGAGGGCCTCTATGACAAGGAGTTTGTTAAGAATTGGTGCCATGGGTTTGACAAATTAGTGGAACGGGCTAAATGGTACACGCCAGAAAAAGTTGCGGAGTTAACCTGGGTTCCAGAACACAAGATACGCGAGGCAGCCCGTTTGTACGGTACCCACAAACCTGGGGCATCGCTGAATGGAATGGGAATGGAACAACTGGAGGACCATATTGAGGCCATCCAAGCAAGACTCATATTGAGCGCTATTGTGGGCAACATAGATGTTGAGGGTGGGGACTATGTCCCTGGCCCGGGGGAGACCGTCAGCGAAATCGAAATGGAACTCTCCGGAATGCTTTCCCGGGAGCAGCGGAATAAGCAGATCGGGGCCGACAAGTTTAAGATGCTTACCTGGCCCGGCAGAGAACTGATCTCCGAATCAAACATTAGGTTCTGGGGTAAAGAGAGCGCCACTCCGGCTTATGCTCATTACCCTTCGGTGCTTCGAGCTATCGTAACCGGAAAACCTTACCCGGTCAGGGCCGGCATAACCGTATTTAGTAACCCCATGCTTACCCAGGCCAACACCAAGCTCGTTTACAAGGCATTAAAAAGCTTAGACCTCTACGTGGTAAAGGATTTCTGGCTAACCCCTAGCGCTCAACTGGCGGACTACGTACTGCCTTCAGCTAGCTGGATGGAAAGACCGGAACTTCAATTCTCCTTTGGCAGTGATACCAGAGTAACTGGCGGCGAGGTAAGCCTGCCTTCAAAGATTGACGGTGAATACGATTACCGGACGGAATATGATTTTTTCCGCGGTCTCGGCCTAAGACTGGGCCAGGAAACCTATTGGCGGTGGAACTCTTTGAGTGAGGTCTATGATTATCTGCTCCAGCCCCTCGGGCTGAACTTTAAGGAGTTCATGGAAAAGAAGAACGGGTTGCACGGGCCTCCGGATGTATTCAAGAAATATGAAATAAGAGGGGGCTTTGGCACTCCAACAGGCAAGGTGGAGCTATATTCCACTATCTTAGAAAAACTTGGATGTGACGCGCTCCCTGAGTTCCATGAACCTAAAGAAAGCCCCATTAGCCGCCCCGACCTGGCTGAAAACTACCCATTGATGCTTCTAACCGGGGGAAGATTCCAACCCTATTTCCATTCCGAGTACCGGCAGATTGAATCCATCAGGAAGAGACGCCCTGGCCCCCGCGTTCAAGTGCACCCGGACACGGCGAAAGATCTCGGTATTGCTGATGGAGACTGGGTGTGGATTGAGACGCCTCGCGGCAAGATAAGACAGAAATGCGTCTATTTCGATGGAATAGACCCTCGCGTTATCCACGCTGAACATGGATGGTGGTTCCCCGAGTTGCCGGGAGAAGAGCCGTGGCTCGGCGGAGTCTGGGAATCAAACGTCAACGTACTTACAGACGACGACCCATTGCGCTGCAATCAGAGAAGCGGAGGCTGGCCCCTTAAAACGGCGCTGTGCAGGATATATAAGTGCAAAACTTATTAGTGCGGATCTATCGCTGTAACAATCAATGCGTCTGTATTGGTCAGATATAGATCGCATCCAACGATAATTGAGGGCGTCTACCTACCTCAAAAGTGGCGCCAATATCTCTTTGGTGATCGGCAGCAAGTCGCTTTTCAACTTAATCCCTTCCTCGTCCTCAATGACAACCCGGTCGCCCGGAAGAGGAACTGAGTCTTCAAACCCCGCGGTAGACACATCTAACCTGGCGCTGGGTCTCAAGTACCCCTTACTGAATACAGTCTGCCCTTCTTTGGTCAGTAACCAGTTGATGAAGACTTTGGCGGCGTTGGGGTGTGGCAGTTGCCCGGCGGGCAAAGCAATACAACCAGAACCGGCAGAACCGGACCCCCCCTCTTTCACCCGCAACTTATCTACAGGCGCGCCCAGCTTCTTGAACTCCATCAAAGTGGGTGCGTGGACTCCCGCGTATAACGCATACTTCCCCTTTGCCAATCCCTCCACCTGGAGGCGCAAATCTCTGATTATTACCGGTTCCTGCTTTTCGAACTGGCGCAGGTAATCCTTGGTCTTGTCCAAACCCAGAAGACCAGCCATGGTAAAGACCCAGCCATTACCTGAACCTGTTACAGTTGGATCGGCCAGCACAATTTTGCCCTTCCATTTGGGATCCAAGAAATCATAGTAGGATTTTATCTCTCCATCTTTTACGAGTTCAGTATTTCGACCTACGTATGAGCTAAAATCTGCACTAAGGCCTACCACCAGCTTCCCCGAGTCTACAAAGATTCTTCCACCTGTCCAATTCTTGGGGTCCTTTGCGTCAGGCAAAATGAGCAACGGCTCGATAGGGGCCATTATCCCTGCAGGCTTCATTTCGGTAAGGATAGTGACAACACCAGCTCCGACGACATCCGCCAAATATAGGCCTGCCCGTCGCTCCCTGTCTAGTTTCGGCGTCAGCTCGGAGCTTTTCCCAACGGAGGTAAACTCGATATCAATGCCGAACTTACCAGTGAACGCTTTGGTCAGCTCTTCCTTGGCCTGGGGCCCCCACTGATCGTATATACTTAGGGTGCCCTCTTTCTTTGCCGCTGCCACCAGTCTTTCCCATTCCACTTCCCACCCTTCTTTGGGGGCTTCGACGCTCTTGGTGACGGCTTGGGGTTGCCCCACCGTCGTTTCTTTAGGAGCGCAGGCTCCTAGAACAAGAGCAACGAAAACGACCACTGTAATTGATAGATGTGAACTTCTCATTTCAAATCTCCTCATCCTTTGTATCTTCCTGGACTGATCGTATCTATTTCTGATGGCCAAGGACATCTTGGCGACCATGACGCCATTTAGCAAAAGCGGTTATCACCGTGATAGCCCCTGAAGCCTCTTACAAAGACCCTCCAAACCTGTATGACGTTGCCGACAACGATCCTTCCCACAGCGTACTTGTGCTACATTAGCACACATTATTAGGTTAATCAAGAGGCTTGCCGGTCCTGTTTGCCGTTCCGTGGGTGTGAGTGTGCGTGAGTGTGTGTTGACATCAGAGCGTTCCCCATCCTAGAATGACGTCGACGCTCTCCCTGGCCATTGCCAAGAGCGTCCTGTGCCATAAGGAACCACGCTAGCCGCAGCTTCAGTCTCCATTAATAAGACCTTATCTCAGGAGGTAACCAATGACAACTTCAAGTGAAGTCAGGAACACGCCGTGGGGCTCGGAAACCTTTTACGACAGGTGGGTGAAAGCCCAGGGAATTCCGGTGATCAACGGCTACGCGGTCGAAGACCTGAATACCGTCAAGGTAGAGCCATGGAACAGAAAAGGCGGCAAGGGGTCATTTGTGATCCTGGAAGGGGCGGAAGGCTTGTCGGACTCCTATGTTTGCGAAATACCGCCCGGCGGCAACCTCAAACCGCAGAAGCACCTCTATGAAGAGACGATCTATATTCTCAGCGGGAGCGGCGCCACCACCTTGTGGTGGAATGGCAGAGAAAAGCAGACCTTCGAATGGCAAGCCGGAAGTCTTTTTGCTCCACCCTTGAATGTCTGGCATCAGCACTTCGACGGCCAGGGCGATAAGCCGGTGAGGTACATGGCCTGCACCAGCGCGCCGTTGATGCTTAACCTGATACACAATAGCGATTTCTTGTTCAATAACGATTTCGCCTTCACCGACCGGTACAATGGCGAAGCGGAGTACTTCGACGCTTCCAAAGGGAAGATGCATGGTCCAAGGCTCTGGGAAAGCAACTTCGTGCCAGATATCAAAAACCTTAAGCTTTATGATTGGAAGGAAAGGGGCGCCGGGGGTACCAACATATCGCTGGAATTATCCAACAATACGACCGCTGCTCATATCTCCGAATTCCCGGTTGGAACGTACAAAAAAGCCCACCGTCACGGACCATCGGCGCATGTGATCCTCCTGAACGGGGACGGGTTCTCATACATGTGGCCCGAAGGTGGAGCAAAGATCAAGATACCGTGGCACGCTGGAAGCATGTTCGTGCCTCCGAACCGATGGTTCCACCAGCACTTCAACGTGGGCTCGACCCCGGCCAGGTATCTGGCCTTGCGCTGGAACAGCAAGAAGTACCCCATGGGGAAAGCTTACAAGACGGCTGAGGACGTAAAGAAGGGCGGCGATCAGATTGAATATGCCGACCAGGACCCGGAAGTCGAGAGGATGTTCCAGGCCGAATGTGCCAGGCATGGAGCAACCTCAAAGATGGCCCCGTTTTTCGTCAAGGGGTAATTCCGTGGCGTTCGTACCAAGAAGCCAAACTCCGAAAACGATCGGGTGTATCGATCAAGGGGAAGGTCGCCGAAGTGAAACTACGAGCCTTCCTCAGCGAGGTAGGCGGGGTTCGGATGCCGCGTTCTCTCCAGCGATGCGCCCGAAGGCGATACACTCCGCCAGGTTGGCCCCGCCGGATGGGTACAGCATCCCGTATATCGAACCACATTCCCCCGCCGCATAGAGGCGGCGAACGGGCTCGCCAAACGGATTGACTACCTGCGCCCTGGCATTGCGCTTCGGTCCTCCCCGCGTGTTCGGCCCGCCGGGGAACACCTTGATAGCATAGTACGGAGGGCGGTCAATCGGGACCAAATCCGCTAGGACTCGACCGTGCTCGGGGTCTTTACCCTCCCGGCATCGGTTGTTCCACGTTTGGACCGTATCCTCAAGCGCCAGCGCTGGTATTCCGATCTGGCCGGCCAATCCGGTCAAAGTGTCGTCATGAAGAATCCACCCCCGGCGTAATTCGGCGGAGTTGTCTTTGCTCCAATGGTATATCTGGTGTGGGCCGGCGGGTCCGGACATGCGGGCCACCGGGCCATAATCAATCCGTCTCTGGTCGAAGATGTGGTAACTCGGCACCCTGGGGTACTCGAACCGGTCGGAATCGAAGGCGGCGAGTTGATACCAGGCCGCGTGAACCTTGAAGTTCTCATTCATATACCGGAGACCATGCCTGTCTACCGTGATGAACCCGGCCGCCGCCTTTTGACCCGGGGTTGCCAGCCGTCGCCTGCTCGACTCCCCTTCGCACAAATCTATCCAGAAAGCCATAGGAAATTCGGGAAATTTGGAGACGAGGCCAGCCGAGCAACAATTCATGTGCCACATATCGGCGCCGACTTCCTGGGCCATCTTGATCCCATCCCCGGTGTTACCCATCCCTTCTCCGTTAAAGTATACAGGGTAAACCCGCAAGTATTGCAGTTTCATCTCCTCGTTGTCCTCAAAGCCACCGCAGCACAGAATCACCGCTTTGCGCGCCCTGATGTATATTTCCTGATGTCGCCCACCTCCGGTACTGGTCGCTTTCACTCCGATAATCTCTCCGCGTTCGTTGGTCAGGAGCCTCTTCGCGGCAGTCTGATACAGGATCTCGATCCCACGGGTATCCACCTGCCCGTACATGAACCGCATCATGGACAACCCTTTTCCCGGATATTGCCAGATTTCGATACTGTCGCACCCCGGGATTTCCGGGTGCTCTCCTCCCTTGCGAAGGAACTTCACCCGACCCCCGAGTTCCTGTATCCATTGCTTGTTCTGGCAGGCGTAACTGGCCCATGCCTCTATCGTGTCCGCGTCAGTCCACGGCGGGTCGTCGCCGGAGCCGGACAAGGCTTTCAAGTATTTGATCGCCCCAGAAACATCGGTGGGATTGACGAACAGTCCTCCAGACAAGCTGCTGTTGGTACATCGGGAGTCAGCAGCCTGCTTTTCCAGCATAACCACTTCCGCCACCCGGTCTTTGGCCGTTACGGCAGCCACAGCGCCCGCCAGTCCGTAGCCGATCACGACAACTTCGGTATCCTTGTTCCATCTGATATCTGCTGGAACTATCATCTGTTAAGCACATGCCTCTCTTAATGTTAGGTTTCTTGCCCGGGAAGATCGGGGAACGATAGAACTGCAACAACCGGTCGTGTGGCCACGGCTCTCCTCGACCGGGTCGCTTTGCGTGCGCTTAACCATGATTCCGGTTAGCTCGTACGCGATGTCACATGTGAGGGTTACTTTATCATGCGGCACAGGGTGAGTCAAGAGAGACTCTCCGCTCCGAGAGAGATTCGACGAGTGTGTGCACGTCATACATGTGGCAGAACGAAAAACTAGGGATGTAGTCGTTCGCCGGTCTTGTTGGCTCGGCTTCACAATCGGCCAGATCGAGAAACATGCACCGCAATGCGGACAATCACCCTGTCCCCTTTTTCATCGGCGGGTGGCCCCAGACATCTCTGAGGGAGCTACCTATTCAAACAGGAGGACTATCACACATTCCATCGCTTTGTGACGTATGTGCCGGCGGCAGGCTTCCCGTTGGAGCAATGGTAGCGCGGACATCCTGATTCTGGCCATTGCACGGTTGGCCCCTTCTTTACAAAGGGAATAGCACTTGCCTGGATGGTAACGATCACTTGATCCACCACACCCTCATGCCGAATGCACGGATAATGCCACCGTTAGCGTCAGAGAATCAGAACGGAGTCGGCTCTACCCTGTGGATGACGTCCGAATATGCTCTAATGGCTGCTTCCTGCCCATCCGTCTCAATCGAACCCGGCCTTTTCCGGCGGACCTCGCTAATGGCATCATCGGCTCCATAGCCCTGACTGACAAGATAGCATGCCAGTATCGTCCGGGTCCTGTCGAGCCCTGCGCCACACGACACCCCAACCGGTCTTCCTTCCGACAGCGACTTTGAAATGAACTGCACCATCTTGCTTACCTGGCCCGGCTGACGAACGGCGAAATCGGGAACCCGATCATGGCAGTCCAGAAGACCCAGTCGGGTTGGGTTATGGCAACCACATGATTTCGCCCAAAGAAATTTGGGATGCATGTGGAATTGTTGACACCGAATACTACCGCCAACTAGTCGAGGCACTCTATCAGTCAAGCATCATGTACAAAGCTAAGACTGAGTCGGACATCAATAACGAGGCACGTAAGAAAAGAATTCCCAACAAACACGTCTCCAGATACTTGATTCGCATGCCAGCCGCCAACGCCATAGCCTCCCGAGAGCCAGTTCGTCTACCAGAGTATTCCAAGGTTTTCGTCGGCAATACTAGCCCAAACACTACAAAGGAACAGCTCTACGACGCCTTTCAGAACATTGGGCAGATCTCCGACATCTTCACCCCCATCGACTTCAAAACGAGCTCGGAATTAGCCGCACTCCCGGCTAAAGTCCAATAGTTGCCCCAATAGGCCTCTTGGACAGGATTGGTCGCAGCTTCATGCCATTAGGATAGCCACACACCGGCACCTGCCCTCAACGAAGTCATACATCGCATGGAGGCCAACCTGATTGACCCCCGGTAGGGCGACACGATAGGTATTCTGTCTAGCATATAGCCTATATGTGGCTGACAGATACCGGCGGTCAAAGTGTTTTCTCAGGTGCGAAAAAGTGATGGGCATCGCCTCTTGGTCATTATGTCAACCACTGACCAGACCCACAAATGTCCCATGGAATTCCCTAATGGCAATATCATTACCCGCCGCGGCCTTCTTCCAAGTCTGACCACGTAGACCTGCAAACAGCCGAAGGTATATGATTCTGGCATGAGCGGGAAAACGAAAGTTCGAACAGTGATCGAATATGACCCTGTAACTCAGAGCTATGCCGCTCACTGTCCCGAACTCCCGGGGTGCTCCAGCGCGGGCGACACGGAAGAGGAAGCCTTACTGAATGCGCGTGAGGCAATCGCACTTTACCTGGAACCGACTCCAATAGAATTGAGGCCGGACGACAAGATATTCGAGGTCGAAGTCCCCGTCTGATGGGCGTCTTGCCCAACAATTCCTCCCCTCGTGTATTATAATTCCACATATACCGGGCTCGGCGACGAAGAAATGCTTGCCTGAGCCCGGTCGCACAACGCCCGGAGTAGTCTGAAATCTAGTGAACGTCTTTCTTGTAACGCTTCAAGCAGTAGTAGCCTTGTTGGGAATAGGCGTCTTGGGATTCTGGATAATCGGGCATCGGCGTGTGCCCGAGAGTACGCTAGGGTTCCTGGCATCCCTGGCCATCGACGTGGCTCTGCCTTTCCTGGTTCTGGTCAATCTCATCAGGGACTTCTCGCCGGAGAAATTCCCCGACTGGTGGCGTTTGCCGATCTGGTGGCTGGGCTTCACCGCCGTGGCCCTGGCCATCTCGCTGGCGGCGGCCCGCATGGTCAAGCCCGGGATACGCGGCGAGTTTACCATCGGCCTGTTCTACCAGAACGCCCTCTTCTTCCCGCTGATTATCATAAGCGGCCTCTTCGGAATAGCCAATCCTTATCTGGTCCCACTCCTTATCTTCACTATCTTTCAGCCCTCCCTGGTCTTCACCACCTACCCTTTGTTCTTCCGCGGCAATAAGCCCTGGACCAAAGAGCTAAGCTGGCAGAGGATATTGAATCCGGTAATGCTCTCCACCTTCATGGGCATGGTCATCAGCCTGGCGGCGCTGAAGAACTTCGTGCCGGCTTTTGCCCTGACTATCCTGACGATGGTAGGCGCCATGGCGACGCCGCTGTTCATGCTGATCCTGGGTGGAAATATCTATAACGACTTCATTTCGGGAGGAGGGGTACGTAAGACCTTCGACTTCGTAGCCGTCTTGAAATTCGTGAGCGTCAAGAACCTGGTATTCCCTCTGGTCTTCATCGGACTCATGGTATGGCTCCGTCCGGACCCCAACACCGCCTTCATCATCCTTCTGCAGGCCGCGGTGCCTCCCATCACGGCGATTCCCATCTTCGCCGAGCGCCTGGGCGGCAACCGCGCTATCGCCAGCCAGTTCGTCATCGGGAGTTTCATCTTCTCGCTGGTTTCCATCCCGGCAACGCTCTACGTTTTCAGTCTGTTTTTCCCTTTGAACTAAGCTGGGCCGTTACGTACCTTCATTCACTGCGGGGAACAACCTCGCCACTCAGATCGTAGGCCATGGCGCCCGTGATGCGCACCGACACCATGCTGCCCACGGGGATTTCGCCCTTGACGATGACCAGCCCGTCCACCTCGGGGGCGTCGCGGTAGCTTCGGCCCATAGAGACGCCCTGCCCGGCGCCTTCGATCAATACCTCCAAGCTGCGGCCGACGAACGCCTGGTTGCGTTCCAGAGAGATTCGCTGCTGCTTTTCCATCAGGCGCTTCAAACGCTCTTCTTTTACCTCAGCCGGGATGGGGTCGCCCAGCGGCTCGCTGGCAGTGCCCGGTTCGAAAGAGAACTTGAAGACACCCACCTTGTCGAAGCGTATCTCTTCGACGAAATCGAGCAAGGTCTGGAATTCCTCTTCGGTTTCGCCGGGATAACCGACGATGAAAGTGGTGCGCAGGGCCAGGTCGGGGATGGCTTTACGCATCTTCCTCAAAGTCTTGCGGACCCAATCGAGATTCGTGGGCCGGCACATCCGGCTCAGCGTTGCCGGGTGCGCGTGCTGAAGGGGCATGTCAAGGTATGGTACCACCTGCTTGTGGGTGGCCATCACTTCGATCAACTCATCGGTGACATAGCCGGGGTAGGCATACATGACTCGAATCCAGTCCACTTGAGGAACGGCGGCGGTCATCTCGGTGAGCAGGCGCGCCAGGCCGTTCTTCAAACCGAGGTCATGGCCGTAGTCGGTGGTATCCTGGGAAATGAGAACAATCTCCCGGACGCCCATCTCTTGCAGGGAGCGCGCTTCGGCCAGGACCGACTCCATCGGACGGCTGACAGCGGTGCCCTTGATCAGCGGTATGGCGCAGAAGGCGCACGGCCTCCGGCAGCCGTCGGCGATCTTGAGATAGGCGCTGGCGCCCTGTACTGAGACGCGCAACGCGCCGCGCTCGTCGCTGCCGACGGTGGCCGCTTCGGACAGGTAATAGCACGGTTCGGGTTGCCCGACATGGTCCAGGCCCTCGACAACATCAACAATGTCCATCCACCGGCGCGTGCCGAGCATGCCGTCGATACCGGGAACGCTTTGGGCAATATCCGCGCCGTAACGCTGGGTCAGACAGCCGGCGGCGATCAACACCTGGCCGCTCTTCTTTTTGCCAGCCAGTTCGGCCAGGGCATTAAGTGATTCCTCTCTGGCCGGTCCGATGAAGCCGCAGGTGTTGACGATCAGAAAGCGGGCCCGGCGCGAGTCAGCGACGAGTTGGTAGCCCGAACGGGCCAGCAGTTGCGCCATGGAATCCGCGTCAACGGTATTCTTGGCGCAGCCGAGAGAAACTATGTGAAACGTCTTCTTGCTGCTAACACTATGAGTTTTCAAGTGGCGATACTTCCTGCTCCGTAACCGACGCTCATTATACTTCATTCGGCAGATCCCTCTTTTGTCCCCCTTATCAAGGGACTCCTAGCCTTGACTCAAAGCTCCAAAAGTAGTACCGTGACCCAGATATGAAACACGCTGATTTTGTCCCGTCCGGCGGCGGCGTAGATGAACGATAACGCCACACCGCCGGAAGAAGAAATAGTCACGACCATGTGCGCCAGCCATTGCGGCGGCACCTGCATCCTGCGATTGCACGTCAAACAAGGGGTGGTCACGCGCATTGATACGGACGATGGCGAGGAGCCGCAACTCCGGGCCTGTCTGAGGGGCCGAGCCTATCGCCAGCGGGTGTATGCCCCTGACCGCCTGCTGTATCCACTGAAGAGGACCGGCAACCGCGGTGAGGGGCAGTTCCAACGCATCTCCTGGGATGAGGCGATGGATACGGTCTCGTCCCAGATTACGAGAGTGGTCCGGGACTACGGACCAGCCAGCATTTTGAGCCTTGGCATGGTGGGAGACTCCGGCAGCCTGCACACTCCCGCCCAGATGGCCAGAGTTCTGGCGCGAGCCGGTGGCTTTACGGGAACATGGGGAGTTTCTTCATTCCAGGGGGGAATGCACGCCCAGCAGATTACCTACGGTACCTACTACACCTCCAACACCCGCGACGACCTCCTGAACGCGAGGCTCATTATCTTGTGGGGCTGGGACCCGGCTACCACCGTCGCCGGCGCCAACACCAACTGGTATCTGGCCCGGGCGCGGGAAACCGGCGCCCGAATAGTGGCGGTGGACCCGCGGTATACCGACTCCGCGGCCACCTTCGCGCAACAGTGGATACCCATCCGGCCTGGCGCCGATGGCGCCATGTTGCTGGCCATGGCCCACGTGATGATTGCCGGTGGCCTGCAGAATCAATCATTCCTGGACACATATACCATAGGCTTCGACAAGTTCCGGGACTACGTTACCGGAGAGGAAGACGGAATACCGAAGACACCTTCGTGGGCGGAAGCTATCACCGGCGTCCCGGCTACTGCCATCGAGGACCTGGCGCGGCAATACGCCTCCATCAAACCGGCGGCCCTGATGACCGGCATTGCGCCGGGGCGGACGGCCTTTGGAGAGCAATACCACCGCATAGCCATGACATTGGCGGCCATGACCGGTAACATCGGTATTCACGGCGGCGACGCCGCGGGGAGGGCATGGGAATCGGGACTGGGGGGATACCCCTACCGGTCGCGCCCTGCCCGCGAAGCGATAGCCAACCCGGTGGATGAACTGTCTCCGGTTCCGCCGGCGGGCTCTCCCACCGGATACCGAAGCTCCAGAGTCCACTGGAACGACGTGCCGGACTTCATAGAAAAAGGGAAGGCCGGAGGCTATCACGCCGACTGCAAGCTGATCGCGGTGACCAATTGCAGCTACGTCAACTCCTATCCCAACCTTAACCGGATCGTCCGCGCTTTGAAGTCCGAAAAGGTCGAGTTCATCTTCGTCCAGGAACAGTTCATGACTCCCACGGCCAAACTGGCGGATATCATCCTGCCGACCAACACCTTCCTGGAGCGCAACGATATCGTCAAGGGGTATGGGATGCCTTTCTACGGATATGCCAGGAAAGCTGTTGAGCCCATCGGAGAATCCAGGTCGCAGACGGAAATCGCCGATCTGCTGGCCCATCGGCTGAACCTCTCAGGCTGGAACGACCGGACGGAAGAGGAATCTCTCAAGGAAATCACCCGGAACAGCGAAATCCCGGACAACGACGAATTCGTTCGCAAAGGCCTCTACCGGATTCCGCTTTCCGAGCCTTACGTGGCTTTGAAAGCCGAGATTGAAGAGCCGGCAGACCACCGGTTTCCAACCCCATCGGGCAAGATCGAAATATATTCCGAGCGGTTGGCCCGGCTGAACGACCCCGGGTTGCCGCCGCTTCCCCGGTATATCGAGCCATGGGAAAGCCGGAGCGACCCTCTGGCGGCCAGGTATCCCCTCCAACTGATCAGCACCCATTTCAAGACTCGGGCCAACGCTCAATTCGATAACATTCCCTGGTTGAGGGAGCTTGGCGCCCAGGCCGTCGAAATCAACAATGCCGACGCCCGGAGCAGAAACATCAACGACGGGGATATTGTCAGAGTATTCAATGACCGGGGACAGGTCCTCATCCGGGCCAGGGTGACCGAAAGAATCATGCCGGGGGTGGTCAATCTTCCTCACGGCGCCTGGTACGCCCCCGACCGGGACGGGGCCGATCATGGAGGGTGTCCCAACGTCCTGACGAACGACGCCCATTCTCCCGGCGGGTCCTTTCCCCACAATACCTGCCTGGTGCAGGTGGACAAGAGGTAAAAGACCGGTGCAATTGGGATTCTATTTCGACCAGACCCGGTGCATGTTGCTTCACCTGTGTCGTGGCCTGCGAGGACCTGAGCAATGATTGAAACTCACGGCATGACCATTGCCAAACAAGCGGGAGTCACTTTTCAGCAAGTGGAGGCGGTCCGGTCTCTGCTTGAAGCCGGAGCGACTATTCCGTTCATTGCCCGCTATCGCAAGGAGAAGACAGGGTCGCTGGACGAGGTGGTAATCGGCCAGATACGGGACGGTCTGGCGAGGCTGGCGGAACTCGACGCCCGGCGCCAGGCAATCCTGAAATCGCTTGCCGAACAGAACGTGCTAACCGCCGAACTGCGCGGCGCCGTCGAATCGGCGACGACCATGACCGCGTTGGAAGACATCTACCTCCCGTACCGCCCCAAACGGCGGACCCGGGCCACCATGGCTAAAGAAAAAGGACTGGAGCCCCTCGCCAGACTGATACTGGCCCAGGAAGTTGCCGGTCCGGCTCACGAAGCCCTCGTGTTCGTGAGCCAGGAAAAAGGCGTCGGTTCGGTGGACGAGGCGCTGGCCGGCGCGCGCGACATCATCGCCGAGTGGGTCAACGAAGACACCCAGGCAAGGCAGACTATACGGAGCCTCTTTTACCGGGAAGGCATCATTCAATCTAGTGTGGTCAAAGACAAGGAAGCAGAAGGTGTCAAATATACCAACTATTTTGACTGGCAGGAGCCGGTCGCCAGTGTTCCCAGTCACCGGATGCTGGCGATGTTCCGCGGCGAGAACGAGGGATTCCTCAAACTCAAGATAAGGCCGCCTCAGGAAAAAGCCATGTCCTTGATGCACCGGCAATTCGTCAAGGGCGCCGGCGACACATCGGCCCAGGTGGTCCTGGCTATCGAGGACTGCTATTCGAGGTTGATGGAGCCCTCCATTGAAACCGACATCCGTCAACAGGCAAAAGAGCGCGCCGATGATGATGCCCTCCGCGTTTTTGCCCGCAACCTGCGTGAAACGCTGATGGCTCCACCGATGGGGCCGCGGCCCGTATTGGCCGTCGATCCCGGCTACCGGACTGGCTGCAAGGTGGTCTGCCTGGACCCCCAGGGCAAGCTGCTGGCCAACGGCGTCATCTACCCGGGCCAGTCAGCGGCGCGGAGCCAGGAGGCCGGTCGGACGATACTAGATCTCATCCAGAAATTCCACATTGAAGCTATCGCCGTCGGCAACGGCACGGCCGGCCGGGAAACCGAGGAATTCATCCGCGGGCTGAGCTTGCCGGACAAAATGCCGGTCGTCATGGTCAACGAAAGCGGCGCATCCATCTATTCCGCCTCCGCCGTCGCCCGTGAAGAATTTCCCGACCAGGATATCACCGTGCGTGGGGCGGTGTCCATCGGGCGGCGCCTGGTGGACCCTCTGGCCGAACTGGTAAAGATAGACCCCAAGTCCATCGGGGTGGGGCAATACCAGCACGATGTCGATCAGGCCAGACTCAAGACCAATCTGGACGAAACCGTCATGAGTTGCGTCAATGAAGTCGGCGTAAAGGTAAATACCGCCAGCCAGCAGCTTCTCACCTATGTATCGGGCCTGGGCCCAACGCTGGCCAGGAACGTTATCGCCCACCGAAATGAGAATGGCCCGTTTCGAAGCCGCGCCGACCTGAAGAAGGTGCCCCGGCTGGGCCCGAAGGCGTTCGAACTGGCCGCCGGGTTCTTGCGTATCGATGATGCGAAGAACCCCCTTGATGCCAGCGCTGTGCACCCTGAGAGCTATCACATTGTGGACCGCATGGCCAGGGATCTGGGCTGCAAAGTGGCCGACCTCGTGAGCCGGGATGATCTGCGCCGCCAGATCAAGCTCGACGATTACGTTGGGGAAGGATACGGGTTGGCGACATTCCAGG
>ORJL011381092.1_pt1 | contig 14828 bp, 16 predicted proteins | sample 1779941 | NCBI WGS metagenome assembly ORJL01 (sample SAMEA104232317, study PRJEB22302) | groundwater metagenome | biome: forest; feature: aquifer; material: groundwater | place: USA | collected 2011-08-07 | depth 5.8 m
CTGCTCTTCTATAGATTTCTCATGCAATTAAAAAAAATGAAAGGAGGTTTCTAAATATGGTATTAGATTTTGCAAGAGAGGCTTTAGAAAATGCACAGACTCATAGCATCAATTTCGACGAATTGCGGGCAGGCAAAGCTAACATCAAGGTTTTTGGTTGTGGAGGCGGCGGCTGCAATGCAATCACATGGCTCTTCAACAAAGGAATTAATGGTGCAACTATTTACGGCGTAAATACTGATGCACTTCATTTAAGCATAACAAAAGCTGATGAAAAAATTCTGATTGGAAAAGAGCTAACAAGAGGGCTAGGTTGTGGTGGATTTCCTCAAAAAGGAAGAGAAGCTGCAAAAGAGTCCTTGTCAGAATTGAAAAGAGCAGCAAGCGGCGCAGACATGGTCTTCATCAATCTAGGACTAGGCGGCGGCACAGGAACAGGCGCAGCTCCAGTTATTGCCCAATTAGCAAAAGAATCAGGTGCAGTAGTTATTGCAGTAGCAACTATGCCTTTTGATTGTGAAAAAGCTAGGCATGAAAAAGCAGAGTTTGGCTTGCAGGAATTAACAGAAGTTGTTGATACAGCTATTCTCATTGATAACAATAGATTAGTTGATATAGCAGGCAATCTTCCAATGGAACAAGCATTCGCAGTTGCGAACGAGCTAGTCAGTACAATGATAAAAGGAATTGTAGAAACAATTACCTTGCCTTCATTAATTAACTTAGACTATGCTGACGTATCTGCAATAATGAAAAACGGGGAAGTAGCAGTTATAGGAGTTGGAGAAAGCGACACAACAGCAAGAGTTGATGAAGCTGTGCGCCAAGCACTAACACACCCATTGCTGGATGTTGACTATAGGGGCGCAACTGGCGCTTTAATCCACATAACATGTGGCCCTGACTTCAAGCTAGAAGAATTCGCAGGAGTAGGCGAGCTAGTCACAGAAAACATAAGCCCAGAAGCACAAGTCATCATTGGAGCGAGAGTCAATAGAGAATTCGCAAACAAAGTGCGTGTTATCACAATCATGACAGGTGTCAAGTCACCTTATATATTAGGCAGAAGCAGTGAAAGAGGAAGGCAAGTCGCATCAACAAAGCCACAAATGTCTGACTTAGGCATTGAGTTTTATAATTAGTTCTTATTTTTGAGGTTTTTTATAAACCTCATTTTTATTTTTTTATTTCTTAATATAATGCTCTAATGGAATATCTCTTCGCAGCCAGTAAGGCCATCTTCTCACTTCTATCTTTGTCTTTTCAGTCTCGCTATCAATCCAATTCATCTGTCTATAAAGTCTGGAAGTCTCAACCAGTTTACTAGTTTGTGTTTTTAGATATTTATAATTCTTATAAGCCATTCTTAATTTATATTTTAAGTATTTATAGTATTAAATAACTACTTCCTAAACCCTTTCTCTTCATGCAAAGGCTCCTCAAACAAGCTAGGCCTTCTGCCATTGTCCCATCTTTCCCAATAAATAATATTCTCAAGCTCTTTCTTCTCTGGCTTTTTTTCTTTATGCTTTGAATCTTCATATCCAACAGGTATTATTGCCTCAATTTGAACATGCTGCGGAATATTCAGGTTTTCTTTTATAAGTTCATCAGCATAAGCTCCTATCCAGCAAGCAGCTAATCCTAAATCAGCTATTTTTAAAAGAAAAGTCTGTATAGCTCCCCCAGCTTGCTGCCTGGAATAAATCCTCCCTCTCTCGCCATAAACTCTCTCTAAATGGCTATCATCAGAGCAAACAGCAACAACAATCCCAGCATCATTAATAAAATCCTGTTCAGCAGATTTGGCAATTTTCTTTATCATTTCTTTGCTTTCTATAATCAAAAATTTCAAATTATTATAATTCTCTGCAAAAGGCCCTTGATTAGCAGCTTCTATAGAATCAAGAACAGCTTTCCAGCCAGCTCTCTTCTTTCCAAATTTTCTGACAGACTTTCTCTTCTTGACAGCATTGTCAAATTCCATGAATAAAGAAAGAAATAGTTATATAAAAGGTTATCTAAACTAATAATCTATAAATTAACAAATAGGCTTCTTATCTCTTAACTAATTTCATTTTTCAAGCTAAAATCTCATCTCCCCGCTAGCAACAACTCTCCTGCTCTTGTATAAAACAATATACTGCCCTTCAGCAACTTGCTCCAAAGGCTTGGAAAATTTAAAATAATAATTTCGTCCTTTCGCCATCAATTTCCCGCTATGTAAAACACCCAAATGCCTAATTCGCGCTTTTAATCTATGAAATATTTTCTTTCTAGGATTCAAAAAATGAATATTGTTTATTTTAACTATCTGTCTTTTCAAAATTTTATGAGATTCAGGCGCAATAACAATTACATTTTTTCTCTTTTCAGCAACATACCATTTGCCTTCCAAATGCTTTTCTATTTCAAACCCTAAGCTTTGCCCTATCCTCTGCCCTATTGTAAAATACATGCTTCCAGGATGATAGCCTAAAAAACTGCCATTAAAATCAATAACTTTTCCTTTTTTATTTTTAATTTTTTTCTCTAAAAAAGATTTCATGTTAACTTTTCCAACAAAGCATATCCCTCTAGTTCCTTTCTTGTCATAATTAGGAAATTTATTTTTCCTAGCTATTTCTCTTACTTCTAGTTTAATTAAATTACCGACAGGAAAAAGAGTGTGTGACAAATCATTTTGAGTTAATTCAGCTAAGAAATAAGATTGGTCTTTAGTCTTGTCTTTTCCCTCTAAAAGCGCATACTCTATCTTATTTTTCTTTATGCGAGCGTAATGTCCAGTAGCAATATATTCAGCCCCTATTTTCTTAGCTTCTCTCCATAAAACAGGAAATTTTATTATCTTGTTGCATAACATGTCAGGATTTGGAGTTAATCCCCTGAAATAATCTCTAAACATTGGCTCAATTACATTTTTCTTGTATTCTTTTTCAGAATCAATTGTAATAAAAGGAATGCCTAGTAAAATAGCTATTTTTTGAGCCATTTTCCTTTCCTCAACCCATGAGCATTCGCCAGTCATCTTATTTTTTGTGTCAGAAAAATTCTTCATAAAAGCTCCAATAACTTCATATCCTTGCTTCTTCAATAAAAGCGCAGCTACGCTTGAATCAACTCCTCCTGACATTCCCAGCAATACTTTCTTCATAGTAAAAAAAATAATAATAGCTATAAAAAGCTTTCATAAATTTTATATTTTAGCAATTTTATTACTACTTCTAGCAGTGATTTTTATTTATTAAGCTTTTTAAACACGGTTTACTTTAAGCTCTTATGGACTTAAGGTCTATGAAACTTGAAGAGATAAAAGAATCTGAAATAGAGAAATATTTCAGAGAAAGAGAATCTTTTTCAGATAGAACAATTTTAGCAAGAATTATTAATCCATTAGAATTTTTAGGCTACAAAGCAATAGTTCATTCATTTTTAAGAAATGAATTAAGTTATAGAATTGCTGTATTAGATAAGTCTAACAAGCCCCTAGGTTACCTAAAAACTGACTTCAATAAAATAAAAGAAGATGAAGATAAATTGCTTAGAAAAGTAGTAGAAAAAACTAATGAACGGCAAAGAAGAATAAATCATCTTTATATTGATTTCAGAAGAGTAGAAGACAGATGGCTTTTCGATGAAACTTTAAAAATATATTTCACAGAAGAAGGAAAAAACCTGGTTATTTCAGAATTAAACATCCCACAGGTCTTTGCCCACAATTTCACTTTAGAAGGCAATCTAAAATATAAAGTGAATTATTTGCAAATAATAGCAAAATACATTCCAGATTACAGGAAAGAATTATCTCAATCAGAGCTCTTTGAAAGAAATTTTATTAAAGCAAGTTAAAAAAACGTCCTCGGCTGGACTCGAACCAGCGACCCCATGGTTTCTATAATACTCTCGTGTTTAATTATAACAGCCATGTGCTCTGCCTGCTGAGCTACGAGGACTTAAAACTTTTAAATATAATAGTTATTTAAGGTTTTGGTTTTTTAAAAGAAGAAGATGAAATCCTTAGCTGTTTAAATTAATCAATCATTCTTTCGTTTATTCATTCTCTCCAAATATCTATAAGTATTAGACTGCTTAGTCCCTTTTACCAAATTAGACAAGCCAGTTATAACTTCTTCTATATTTTCTGCTTTTGCTATAAGCCCTATTTCATTATCTTTTATTATAACATCTGCTCCGCTAATGTCTTCTATAGTTTTCTTTGTTTTTCCATGCTTGCCAATAACTCTTCCCCTAACTTCTTTTAGATTCTTCTTTCGTGTAAAATCTTTCATATTAATAACTCTAAAAACATTGTTTTCATCTAAAAGAGAAAGCGCTTTTCTTGGAGAAAAGCCAAAACAAAGCGCGTCAAAAACTAAAGAAGCTTCATATTCTTCAAGGGGCTCTCCTTCAAGCTCAACTTTCTCTCCTTTAATCTCAATCTTAACTTCTAGCCTTTCTTCCAGTTCCTTCTTAGCTTTTTTCAATTCAGAAGTCTTCTCAAAATAATAAGTTTTCATTTTAGATTAAAACAAATGTAAATGGAATATTATCTATTGTATCAACAGATTTTTCATTTATAATTCCAGCTTCTATGCAAGTTTGTATGGATTTATCTCCAACAATATTAAAAGTAGAGTCTTTTCCAGCCTCCTTGCGCAATATCTTAATAGCTTCTTCTTTGCTTACTTGTTTATCTTTAAAAAAATTCTCTTTTATCTCTAATTGCCTCTTTCCCTCTTCAAATCTTTTTCCCATTAAATCAACATCACAAATAGCCACAACATTTCTATAAGATTTATGAATTTTTATATACATATTAAATGCTATATTTCACAGGTGATTTAGCTCCGCAAGCCAAGCAATGCTTAAGCTTGACTCCTTTCTCGCTGATAATTTCACTATCAGGCTTTCCGCATTCATTGCATATAACAAAATATTTTGCGTAAAGCTCTATCTTTTCATTAATTTTAGCAGGATTTAATCTGCTATTTAAAACAAGCCTCTCATTTTCCATCTTGCCAGAAACAGCAAGCTCTTTCTGTAAAAATTTGACCAATTCAAGCAAAGGCCTTCTCAAATAAGAAGCAATAGCGCTAATATTATTAATTATGGTATTTTTGCCAGAAACACTGCCTTCTGCTTTAGGTATCTCAAATCTTCCAGAGTTCTTGCTAATAATTTGAACTTTCTCATATGCTCGTTTCAATAATTCTTCATAACTTTCCATGAAAATAATAAAATATCTCCGTTTTTAAAGCTGTTGCTCTAAAAATATATAAAAATTTAATAATCCTCTTATTTTCACAAAAGCATGAAAAACAATTTAGGAAAAATAGTTGGTAAATGTTCTTGGGATAAAGATAAAAGGCTTACAGAAGAAGAAACACATTATTTAATTGCAAGAACTCTTTTCATGTATGAAAATAGTGAAATAGAAAAAGACATTTCAAATGAAAGTTTAAAGGGTAGGATAATTTTATGCAAAGCAAATAAATCTTACAGTTCTGTCTCTTACAGGGCAGAAGTATGCAAAGAAAAACTAGAAGGAAGCATTATTATAGGAATTCAAATCTACAACAAGCTAAGAGATATAAATCTAAATTGAACTCAAAGAAGCATTTATATATTCCTCAACATTAATAAAAAAATGAACGTAAAAAATTTAGTATTAGGATTAGGAATAGTAATAGTTTATGCTCTAGCGCTCTGGCAAGGCATAGAAGCATTTTATCCTTCTCCACAATATGACAAATTCTGCAGTATAGGAAGATATGACCCTTACTATCCAACAAAACCAATGCCAGGCGAATTCCAATGCAATTCATCGCGTTCGTTTCAAGAGCAACAAAACCAATGCTATGCAGACGGAGGCCAGCCTGTCTTTGAATATGACGACAATGGATGCGGAATTTCAGTAAAAGAATGCGATATGTGCAATAAAGAATTCAATGAAGCAGCAGACAGTCATGCAAAGAATGTATTTGTAATAGCAATAATAATAGGAATAATTACTTTAATCGTGGGGTATACGATCTTTAGTATAGAGCCAGTAGGAAGCGCATTAATAGGAAGCGGCATCTGGGCAATATTCTATGGCTCTGTAATAAATTGGAGAAATTTCAGCAATGTCTGGCGCTTCTTGCTCTTGCTCCTAGCCCTCGTAATAATAATCTGGGTAACTTTAAGATTAAATAAAACTAAGAAAAAAGGATTCTTTAAAAGATAATTTATCTAAAAAAAGCCATAAGCTTTATCAATCCTGATTTTGAATAACTATAAAATTTGTTCCATTTCTCCCCAAGACCTACATTAGTCTCTGTTTTATCAAACTCTTCAGCTTTCTCGCTTTCTTTATCAGCTTCTTTAGCTTTACTCTTATTAAGAAAGTATTCTTTCCATGAATTTTCATCCTGTTCTCCAATTCTTTGATAAAATTTTTCATAAATCTCATTATAACATTCTTCAATTTTTCCTACTTCCATATCCTGCTTTATTTCAGAAGTTATATAGCTCTCCTTTCCCAAGAATAAATCTCCTTCCTTAACAGCATAAAACCAGTTATGTGTCTTATCAAAACTGCATCCTCTAACAATAGAATAATCTTTTCCATTAATTCTAGTTTTAAAACTTTGAACATTGGGAAGTGCAGGAGCTAAAATATCATAAGAATAAGTCCTATCCCAAGATTCAGCAGGCGCTTCTCTCAATTTAATTAATAATTCTTCTAATTGCATGTATTTTCAAAGAAATAAAAACTTATTAATGTTTCTAAAAACTAAAATAACCCAACAAAGTTTAAAAACATACTTTTTTAGTTTTATATAAGATGGCCAGCAAAAACACAGTTTACTCCTTATCAATCAATAGTTTAATAAAACAATATGCAGAATCAAGAGATATATCTCTTAGAAATATGATAACTGAAAGATATTATCCTTTCATTAAAAGAGTAGGTAAAGGCCTTGCCTCAAAATATTTGCCTTCCAGACATCTTCTTGAAGAAGAAGATGCAATAAATCTAGCTGCAATAGGATTTATGGAAGCTCTTGAAAGATTCGGTCCTGAAAAAAATGTAAAATTAACAACCTATGCAATGCATAGAATGAGGGGCGCATTGTTAGACTCCATAAGACAATTAAGTAATAAAACTAGAGATGGGTATAAGATAACTTTCTCCTTTATCACAAGTCTTGATGATTTAGAATCAAAAGCACAAACTCCTTTAGATATCTCAATTGCTAAAGAACATGAAAAAGTATTTGAAAAAGCTATAAATTGCCTAAAAGAAAAAGAAAAACAAGCATTTCGTCTTTATTTTATAGAAAAAATGAAAATGCAGGATATAGGATTAAAACTGAATTTTACTGAAGGTCGCATCTCCCAGATAATAAGCATAAATAAGCCTCTTGTTCGTAAAAGAATGGCTCAACAATTAGTCTATTTTTACGAATAAATTAATCTACCCTAAATACCTCAACTTTCCAGGCCTTGGCTCATAAACCAGCCCATCTTCTAGCAATTTCTTTATCTCCTGATTTATAACAGAAGGATGTTCCTTAAGTTCCATTATTAAAGATTCAACTTCAACGCCGTTATCTTTTTCAGCATCTTTAACTCTCTGGATTATCTTATCCTTAAGCTGAAATAATTTCTCTCTATCAACTAACTTTGGCTCTTCAGATTCAAGCTCAAGCTTCCTAACAAGAAGAAAAGCAGGATCTTTATTCTTTATTATCTCGGGAGTTATATAAACTTCATTATTCCAAAAGCGCAGCATTCCTATTACAAGAATAGTATCTCCCTGATTAAGCTTTGAAAATTTCTCAATATCATCGCCAAAAACTTTCAATTTTATCTGCCCGCTAGCATCATCAACAGTAACAGAAGCATATTTCTTCTCTCCCTCTTGTATGTATTTATCTATTACGTTTGCAATTATATTTGCCCTGGCAACATGCCTGCCATTTATCTCAACAAATCTCAATTTTTCATTCTCAAGAAAAGGTTTTCCTCCCAAAATGCTTCCAATTCTAAACTTAAAAGCAACATGCCTCTTGAATTGCTCGCCTGCCAATGGAGAAGGGGGATTGTTCATTAACTTTTTTATTCACAAGGGTTTAAATGTTTTTGTTTGATAGAAAGATATTTTGATTTACATATATTGGACAAAAATAATGCTTATAAACAATTAATCCGTAAATCTTAAATGGAACAAGAAGAATTAAAAGTAAGGCTAAAGAAATTCGCTTATTATTTAGAAGAAAAAATTAGAGAATATGACAAGGCAGCAATTCGTTTAGAGCAGGATTTAACTAATCTAAATCATGATACATTATGTTATAAATTTGCAAATACTTCCTTTAGTTTAATGAGCCATCAAAGAGAGGAATACAAAGAAACACTAGAAAAGCTTTACGAGTTCTGTCCAGAACTTAAACAACACAAATAACCGAAAAACTTAAAAAACTAGGCTAATTATAAAAACAATGAAAAATAAAGATTATTTTCAGCAAGAAGATAGCAATTCTTTAAGAAGAAATTATGAATTATTTGAAAGTGATAGAGAGCCTTTGCTTCAAAATATAAAAAGAACTTTATATGGAACAAATGAAGAAAAAAGGCCAAAATATTACACTAGAAAAAAACAATCAGAAGATGAAGATTCTCTTAGTGCAATGCGGCCAACAAAAATAATATATAATTCTCTTCTTGCAAGCCATCCTTTTTTCGATAAAAATTCGCCTTTAAATTATTCAAAAGATAATTCATCACAAAATTATACAAAGAGTTCTGGCTCTCAAGGTTATTTAGAAAGAACTGCAACAATGCCAAGCTATGCATCAGCTCCAGGAACTAATTATTCAAGCTCAAATTATTCAGCTAGCAGCAGAATAAAATCATTCCCAAAAGCAAGTTCAGAAAATCTTAAGAAAGCTGCTTAAGATTCTTTCTGACCAAAACTAAATGCTGGCTTTAAATTGTATTTATTATTTATTTCTCTATATCTTCTATACAAAATATAGCCCACTAATACTAAGGCAGAAAGAATAATGATTATAATTCCAAAGATAATATAAACTTTATTTGATTTCTGCCCAACAGCACTCTCTGCCAACTGCTCGCTAATAAGCTCTCTATTCAATCCAAGGACAATACCAGCGCCATCAGAATCAATTCTCTTAACTCCGACATATATTTCCTGCCCTCCAAGCAAAACAGGAAGTATATCATCTCTAGGAATTAAATAATCTCCATTAGGAACTTTCAATAAAACGCCCCTATCAGTAATCTCAAATCTAACTTCATACAAAACATCATACAAATCAAGAACAACAGAATCTATGACGCCTATCTCCGCAAACCCGACTTCCCCTTCTTCTAATAATATCCTTTGTGTCCCATCATCAGTACTTAAATCACTGCCTTCATTCTTATTTACTTCTGGCTTAGGAACAATTGGACTTCCTCCACCGCCCCCTCCCCCTCCAGAACTTCCAGTATAAACTGGCTCTTGATAATTTACATTAAATGTTCTAGTTTCGCTCTCCCCAACATAGCCCTGTTCATCAACACAAGAAACATTCCAACTATAATCTCCATTATTAAGATTAATACCTACGGTAATTAAATGACCATATAGAATTTCATTATTAACCCTACTTTCAACCCCAACATAAAGTGTACAACTAATTACATTATAAATATCACTAGCAGAGTATTCAAATACTATTCTATTCTCAAATCCAGCTATATTAGGATTCAAACTAACGCCATCTAAAGGGCTCTGTAGAATAATAACAGGAGCATTATTATAAATAAATGAATATACTAATGAATTAGCACAGTTCCCTATAGAATCACAGCTCTCGATCTTATAATAATAAACTGTCCTGTTCAATAATCCATTAATTAAAATAGAATGATTCATCAAATAATTACCATTCATAATCACATTCCCTAAATCCAAAATATCTGAGCTATACCAAATCTTTCCATTAGCATTCTCATCAGTCTGCCAAGTTATATTCACAGATTGATTATTCATTAAGTTACTCATCACAGAAGAAATTACAGGCGGCGTTGTATCAACAACAGCGCAATTATTATCATTACCATCAATCAGTTCATTGCAATTATTATCAACTCCATCTGTACAAATCTCAACAGCCCCTGGTTTTATGCTAAAATTATTATCTTGGCAGTCATTACTATTAGAAACATATCCTATTGGCATAGAACAGGCATTAAAAGAAGCAAAAGGATTCCCATAACTGTCATTGTCAAAGTCTCTATAATAAATATTATAAGGTTCATCTGCAAGCCCATTGCAATTTTGGTCAAGATTATCACAAATCAAAGGTTCAGCAATTCCTGGCTTTATTGTGAAATTCCTATCATTACAATCAGCAACACCGCAATTTCCCCCAGTCAAATTAGCTCCATCAGAGTCATTATCAGTACAAAAAGGAACAAATAAATAATTTTCATTATAAATCGTAAGAATATCACTAGAATTCAAAGCCTTGTCATATAATCTCACATCATCAATCTCTCCAATAAATGGAGCAGTTAATCCGTCTATTGTCCCTACAGTCATCCTCTCATTCGCAGTCATAACTAAACTGCCAGAAGGCATAACCATAGAATTATCAAATACTCCATCTACATACAAATTAGCCTGGTTATTTTTATAAGTCAAAACAACATGATACCATTTGTTCTTTTGAAGAGTAGCTATAGAATATATATAATCTAAACCACTAGTTGCTTTAACTGCAGCCCTTACTCTATTACCAGCTATCTGAAGCCAAAATGGAAGCAAGTTTCTGCCTCTTGAGAAAATTGTCTGATAAAAAATATTAGAGCTGCTACTATTAACCCAGGCAGAAATGCTAAACTCTTGTGTGCTATTAATATTAAAAGTCCCTGTTCCAAGATCAACGTAATCCTGCCCATCAAAATAAAGTGCTCCTGTCTGGCTACCAAGCCTATCTGCAACATAAGTAATTCCATAAGGCAAGGCTGAATTTCCATATCCTGAATAATCAACTAAATCGCCATTAACTCTAAGCCAAAGTCTCAAAGAAGAATCTGCGATAGGACATGAAGAATATTCGCACAAATAAGATTGAGAATTGCATGCAACTTGCCCGCATGATATAGGATTAGGGCAAAGGTCTATATTCGCGCTTGCAATGCACTGTCCTGAACTGCATACAACGTTATCAGCGCATTGTCCAATAACAGAGCAAGTGTTTGTATCATCTATTGTATTTACACAATTATTTCCGCCGCTTGAAACGCAAATATCATCAATGCATCCATTTTTATCATTGCACAAGTCATTCCTATAAACTCTATTGCAAGCCATGTTCTGCTCACTGCATTCAGTTGTGCAAGAATATCCATCATTAGCACATGGTGAAATTCCGCTTGCACATGTCCCTGCTTGGCATGTTTCAACACCATCACAGAACAGTCCATTATCACATTGAACATCGCTAGTGCAGCTTTGCGGACAATACAATTTGCTGAACATAACAAAAAGGCCTCGCCCAAATCTTCTTTCAATTACTTCAGTGCTAGGGTGCTCATTAGCAATATATTCGGGGCAGACACGCCTATAAGTAACTCCTCCGCTTGTAAAAGTGCATGCACAATCAGCATAATTAAAAGTATCAAACCCTGTTTTAACACAAGTCCCTCCTGTGCTAGGAGATTGGTTTCTAGTGCTAACAAAATCATAATAATCAAAAATAAGTACTTTTCCAGAATAATTTTGCAAGATGTAAGCTCTCAAATTTGCAGTTGCATTTGCATTAATAGGATCAACTACACCGCTAGCATATGCAGCAGGCAATGAAGTGTAATATATGAATCTCATGTCTTGATAATCTTCTCTTAACTTATCAAGAATATAAGAATAATAATCATAATCATTTTTATAATTCTGAACATCAATTAAAGGTTGAAATTCAAGCAAGCCTATATTCATATCATTAAAGAACTGGTTCCTGACAAAATTATTAAATTCATTAACACTTGCGCTTCTTGGCCATAAAGTCATTAGGCTATGCACAATATTCCTGCCAACAAAAGCATCATCAGGAATAACAACCCCATTGTTTGTATCGTATTGTTTTGAGCTTAAATTATATTTGATATTATCTGCCTTGTATCTATTTATGCCTCCTAAAATATTCTGCCCATAAGACCTGCTTGAAAAAAGCATTTTCTTCTGCCTAATTGTAGCTAGGCAAGAATCACTAATGCCGGCAAATTCAGTGTCAGCAGTATAGCCATCAAGATAAATAGAATTTGAAGGAGAATATAATATTTTGCTTCCAATTTCTCCAAAAGTATCTTTTTTATCCTTTCCAAACTTTAAAGATTCTTTTTCATCAAAAATAAGAAACATAAAAAAAGAAAATAACAATAAAACAGCTAAGAAAAATCCGAGATAAAAATATTTTTTATTAGTAATATCAACTCTTTTTTTCATTACTTATCTAAAGATAAATGATATATAAACTTTACAATAAGTTTTTTACATCTTCTGAATAAAGCCTTTCTTAGGCTTAAAAATATCGCCTGACTTTGAAAGCTGTTCAATAGCCTCATCAATCTCTTCTTTAGTTATTTTTCCTTCAATTTCTTTTTCAATTTCTTCAATTGGAATCAACTTTCCAAGCTTTGATTCTAATTGTGAAATAGCTCCCTTGACAACTAAAATCTTGCCTCTCTTTGAAGAAGTTATTCCTGTTGTTATCTTATCAATATCAAAGCTCTTTGTTTCTTCATCATATCCAACTTGTGACAATGAAGATTTCAAAAGCTCAATTGCCTTTCTTGCATCTTCAGAAGTAACTCTGTCGCGCAAATGCAATTTAGCATGAGCCTCTGATAATCTTACTATTCCCTCCAACTGCCTTGCAGTAATAGGAATGGGCTTAATATCAGAGTCTCCTCCTGTAGATTGATTTCTAAGTTTAACATAAAAATTCTTTATCTCTTCAGCAGCTTCTTCAGACAGCTTAGGCTTTATTTTTTGTTTAGCGTAAGCAATATATTTTCTCAAAAGTTTTTGCCCAACAATATCTCTTATAGGTACTTCTTGCTTATGCTCCTCAAGAACATGACTAGCAATAGCCTCATCTTGCGCTTTGTTAGGCAAATCTCTAATAATAAAAATAATGTCAAATCTGCTTAGCAAAGCAGGAGAAATATCTATCTGTTGCGGTATAGGCGTGTAAGGATCAAATCTTCCTAGCTTTGGATTTCCTGCAGCTAAAACAGTTGTTTCAGCTCTTAAGCTAGCATGAATGTTTGCTTTAGATATTGTAACTGAATTGTGTAAAACCATATTGTTAGAGATGAAAGCATGGGTAGGCTCAATAGTAATATCATATACCAAATTCAAATCTCTATTTTCTATATTTTCAACTGATTTTATCTTTGCCCATCTAATTTTGCCAAAAGCAAGCTTCTTTAGCTCTCTTAATTCAGAAATAATAGAAAGCATATCTTCTATATTAGATAAAAGTACTTCCCTATACTTAAAATCATCAAATCCCCTTTCTTCATTTTTAACAAGTTTATACTGCGTCAAGCCAAGCTTTCTTGAAATACTTAAAACAGAAAATTCAAGATTTTCTCTTATCTTTCCAATATCTCTAGAACTAGTTAGATTTGGCAATTTTTCTTTAGCTTCTAATAATCTATTTAATTTTTCTTCAGCTATTTTTATCATCCTTTGTAAAAATAAACGATGTTTATGGCAGTTCATACAAATTTGATTTCCGATATATTTCTCTTCATTTATCTTTAATTCTCTGAATATTTTTTTTAAAGCGATAGTCACATTAGGAACAATATCATAGATAGACCGATAGCTTTTATCTTTCATGAGATAATTTTCCAATCTATCCTGTTTCTTTTTTGATAAAAGTTTTATATTTTCATAAAATCTTAAAATATTTTCTTGTCCGCTAATATCAAGTCTAAAGAATTGATTATCTTTATATATTGAAGAAATTATTCCAAATCTTAATAATAACTCACTAACTTGTTCAGCTAATTGAATATTTTCAGTTATTAATGTTATTCTACAACCATTCCTTTTTACTTCAACTACGGTCCCATCGCCATCAAATAAAGCTCCAATTAAAAAAGAAATATCTGATTTTTTACACTTCATAATCTGTTCAGGTATTATCTTAAATTTGCCCTTTTCCATTAAATTTTTATCTAAATAATTCATAAATCTTACAACTTCTTTTGAAATTACCCTTACAGCAAATTGATTATTTCTTGTAGTAACAGGAGCATTCACATTAAATAATTGCTTAATAGAACTGGCATAATCGCTAATTAAAGCCTTATCATTATTCCAAAACTGAATTCCATTTTTCTTTCCCCTATTTAACTCGTAACATCCGTCAGTTATATGATACCCTAATATCTTACAGAGTTGCGTTCCATTTTTATAAGGTTTTATATCAAAATTTTGTTCTTCTCCATCTATTGGAAGTTCAGAAGGTACAGGAAAGAATTCCCCTGCCTGAAGACTATTCGCAGGAATAGTAATTATTTTCCCATCCTGAATCTGCCAACAAGGATGTTCAGGCGTTACAATAATTTCGCGTCCATTAAAGAGCCCTATTTTTATTAAATTTTTAGGCGCCCTATGTCTGCTTAATTTATTTATTTTAATAGGATAAATAGATTCAAAATCAGTGGTCAATATTTTTTTGTCCTCTTCCAATTCAAGAATTTCACAATTTGCGCCTTGTTGTATTTTTTCTTTATATTTCTCCATAAAACGATCA
>ORJL010519125.1_pt1 | contig 14825 bp, 11 predicted proteins | sample 1779941 | NCBI WGS metagenome assembly ORJL01 (sample SAMEA104232317, study PRJEB22302) | groundwater metagenome | biome: forest; feature: aquifer; material: groundwater | place: USA | collected 2011-08-07 | depth 5.8 m
ATCCGTAACCACCACCGTAGCCGTAGCCACCGCCGTATCCATATCCGCCGCCGTATCCATATCCGCCGCCATAACCGTAACCACCACCGTAGCCGTATCCTCCGCCATAACCATAACCGCCGCCGTAGCCATAACCTAACGACCACATGTTGTTGTAAGCGTTTCCAAAGGTTGATGAGGGCCAATAGTTAGAAGGATAATAATATGAGAATCCTAAATTCGAATGCCAGTTATCGTAGCCGTAGCTATCGTCGCGATAATTTTCTTCATCATCGGCGGCTTCCGAATTTTCCGAATCATCCTGATCTTCTGATTCGTATTCTTCGTCGTTTCTGTCGCTGGAAACATATTGTTCGTTATCATAATCATCGCTGGAGCGCGCTGTACGAAGTTGCGTATAACAGCCGCTCATAAGAAGGGCGATGATGCTAACGAGTGAAAGTAAGAGGATAAATTTATATTTCATAATGATCTCAATTATATTAATTCTACTATAGAAATGAACAATATCAGTGCCAGAAGAGTTCACTGGACTCAATTAGAATGTACTTGAAACGCGTGTCAAAAACAACTCTTTTTTCAATACAAAATAAAATAGATACGCTCAATGTGTGGTTTTTTAGTCAATATGTTGCAACATTGTCGACATTTTAAGACGTTTCGTGGAAACTGCAAAACTGTGATCCGAAGGCTCATCCCTTCGTGGACAAACCTCTCAACGAAACTGCAAATTTGCAGTTTTGCAGTTTATCGAATTTATGTTGTTTTTGGCGTTTTTATGGTTTTTTCAGCTTTTTTGCATTTTGCAGCACGCCGGAGTTTAAGGGGTGATATTTGATAAGAAAACGGCTTAAAAAGAGCTTGTTTTGGCGCGAAAAGCACCTATTTGGAGCAAGTTTTTAGTTTTTCAGTGCTGGCATATGTTTACAATTTCTATGGGATTATACTTTTGTTTTCACCCCATGATAAAAAATGCTATCGTAATCTAATAATAACAATGACCAGACACTTCTCAACCCCAATGCTGTCGGGTTCAGGAAATACTCCCGCATGACCATAATGGTCACGCTACTACAAACAAAGTCCGATGAATCGGACTCTATGCATAGTCCCGTTTATAGGGCTTTGTTCGATATAACGTCCCGATTTATCGGAATGGGAAAATGCTAACCGAACAATATTATCCTATTCAAAATACTTTCTTCTTAAGCTGACAGAATTGCCCTTCAACCCCCTCGTGTAAAAGACACAGCCAGGTACATGGAAATGCACAAAAGATTTCATACTTTATATGATAGTTAAGCTAACCACAATTGAAAAGAAAAACCTCCGTGAAGCAGATATTGATTCTTGCATTCATCATCTTCGTATGTTCCTTTCAAACAATAGTTTTTTGTCAGCAACCGGCAATACGTGTAGCAATTTATAATGATACGGGAGGTGGCGAACCGGGAGTGACGAATGTGAAACTTAGTCTGCTCGATGATACAATTTTTTTTACACAGGAAGTTGATGCAAGCGATATCCGCTCCGGCATACTGAATGAATTTGATGTTCTTGTTCAAGCTGGCGGAAGCGGCTCCAAGCAGGCGAAGACATTACAACAGGAAGGAGTTGATTCAATCAAGCAATTTGTACGACGCGGCGGTGGATATCTCGGTATCTGTGCCGGCGCATATCTTGCTACGGTGCAATATGAATGGTCGCTTGGAATATTGAATGCGCTTGTTGTAGATCGCGAACATTGGAACAGGGGGACAGGTATTGTTGAGATTGGATTGACCGAGGACGGAAAACGATTCTTCAGAGTTGACAGTCAAAGCATAACATTGCAATACGGGCAGGGACCGCTTCTTACTCCCGCTGAACGGAATGAACTGACAGCTTATCGTGAGCTTGCTGTTTATAATACTGAAATAGCAGAGAATGGAGCAGTTGAAGGATTTATGATTGGAACCACTGCAATTGCGCAGGGAGAATATCAGAACGGAAAAGTAATTGCCATAAGTCCCCACCCGGAAAAATGGGAGAACCTCCGTTTTATGATTGCACGATGCGTGCTATGGTTAGCAAACAAGGAGTAGAAGTGTTGGTGAGAGCAAGTCGGGTGGAAACACCCTACTTCACCCAAAATTATACCATCGCTATGAATGATATTGTATAATATTTTCTAACATTCCCTTGAAAATATTGTTATGAAACGGGAGAACAGAATACCAGTATACTCTTCCTAATAATCCCTTCGGCCTGAATGTTGCCGTTTGAACCAACTTGTATTTTTGGTTATGCTCGACAAGATGAAATTCCAACCATGCTTCGCCCGGTAAACGCATTTCCGCGTAAAGGAGGAGGCGCTTTTCCTGCTTATCGGCAATAAGAACGCGCCAAAAATCGAGAGCATCTCCCGCATAGATTTCGGTTGAGTTTGTTCTTCCTCGTCGAAGCCCGATCCCGCCGAAAAGTTTATCCAGAAATCCGCGCAAACCCCACAACCAATTTGCATGATACCAACCACGTTCTCCACCAATACTCCAAATATTGTTTAAGACAACATCAGGGTTAGTGAGTACTTCCTGTTCGCGTTTGTCGGTAAAACAACCAAATGTCGGGACATGAAGATGTTCTTCTATTGTTCCCGTATTTGCACTTGAACTATATGCATCTTTCCAGCTTGAAACGATACGATGATGCTCGGACGTATCTATGGCAAGGGCTACTGCATCAACGAAGGGAGTGGGCGTGATTCCGAGAAGTTGTTGAAGACGGGTATCGTGACAAACAATTCGGATTTTCATACTGTTGACAAGATGCATTGCAAGCGCGTAGGAGGTTGAAGTCACAAAATATAACCAGTACGATGATAATCGTGGAGTCATCACGGGAACAGTAAGAATGATTCGTTTTAGTTTGCGGGCGTTTGCATATCCGAGGAGCATTTCTTTGTATGTAAGAATATCGGGTCCTCCGATATCGTATGTTTGTCCGTAGGTGAGAGGATTATTAATAACGTTCGAGAGATATGCCAAAACATCGTCAATTGCAATCGGCTGGTGTTCTGTGTTCAGCCATCGCGGCGTAATCATGATGGGGAGCTTTTCAACGAGGTCGCGTATGATTTCAAATGATGCACTACCTGAGCCGACGACAATCCCCGCCCGAAGAGCCGTGAGTGGTACATGCGATGTCCGAAGGATATCTTCGGTTGCCTTTCGTGACCGTAGATGTTTTGATAGTTCATCCTCTTTAATAATTCCACCAAGATAGATAATCTGTTTTGCCGGAGTGCAATTGATATAATCGACAAAATGTTGTGCCGTTGTCTTTTCAAGTGATTCAAAATCACCTGTTTCGGAAGACATCGAATGGATGAGATAAAAAGCCACATCAATAGTTGTTGGCGCAATACGAACATCAACGGGTTGGAGAAAATCTACTTCAAAGATTTCAATATCGGCATTGGGGTATAATTCTTTTGCAGGAAATCGTTTGCTATCCCTGACGCAACAGATGAGGTGATGTCCGTGTGAAAGGAGGATGGGGATAAGTCGTTTACCGACATACCCTGTTACTCCTGTTAATAAAATATTCATAGAGAGAGAAATGTTATGAGAGCGAATGTATTAATATATACATTTTTAGGTAGTATTAGGAAAGTGGGTATTTGGGTGGAACATTGACTTTAGCCCAAGTGAGTGTCTGTCTCAAACGTCAAATAGTACCGTAGTTGCATCCGTTGTCAGAGGCACCTCCTTTGGGATATGGGTGCGTTTCCAGATAAAAAAACGCAGGCATGAAGCCTGCGTCTACACTTTTTAAGAACCCTTGAGACAGCCTCTTGTTTTGTTGCCACACCAATAAACAGTGCGGCTACAAATTATTTGATTTCTGAGTCAGCCCATCAACCCCGCTAAAAAGAGAGCGGAATTTTTGCTTAAGCAATTAAACTTACTTAAGCATCAACATTCTCTTTACATCGGTGAAGGATGCTTCTCCGGTTATTGCATCGATAACATTGATACGGTAGAAGTAAACGCCGCTTGCAAGTCCGGCGGCATTAAAGGGAGTTTCATGTGCGCCTGATTCCATTTGCTCGTGATCTAACAGTGTTGCCACTTCGCGTCCAAGCATATCATACACTTTCAAACTCACTAACGATGAATTTCCAATCACAAACGATACCGTTGTTGTCGGGTTAAAGGGATTCGGGTAGTTTTGGTTTAAAGCAAATGTTTCCGGCAGAGAGTTCTGAGCAACCGAGGAGCCTTCAAAGATTGTCGCTCCGGCGGGGGCAACTCTTCGGAGGAAGGAAACAGAGCCAATAGATTTTGCTCCCGTAAATCGTGTTTTTGTTCCGCCCCAGCTGATGGTATCGCGTGTGCCGCGAAACGCTTCGTTCACGCGTTTTAATTCAAGGTACAAATCGTTTGCATCAAGCGTCGGGTCATCACCTATTGTGCAATAGGTGAGATATTGATTTACTTGTGCAAGTAACGTATCCAATGTTTTTCCGTTAAATGAACTTGTGCGGTCAAATATTCTCAAAGAGCCTAATCCTGCCGGTGTTTTTTGTGCAAGACTGAATTTCAGATTAAGTGTTAGTGTTACAGCTTGACCTAATAATGCATTACGATGCTTATCGGGGGCCAAGCCTTTTTGTGCGCCAAGAATTGGTTTTCCCGAACGGTCGCCGCTTCCTTTAATATAATCTAATGTATTGATACAACTTGCGTAGTTATCTGCCATAACCTGTTGTCCCGCTTTACCCGGATAGGCAATGAGTGTTTTCAAGGCATCGGAGTATTTTGTCATACGGATATACGGGGGACCTTTAATGGCTTCGTTATCGGAGCCAACATACATATTGGAGCTTGTGAAGATTTGTGCAAACACTTCTTCGCCCGCGTTTACGGTGTTAGGCATTGGGAGGCGAAGTCCGTTTGTGATTTCTCTTGAATTTTTTCTATTCCCGAAACGAATACCATCCTTTGTCCAGTTCCACAATCTGACTTTTTGGTTATTGGGTTTGGTGGTGAGTCCGTGAATGGTAACAACTTCACCGACAGCAATTGTTGCCCCGCTGAAGTCACACCGTGTACCGCGTGTAACAGTTGAATACGGAAACTTTGTAATTGTTAATGATGATGGATCAACGGTGACTGCAAATTCGACGTGAAGGTCGTTGACGGGTTCTGATTCCTCGTTCATAAAACTGACAGTGAATTCTACTTTATCGGGTTTCGGTTTGTAGGCTTTTCCGTAGTAGAGTTTCCCTTTTGAGTCGAGTGTACCATCTAATGCGAAATCTTCGAGAGAGAATGTACGGAATGATACAGTATCCGCTTTTACAATATAGACAGAAGGATAGACGCTGACATCATACGTATATGATGTTTGTGTTGTCATGTCAATATCAAAATCGGGGAAAATTAACCTGCTTTTTAAGTGCCAATATCCGCCGCCGTAAATACTGATAAAACTTTGCCAATCGAGTGAAACGTTATTGCCTTCGGCAGTGCCGGGCTGTATCGTTATCTTAAATGTATCGTTTGCAAAGTAGGTGGAGAGATTTCGAATATCTTTTAACGAGCCGTATTGCATGTTCTGCGCTATAACTGTATTGGTGAAGCGCGCATCAAACGTACCGGCTACGGGAGCAGGTGATAATGCCGTTTCTCCTGCACATGCATCAATATTAATGGTTGCACAGTCATTGGCGCCAAGGGTAAGAACCTTGTTTTGTGAACCATTAGTGATGACTATAGGTACCGTAAATGGTGTTTGGGCAACAAGTATTGAAGAAGATAGCGAAATAAGCACAATTAGCGTAAAAAGCCGTATCGATCTCATAATTATCCTTTACATTGAAATATATAATAGGCTATAATGTAAAAAACTTAATTCACATAGTAAAGCATGGAGCGCACAATTACGTAGTACGTTTCCAACCGTACTTTTTAATGTCAATTTTGCCCTTGTAGATAGTGATTCCTTCGGATTCGAGCAATTCTTTCTGTCGTTTGAAATTATTGCTGTTAGGGGGGAAGGATATTTTCCCTTGAGAATTGATAACCCGTTGCCATGGAACGGGAACGCCATCGGGTAGATTATGAAGCGCATATCCTACAAAACGTGCGTGGCCGGGTAAGCCGCAGAGCGAGGCAATTTGTCCGTAGGTAGCCACTTTTCCTTTGGGAATTTTCCGAACCATTTCCCAAACGAGAACGTATGTTGTTTCGCTTGCCGCCAAGATTATTTTGACGGAGTAGTACCAAACATGAATTGCAACGGACGCCAAATACGTTTTGCCCATGCGCGTTCATTGTGGTCGGCTTTGGCATCCAAGAACCAGACGAGGTTTTTATCTGATTCAAAACCGATTTTTTTAAGGGCGGGGAGCATTGCATCGCATCCCGGTTGGAGTTGGAGGTCAAGGCCGACACCTCCGTTATCAATATATAATCGAATTTTTTTATCAGGTCCTTTATATTTTTCTACTTTTTTGACAAGTGTGTCACGAAATAAAGGTGAAAGACATCCTGCCATTGAAAAAACGTCGGGGTGATTCCATACCATGAGGAATGAAGCAAGTCCACCCATTGAAGACCCCATGATACCTGTGTTGTCGCGATCGGGTAATGTTCTGTATGTGGAATCGATAAGGGGTTTGACAACAGAGAGTACAAATTCCTGATAGGCAACTCCTTTTCCCGAATCATCATACTCTTCTCTCCGGTCGGGAGTGTTGTTCATTCCTACGACGATGATTTCTTTCATTTTCCCGGATTTGATTAAGCTATCGGAAACTTCGTCAACTTGCCAATCAACTCCCGTGAATGATGTTTTTGGGTCGATAATGTTTTGTCCATCGTGCATATATAAAACGGGATACCGTTTCTCTGTTTCGGTATTGTAGGATGGAGGAAGCCAAACAATAATATCCCGCTCGTAACTCAAACCTTTTCCTTTGAGTCTTCTGTGGTATTTAACGTTTCCGGTGAGACTGCCAATAATTTCCGGGATACCATTTTTCCACTTTAGAGGTTTTATTGTTATGGATGTATCTTTTTTCATGATGATTTGAGTGTTCTGTGGTATTTCATTGTTAACATATACTGCTTCGTTATCCCATGTGCCGAGCGTGAGTTTGAATTCAAATTCGTATGAATCGGGTAAACTCAGTGTGGTGTTCCATAGAGAATCGTTGAGTTTTGTTAATGCTACCCGTGCAGGAGCCCATTCTCCTGCTAACGGGTGATTTCCCGTTATATAGACAGTTGAATTGTTGGGTGTTGATGAGGGCGCAATAACATTGATTGTTAATTGTACTTGACTTAACGATGTTGAGAACAAGATGCTGATCATTACTATTGCAGTAAAGAAAGATTTTTTCATAGTAAATGATGTTGGTGTGTTTGAATAAAAAGTAATTATTGTTTTTTCTCAGGAATTGCAACGATAGCGATGCTTGAACCATCGGGGCTGACTGCGATGCGAGTGATTGATGTAATGCCCTGTTCTGAAAAATCGGCAAGTTTCTGCCACGCTGTATCGGATTGAACATTAAATTTGTAGAGAGTTGAACCGCTTCCCATTAAAAGAGTGCCATCGGGAAGCCATGCGAAATCTTCTTTATCCGGTAGTGTACGAATAATCATTGCAGAGTATTTTGTTTCAAAATCAAATGCTTTGATATACCATGTAGAATCAGTGAGTTTTTCGACGAAGCTCATTCCGTTTGCGCCGGGAACCGGGTGTAATGCTCTGCCGATATTATTTGCAATGGTGATGGGTTTTTCGTTACGTATATCGGTAAGAACGAGCAGGTTCGGATCACCGAGAACAAACAATGCCACCCACTGACTATCAAGCCAGCAATGATAGCCGACAGGTTTAATTCCTTTGAGTACGAGTTGGGGGTTTGTTCCATCGAGGTTGAATTTCCATAGCCGTTGAGTAGAATCTTTTTCTACGCGAACGACGGAAAAGTGTGTGCCGTCGTGCATTACTGTGGGAGAGTACTCGCTTTCGGTTGTATTCGTCAACCGGGTGGTTGTGTCGTTCTCAATACTGTATTGATAAATATCCGCCTGATTATCTTCCCGGATGGAGGTATAGAGAATATGTTTTCCATCGGCAAGAAAGGATGGCTGATTATCGTATCCGTCGCGATGGGTGATGTTTTTGATATCACCTAATGTCAAATCACCTTTTCCCGGCACGACCTGAATAAGAAAAATATCGGTAGCGGGGAGAGCCTGAGCGTAGAGCGTTGTTGTATAACAGTGTAAGAGAACGCTCAGAATGAATAGTGTTTTGTAAATTGTCATTTGTATTGGTTTATGGTTGTTTTCAACTCAATTGTTGAACTTCATAAAGTATACAACTTTTGACCTTTTTTTCATAGCGAAGAGACTAAAAATAAAATTTTGTACCTGCACCGAAATAGGGCATGATATCAATATCACCGCTAAAGGCATTTTTCATAAACATTCCGTGTATTTCAAAATAGTACCGCCGTTCCTTACCGAAACTTGCTCCTATGAACGGATCGTAGATGATGGGGTGTTGTTGGATGTGAGTTTCAGCTACGATGTTGGGAAAAGTATAGCTCAAGTCTGCTGAGAGGAAATAGACTTTCCATCCCGCATAGAGTGAGTAAAGGATTTTTGAGAGGCTTTTTTTCTTGTCTGTTGGTTCGAGTGATTCTTCTACTTGAAAATGCCGTGAATAGATTATTTCCGGAACAATGCCATACGTGGAAGACCTCCAATCGCCATCGTCGTGATCGTACCTGCCTGTGTGTCCGAGCAAAGTAATGCCGAAAGCAAGATGTCGCTCTGATTCCGGTTGAGTAATTCTGTATTTAATATTCATCGTATAGCCGAAATCGGTAAAAGCATCAAAATTTTTTCCGAACCGAAAAAAGTGTGAGAGGAGCGAGGTGTTCCAAATGGATGCACTGAGATCGATGTTCTCTCTCAGTCCGGTTTGAAATGTAATTTGAATGGGGATGAACATGGTTCCGTTATGGTGTAGAGTTCGCGTTGAGTCTTTGTATAATTCAACAGTATTGATGCCTGTTGAACCGGAAAAGCCCAGACTTGAATTTCCTTTTCCCAATGTTCCCGCATCTTGAAATTCCATGACGCTGATGCCTGCGCAAGAGGTGAGGAGGAGGATAGGTATTAAGAATAATAATATAAATGTTAATTGATTCATACTGCTCCGATAAAAATCAAATAAAGTTAGAAAAAAAGTTAACTCATGAATAAATGTTTCAGATAAACAACAATGTTTTTGTTACACCACTTTTACCATAAAATAATTCTTCCTGCCTTTACGAAGTAGAACAAACTTACCGTGCACCGTCTCTTTCTGCGAAATTTTCTTGGCGACATCGTTTGTGGCGACGTTGTTTACATAGATACCGCCTTGCTCGATATTTCTGCGTGCATCACCTTTGGATTTTGCAACTTGCGCCTGCACGAGTACATCGATAAGGGATGTTCCTTCTCCTTCAAATTGCGCTTTTGGTATTTCTACTGAGGGGACATCGCTGAATATATCAACGAGTTCGGAGTCACTGACATCTGTTATCTCTCCGCCGAAGAAAATTTTTGATGCTTTTAATGCTTGTTGAAGAGCGTTTTCATCGTGTACGTTGCGGGTGACTTCCTGCGCTAATGCTGTTTGGGCTTCGCGTTTTTCAGGCGCGGTTTGCATTGATGCTTCAAGTTCGGCGATGCGTTCTTGTGATAACAATGTGAAGAACTTCAAGTATTTAATGACATCTTTATCATCGGTGTTGTACCAGAATTGGTAAAATTTATAGGGAGATGTTCGTTCGGGATCGAGCCATACAGTACCGCTTTCTGTTTTCCCGAATTTTGTGCCTGTAGAAGTTGTGATGAGGGGGAAGACAACGGCATAGGCTTCGGCTCCGGTTTTTCTTCTGATTAAATCAATACCGGAAACGATGTTTCCCCACTGATCGCTTCCACCCATTTGAAGGGTACAGCCGTATCGTTGGTAGAGTTCAAGAAAATCGTACGATTGAAGAAGCGAGTAACTGAACTCCGTAAAGGACATGCCTTGCTCGTTTCCAATTCTGTTTTTCACGGAATCTTTTGCGAGCATTTCATTGACTGAAAAGTTTTTTCCGATATCGCGGAGGAATTCCATCAGGGTTATTTTGGTTAACCAATCGGCATTGTTCACAAGTTTTGCGGGATTTGTTTTCGCATCGAAATCTAAGAACTTGGCAAGCTGTTTTTTTATTCCTTCAAGGTTGGCTTCGATATCTTCAAGCGAAAGGAGTTTACGTTCCTGTGTTTTGCCGCTGGGATCGCCAATCATTCCCGTTCCGCCCCCTGCGATTGCGATTGGGGTATGTCCGCAACGCTGCATGTGAACGAGTCCCATAATGGGAAGAAGGGAGCCGACATGTAATGATGATGCCGTGGGATCGAACCCGATGTAGCCGATAACGTTATTGTTTTCCTGAAAATACTTGTCCACGCCTTCCGTGAGGGTGTGAACGAGTCCGCGCCATTGTAATTCTTGAAGAAAGTTTTGCATTGTGTATTAGTTACTTACTATAGTATTAATAATTTGATTATACCATTGCGAAGGGTTGTTCGGCTTTAAGGGGCTGTCTCAAAAGTCGTTTTACTTACAACGTGTAAAGTAAAATAATTCAAATACGAATCAAATTCACCCTTCTGCTCCACAGGCGCATCAGCCTATGGCTGAGTCTCCGCTCAGGGTGACGAGTATTTTTCTTTTGAGTCAACCACTGATTCGATATTATAACTCAACCTTCGCAAGGTTTATGGAAAAGTAAGATAGAGAAAACTTAGCTGATTTGAAAAAGAATATTATAAAATATTCTTGGTGGGGGTGTTCCTCAACAGGGTTATCCAAATCTTAGGATATTGGTCCCGCTTAGCGGGACTCATTCGCTAAAGCGGAATCGTCGGAATGACAGGCTTACGTTTTTATTATTAAAATGTTTGAGCGTATTCTATATACATTGTTCTGTTGCCGATTGAGGCGTTTTGCTGGTTTTGGATGAGGTCTTTTACATTCAAGCCAAGAATAAACCCGTTACCGATGGTTGCGCGAAGTCCAAGATTCAGCAATCCTCTTCCTTTATCAATACGGTTTGAGTTAGCGAGGGAGACTCCGTTATCATATTCAAGGATGGCGGAGAAAATTGTAGCGAAGGTCTTTTCTACACCCCCATAAAAATCTAATGTACGGTTATCGGTATCTTCAAGGCTATAGTGTATTCCGGCGTGAATGCTGAAGAAGCCAAGCGCTTCAAAGTTTTTACTTGCAGTGATGTAAAAGCCGGGAGATTTTGAGGTGTATCGGTTTAACGAATCGATAAAGACGCCTTTTCCTTGCGAAGAGAAACCCGCAACAATTGCCGGTACATAGTATGACTCTTCAAACGCGCGCACCCGAAGCAACATTCCGACATGAGGATTGAATATTGCTTTTTGATCTCCGATAACATTTGTCCCGCCAAACGCCAAACCAACAAGAACACGGTTGAATACTCCGCATTGTGCGCTGAAACTCATACCACCTTGATCTAAAAATTCCAAACTCGTTGAGACATTTCTATTGTATAACATTCCGGCAGTCGGCAGGTCAACAAGTGTTAATGGTTCTGTAGAAAGTCGGGGCGGTTTCTCGCTTTGGGCGTACATAACAGTTGAGAGAGTTACGAGCATGAAGCAGATAACGGTGAGCGGTGAGCAGTGAGCAGAGAGCCAAGAGCGCAGAGTAGAGATTATAGAACTCTTCGGGGTTAATAATGCATAACGTAAAACATGTAACTTCATAACAATTACCTTTGTTTTGGAGTTTTGAGATTTTCCCACCATCGTGCAATTCTTGGCGCAGTGGAAACGGTAACAATCATAAATACAGCTCCGGCAATTAGATCAATAACATAATGATACCGGAGATAGACAGTTGCAATAATTAATAGTGTCCCTGCTATATATAATACGTAGCGTGATTTCAATTTGTATTTATGCGCGAAGTAAAGGACTATGAGCGTCATTTCCGTATGTCCGCTCGGGAACACGTCGCGTTGTGCCAATGTCATTGCATTTGCCGCTCCTTTAGGGATTGATTCTCCGGCATTAATAATATCGCGCAAGAATGTGGTTGCCCAAATACCGGGAAGTTCTATATCAGTTAATGAAAATTCATGCAATGTAAAGCGGGGACCGATACCCGGAAAAAAAAGATACCCGATATAGGAAAGATAAAATCCGTAGGAAATAGTGAATGTGGAAAAGGCAAAATTCTCAATTTGCTTTCGGGCATAGAGTTCAATGGCGAGCGTAATCATGATGAAATAAAAGCTTGTGTAGGCAAGCATCAAAATTTCAGTCAAGACAGGGTGAGAGAATTGGTAGAGAAACACTGTGGGGTCGCAACCTAAGAGCCAACGGTCAATTGAAATTAGAAGATTATCAAAATCAGGGCGTTGCATGGAGTGTATGATGACATAAATCTCTTTAAATGTGAGAAAAATGACAGGTACGGGGTACCAATCATGCAGCCATGAAATGGAGGGATGATGCGCTCTGTAGTTAGAAAATGCAATGATAGCAATACCGGCAACGGTATTTGCCAATGCCAACAGGAGAGCGGTTGGAAAAGGGACAATAATGAAATCTATTGTTGTAAGAAAAATTCCAAACGCGATAACAAGAGCATCAACAGGACGCAGAGATTTGACGAACGGTACGAAGTTCATTGGCGAGCTATCAAGCAATCCATTCTAACATCAATGTAGCCATACTCAGGAAGAGTGTAATTCCAACGACATCTTGAAAAGCCGTTTCGAATGGTCCAGCGGTGAGTGCAGGATCAAACTTGAAATGTTTTGAAATCATGGGGGTTACAGTGCCGACAAATCCGGAAATGTTGATTGAAATAAACATTGAAACGCCTACAACAATGCCGAAAATTGGCTTTTCCTGCCAAATACCACCAACAATTCCAATTACAGCGCCACATACAACTCCGATGATGACAGTTGTTTGAAATTGTCGCCAAACGGGTTGCCACCATCTATCCATCGTGATATGACCTGTTGCTAATGCGCGTACAACAATTGCCGCTGATTGCAATCCTGTGTTTCCGGAGATAGCCGAGATAATAGGCATGAACGATGCGAGGAGAATAACCTTGCTTAATGTAGCATCGAAGAAGTGAATAACAACGCCTGCAAGAAACTCGATGGCGAGCGTAATGAGTACCCAGGGTAACCGTAGCATTGCAATTTGCGCCGGGGAGCGATGCTCAAGTTCTTCTGCATCGGAGCCGACCATACGCGCGACGTCTTCGCTATGTTCTTCTTCGATGACGTCCATGATGTCGTCGATAGTGATTTGTCCGACGAGTTCACCGGATTTATCGACAACGGGAAGTGTAACAAGATCGTATTTCCGAAACATGGATGCTACTTCTTCCTGATCCATATCGGTAGGGACAGATTTAACATCACTTTCCATGACTTTATATACACGACGGTGCGGTGAAGACAACACCAGCGATTGTAACGGCATGACACCTACAAGAACTCCCATGTCGTCAACAACGTACACATGGTAGATAGTTTGATGTTCTTTTGCTTGTTCGCGAACTCCACGGATAGCTTTACTGATGGTATCTTGTTTATTGACAACAACAAACTCGGTGCCCATGATACCGCCGGCGGTGTCATCGGAGTATTGGAGAAGTTCTTTAACTTCTTCCGAATCCTCTTTATCCATCGCTTCAAGGACCTGTTCAGCGACCTGAGGAGAAAGTTCAGAAACAACGTCTGTTGCATCATCGGAATCGAGATATTCAACATAATCCGAAATCTTTTCGGTAGAAATGTTGTCGAGGAGTCCTTCACGGATTGAAGAATCAAGCTCAAGAAGAACGGTACTTGCTGTTTCGTTATCAAGTAATTTGAAAACGAATTCTCTCTCTTCCTGATCGAGCCGGTTGAGAATTTCACCAATATCCGCAGGGTGCAAATCGGTGAGAATATTAAGGAGGATTGCACTTGCGCGTTCGCGGATTAATTCTCTGATATCATCAAGAAGTTCTTCATCAATTTCAATTGTTTTAACGCCGCGCCGTTGAGCGATGAGAATCTCATCTTCATTAAGGTCGTTTTGTTCTTTGTCTATTATTTCTTCAATCATTATAAGGCACTGTTAAGCATCGTTGAGCGCGAGTTCGATTTCGTTTGTTAATTGTACAAATTGTTCGACCGAAAGTTGTTCCGGTCTCATGGTGAGCCACCGTTCGGTGCGTGCTAAGATACGAACAATACTACTTTCTTCAAACGGCAGATAAAGTAAACTGTTTCGGAGCATTTTCCGGCGTTTTCCGAATGATGTTCGTATGACAATTCTAAGGAGTTTTTCATTGACGGGATATGGCAATTCATCAAAGAGGGAAAACCTGATGATAGCTGAGGTGACGTTTGGCTGAGGATAAAAGCAATGAGGTGAAACATTAAAGAGTTTCTTGATAGTACCATAAAAGGAGCTTGCCACGGCGAGAATGCCGTATTCTTTCGTGTTTGGCTTAGAAACAAGTCGATCTGCCACTTCGCGTTGAATCATGAGCGTAGCATCGCTAATAGCGATTCGATCATCAATAATCTTAAACAAGATTTCACTTGTGAGATGATAGGGAATGTTCCCGACAATGCGAAGTTTTGTATTGTATTGCTTGCTCAGTTGGAGTAAGTCCACTTGCAGAAAATCCTGATGAAGGATATGGATTTGAGAATCGCC
>ORJL010441135.1_pt1 | contig 14822 bp, 6 predicted proteins | sample 1779941 | NCBI WGS metagenome assembly ORJL01 (sample SAMEA104232317, study PRJEB22302) | groundwater metagenome | biome: forest; feature: aquifer; material: groundwater | place: USA | collected 2011-08-07 | depth 5.8 m
ATATAGTAAAGGCAACAAATAATTGAGCATAATTATTGCCTTTACTTATTACGAACGGACAACTATTGCTCAATAATTATTGTCCGTGAGTATAGATCCCAAATCAAACTTTTGTTTGGATAACTTATTCCTGATTATCCAGTCTTCAATTCGATGCTCTCCGGAATCTTTAACGCCATTTCCATTAAGGTCGTTAAATTTTGTCCCGCGAATTTCATTATTGCCTTCCACACTGACATCGTCATTTGTAATAATTCAAGTTATGTTTTCGCATAGTCCCTGCCCTTTACAAAAACTTATTCTAACTCCATAGTGGTAAAAAGAGAAAGGTTTATAAAAGGAAAATCATTATCATGGTAGATTAATCGTCGCTAAAGGTGGAAGCTGCGTTAAACAGATAGTTGCAAATAAAAGGCTAAAAATGTCAGAATTAGAACAAAAATTATCAAGAAGGGAGTTTATAAGGCTGGGTGCATTGTTAGGGGGATCTCTTGCATTTCAACTGAATTCACCATCACTAGCAGCGCAGCAAAAGCCTAGGCAAATTTTTGAAAGGAGCGGTCTTTATAATTTAGATTCCTTACCCCCAATAACGCTTGAAGAATCAAACACAGTTATTCCATTGACTACTGGTGAGCTTAGAGAATTTGATAAGTTGCTCTTAAATAAAGTTTCAAAGTATTCTTTATTAATGGGAAAGGATGCTCAATTTAAGGGTGCCTACTCGAGGTTAGTTGTTAAATTAGAGCCTGATGAGATATACGCAAATAATCTTATCAAAGAAGCTAAAACTTCAATCGATGATATTTTTGAATTTCTAGGAAATCCTTACTTGCCAAAACCACAAATAAATTTTATCGTGCCAAGCAAAAAAGAAGATATTAAATTTACAGGACATTCATTTATTCCATTCTACTTAGTATTTAAGTTACAGAAAATAGTCAAAGCAGAATACGAATTTGATATTAATGGAAAGAAACTTTTGATGCCTGAAGAACGTACTGAAAGTTTGGCAGGAGAATCAGGTATACCAATTACTATGGAAGTAAAAGAAAGAGGGACAAATCGGCAAGCAAAACTTAAGGTATCTACTAACGCGCCAATATTTTATGCTACATCGTCTGATATTGTTTATATGGTTGAGGTGCCAGCAATTGAAGTTTTACACAGAGCAATGATTGGCCATACATCTAAAAATTTTTATGAAGATTCAAAGAGGAGAACTATTAGTTTACCTGCTGAAATTCTTAGCTTGTACACGGAATATAATCATCTTGAAGAAAAATTTGTTCACGCATTATCTATCCTCTGGCTAAGGCAGTATAATACAAAGAGGAAGATTCTTACGAGAGAGGAAATTGAGCAAAGGTTTGCACGATATGAAACTATGGAAAAGTATAGGGGAGCAAACAAATTAAGCCAGCACATTGAAAGAATTGGAGTGCAAAAAGCAATAGAGCTCTATGTCAATAACCCAAATGAGTTATTTAAAATATTAAAATAAGTAAGCACACTAACTGTTAAGGCAGTTCGTTATATATCAAACAAAAATTAAGCAATTTTCACCACCATCTCAGCACAATTTTTCGTTATTTTTCATCAATAATTATAAATACCAGTGAGTCTTACTACCATTGTTTAGTTGTGACAAGACTTATTTAAATCAATAAACATAATATTTGCAAAAATGAATACCGCTACTCAACAATTTGCAAGAAGCAATTGGTATAAGATTTTGTTTTTAGTTTTTGTTAGCCTTCTGATTCCTAACGTGTTTGCCTATCAGGGATTTGGCTCTGCAACTAAAGGCGGTTCAAGCGGAGCAGTATATCATGTGACAAATCTTGATGACTCTGGAGTTGGCAGCTTAAGGGACGCAATATCAGCTGGAAATAGAAAAGTTGTGTTTGATGTCGCAGGAGACATTTATCTTAATGATTTCCTATATGTCAGTGGAGCATTCATAACAATTGACGGCTCAAGCGCTCCCTCGCCTGGAATAACTTTGCACAACAAAGGGCTTATTATTAGAGGAACTAAAGGGGCTCATGATGTTATAGTAAACAACATTAGAGTCAGAAATGCATCAATTGACGGCATTCAGATTGCTTATGGAGCTTACAATGTTGTGATAGACCATGTATCTATAAATGGCTCTGCAGACGGAAATCTTGATATTACTGATGATTCCTTCAATGTAACTGTTTCATGGAGTATTTTTTCTGAGCCGAGTGGAACTCAAAAGAATATGCTTATAAAATATAATCCTTCACAAATCACACTGCACCATAATATTTTTGCAAAGGCTAAGCAGAGAAATCCTCAAATTGCAATGGGTGATGATTGGGCAATGGCAACAACTACAACAGCTGATATGCGAAACAATATTATTTGGGACTGGGGCTCTGGCTATGGGACTTTCATTCGAAATGGCACAAGAGTTAATGTAGTTAACAATTTCTATTCTTCAAATAATGGAGACAAAGGTGAGGCATTAACTATTGAATTACCTGCTCAAGCTTATACTGATGGAAATCTTGATACAGAAAATTTAGCAGTAAACATAAATTCCCTTGGCAATTCAGCCAGTGAATTTTCAGCCCCTCCGGTTGATACCGAGGATGCGTGCACAGCTGCCAACAATGTTTTAGCAAGTGCAGGTTCACGTCCTTTAGACGCTGTCGATAGTGCATATATTTCAATGATAACCATTCCAACATGTGAATCATCAAGCGCTATGCCGACTGTATCTGCAGGTAATGACCAGACAATCCCGTGGCACGATAATGCGTACTTAAGCGGCAGCATAAATGAAGGCTCGGGCAGTGGCACAACTACAATCAAATGGCAGAAAGTTAATGGTCCTGGAGAAGTATTTTTTGATGATGCTTCTGCATTAAGCGCTTATACAAGTTTTACAGAGCCTGGAACTTATACTTTGAGATTAAATGCTTACATTGGAACTAGTAAAGCTTATGATGATGCAGCCGTAACAGTAAGTCAGCCTGAAAAAGAGATTGTTATTGCTGAGACTTATGGCAATTACTATCAATTGGGCTCTTCAAGCAAGAACTCTCAACTTGCACAGTCTTTTGTTCCTATTGATAATATAAAATCAATTTCTCTTGGATTATCCCGAAAAGGTGATCCGCGATATCCGATAAAAGTCTCAATTAGAAGCGAGCTTAATGGCCAAGAGCTTGCCAGCACAGAATTGATTCCCCCTGGTTTATCGATAAATCATAAGTTGCCTACGTGGATAAGGTTTGCCTTTAGAGATACATTGCCTGTTGAATTGAATAAGACATATTTTGTTGTTCTTTCTACTTCCACTACGAATGCAAATAATTACTATAAATGGTCTGCCGGCCTGAATACTTATAAATCAGGAAATTTGTTCATGGGCAGCAAGGTTGTACAGGCTTATGACGGTTTTGCGAAAATTACTTAAATAATGTTATTTTTCTTAATGCCCTTTATAAATTTTAGAATAACAACTTTGAAGTAGTAACTTTAGAAAGGTTTAAATATAGATTAGTAATCCTTTACTGAAGGCAATTTGCAATGGAATTTGGATTATCACGGTGGCATCCTGTAAGAATGGATAGACCATATAGAGAATTAGGAAAACCAGTATTTGGTATTAGTAGAATGCATCAACTTCCTTCTAAGATTCGTGGTCTGGAAGTGTGTATAAAATCCGATGGATATATATGCGGCACTGAAATTGGAGATTTACATGTAAAAAAGGTTTTCTATGTAAGTGAAACATCTACAAAAAAGCCTTATGAGCCACAACGAATAGAAGTAGGCATTAGCCATGGCGATAGATTACGGAAATATTTGCTTGAAAGGGGTTATGAACCTGAACTTTTAGGCAATATATTAACTTTTTCTCCCAAAGAAGAAAATGAAAAAGTTATTTTTAGGCTAACTCGAGACAGAAAACTTGAATTGGCAATTGGTGTATTAGCGCCAAATCCAAGCGCCTCTGCCGACAGTAATGTTGCACCAATTTTGGGCTACACAATAAATGAAGTTGTTCGGCAAATGATTGAAAATGGAGTTCATTATTTAGAGCCTGCGAAAGATACAGCTGAAAAGCTGTTGAGTGGTTTAAAGCAACATTTGCCTCCGTTAAATTCTCCAAGAGAGTATGGATTACTGCTGACGCAAAGGGTTTTATGAGCTTATGGGTATGAATTGAATTATTTCTCAATTTTTTATTTGAATTATGGTAACTCAACTTATTATCTAAGAAATTCTGCAACAACTTCGCGAGGCGCATATATTGTACTGCCTACAATTACCCTATTTTGTCTAGGGTCACGCAGAGAATCATAGCTACAATTACCCCGATTTATAACTTCAGAATCTGGTGTTCCAGCAATTATACATGCTGCTCTGGCTGATTGTTTGGCGCTCATAACCCTGTCTTTGCCTATTCTTCTATCTGATTCTACAAGAGCTTGTGAAATCCCATATCCTTTTTCTGTCAATATATATCTAAACTGACCATATCCTGCTGGTGTCCATCCTATTTTAGCAAGCTCTTCTAGTTGGAATTTTGTAAATTCAAATGAATACAATTTATTAGAAGAACTCTCAGCTTGGGGTACAGTTTCATAATTCTTATCTTGCGGTACATTGTCACCATTTTGAGCAGTTTGATTTACTGCATATTGAGGCAAGCCTTTTTTTTGAGAATTGAATTCTTGCTTATATCCCACATTCTGTGGATTTTGTGTTCTTGTGTGGTTGTATACGGGATTCGCAGAGTGAATCAGCGTAGCCAAACTAATTACTGCAAAAAATCCAGCAGCAGCACGTCTGATTGTAAGTGCAGAAGGCATATAACTTCCAATATGATCACTGATATGTCCTACTTTATCTTTTTGAGTTTCTTGTGAACCCTTTGATGTATACTGCTCATAATAATTTCTTGATTTTTGCATGAAACTACCAATTCCTTGTCTTCCTCCCTTTAGCCAATTGCCAATCTTTCCTCTCAAAGATTCTCTTTCATAACCCATTTTATAACCACGTTCTCTTAGTGCGGATGCAATCCGATTTATGTCTCCATCTATTGTATCATGTCCAGAATGTGGAGTAGAATTACTAATGTGGTCGACTCTGTGATTCTGAAGTGCTGTTGTGGGTTCTGTAGGATTTTTTGATTTGTGAAACGAGAAGTATCCCTTTACATATTTCCCAAAGCCAGTATTTGGTTTGCGTCCATTGCCGGATATGTATGAGCTATCTTGTTGTGGAGTCTCAGTTACTTCTTGTCTGTCATTTGAAGTTCTCAATTGCAAAGTTTCACGTATGCCTTTATAATGAGTGTCAGAATCACCATTATCTCTTTTGGTATGCCCAACTTTCCTTTTTACCCCATACTTAATGGATTTATTATGTTCCCACCCCAAATCGATTCTTGCTAAATAGTTACTAATTCCCTCACCCTCGCTCTTGTAAAATTGATTTTGCTGAATCATGCCTCGGAATTTTTTTAATAAATATGCTATACTTCTTTTATATTCATATGTATAATCCCCATAGGTTATTCCACGTTTATCCAAATCTTGTTCCAGTTTTTTAAGTTTACTTTTTAGTGTAATGAGTTCTTTATTCAATAATCTGTAATTTTCAAAATTAACTGCTTGCTGCCTAAGTGCCACATCCCTATGTTTGACATCTTTAATGCTGCTGTACTTGATTAATCCAGTATTCTTGAGAGTTTCATAAGCAGATGAAGATCCATCATACTTAAGTGAACTATTAAGAAAATAAATTAAATTATTGTAAGAATAGGAGCCGGATTCTACAACTGCGCCAATTTCATTTTCAATTCTTGCTTCTAACCCACTTAGACTTTTTGCAAATTGAAGTTTTCCATGTAAGAAATCTCGGTCTCTTTTTGGAACCTTAGCCTCTAGTAGAATTTTTGCAACATCTTCATAATTAAATGATACGGGACTTTGAAATTCCTGGTTGCCAATTCTAAGTAAAGCAAGCCTAAGAGCTTCACCTGTTATGTCAGTTGTTTGTTCAACCCGCCTAATTTGAGTATTCATTTTAGTGTTTTTTAGTAATACATTTTCTCAATTTTATTCAACAGTTAAAATAATAATACATTATATATAACCACTAGTAAACAATTACAGTATTTAAACCTTACTATTCTAAAGTGGTATAAAATTTTAGTATAGAAAAACGCCATATTTTTAACTCTTATAATAATATTATTGACGAAGAATATAAAATTCCCTATCTAGTTTAATAACTACTTTAAAGTAATTAAACAGGCGAAAGGTTTAAATAGGGATAATGCTTTTCTAGGCAATCTGAGGATTGAAAAATGATTGTTGGAGATGGGGTGCTAGGTAGTCTGGATTATTCTGCAAGGGATATCATTAGTCCTGCAAAAGAACGCACTATAATTGGGTATGCTGGTCCTGACCGCCCGATAATAGGCAGGTCTAATTCAATGAAGAGGGTATTGGACTTAGTTGAAAAAGTTGCACACTTAAGTGAACATGTCCTTATTACGGGCGAAACAGGGACAGGAAAAGAGCTTGTAGCCAGAGCAATACATTACTTAGGAAGGGGGGAGGGTAAACCGTTTTTACGTGTTAATTGTTCCGTTACTGAAGACGGATGGGAAAGTGCTTTCTTTGGACATGAGAATGGGGCATTTACGGGTGCGTGTGGTCTTAAAAAAGGATATTTTGAGTTAGCAGGTGATGGCACATTATTATTAGACGAAATCAATGAAGTGTTGGGCAGATACCAACCCAAGTTATTGCGAGTATTGGGGGAGAATGAATACATAAGGATGGGTGGCAAAGAAATTTTGTCGTCAAAAGCCAGAGTAATCACATCTACCAGCGAGGACCTAGAGCAGCTTGTAGAGCAAAAAAGATTTTCTCAGGGATTAATGTATAGGTTAAAAACGCTTACAATTGATGTGCCTTCTCTTCGTGATAGAGGGGAAGACATTCCATTGTTAGTAGGGTATTATATAAATAAACATTCTAATGGCAGGAATATAGTAATGAGCGAAGAGGCTATGAAGCTTTTGAAAGATTATCCTTGGCCCGGCAATGTGAGAGAGCTAGAAAATGCAGTTAAAGAAGCTGTAACTTATTTAGATATTCCAGTCAATATAAACGGTAACCCAATTAAGATAGGAAAAGAATATTTTTCTAAATTGGAAGAATCCCTCGCAAGAAATGATAGGTCAAAAAGAAATGATAGGCGAAAACCAACTATAAATTATGGCGGGGTTGGATTAAGAAAGTATACAATGCAGATGGAAAAAGGATACTTCATAGATTTATTAACAGAACATGGAGGCAAGATTGGACTGGCTGCAAAAGCTGCAGAAGTCGATATTAAGACTCTTTATCGTAAGTTAAGATTGCACGGTTTGGGCAGGAAAGACTTTATTCCAAAAAATAGCAGTGAAACTTCAATTAGTCGGGACGCAAGGATGTCCCAGAAAGAGATGGACTAAATTCATCTGAAAACTCTTTTTGATGCCTTACACACCACAATAATAGGGATTTTTTAGTATATGACCACGTTGGTATTTTCTGTGTTTTTTGGCAGAAAAATAGTGGAATAAATAAGGCTTCAATGAAATGATTTTTAGCAGACTTATGACAGCGACTTTTTATTGCTTTTTTTCTTATTGTTCTTTTTTTCCATATACAAATAAGAATATCCAGCGTAAAAAGCTGCTCCTGCCAAGATAAGCGCTATCATTGCCGCTGAACCATTGCTGCTAGTTAAGGCAGATATGACAGCGCCTGTTAATGTTGATAAAAACCCTTTTTTAGATTGAGGTGGTGAAGCTTGCGCAGGCGTTTCTTGAGCTGCAAAATGTTCCTGCTCTTTAGCTGTGTAAACGCAATCCTGGATTTCAGCTGGTTTACTATAGTCTCCTAAGCAAGTGCCCATGTTGGTGCAAGTCCTTGTTTGAATTCCATTCTCTGAGCATCCAGTCCAGTCGCTGCACTGCCATGTGTAAATGCAGCCGCCCCCGCCCTCATATCTTACTATGCTTGCTAAAGCAGTTGATTCTGTATTTTCCGAAATTGACACTGATCGCTTGTTAACCATGAACATAAAATCGTCGTCTGCAAAAGCATAGCTGGATAAATTTTCATAGCCTAAGCAATTCCAGGAATAAATTCCATCTTCCACCCCGCTTATCATCCAGCTGCTGGTGTTGTCAACCGAAGAATTGTTGTTGCCCGCAGCGTCAAATGTGAAGTTGGCGCTTAATTCTGAATTGCCTGAACCACGCCCGGATATATTGTGGTATAAAGTAATATTAGCCAGGTTAACATCGCCATTTGCAGAGCATTTAAATGCAACAATTCCATCTGTATCTGTTGTGCCGTTTGCAGGACTTTCAAGCCTTATGCCGCTTGGCTTTACGCTGTAACCAGTGAAACTTGTTACATTGAACTCAACATTGTCCAAATTATTCCTGTCAGAAATCAAAGTGCATCTTAAGTCGCTGCTTGATGAGTTAAGGCAATCTTCAAAGCCATTTCTATTAATGCTTAAAACACCAAAGCCATTCAGGCTGTACAGATTAATCAATGCAGATTGATTTAATTCTCTTGCGCTTTTAGAATCCACTTCAATCATATTTGCATTTATTGTTATGTTGCTGTTGAAGCTTATAGTTTCAAAATTATTTATGTTATTTTTAAACCTGACTCTGCCAAATTCGTTGTATCTTGCTATTTGCGGGCTTGGCAGGCTTTTTAATTGGGAGATATTCAAAGATTTGTTGAATTCTATCAATATCGTGCCATTATCTACTGAACTATTTCCAATGGAATTTGATGAGATTAATGTTCCTGCAATTTTCACTGCACTGCCTTTTAAATTTATATCGCCAGACATGTTGCCGGTCGTATTTATTCTTGCAGCAGAACTCAAATTTAAATTGTTTGACGCATTTACTGATGCAGAACCCCCTTCTCCGTTATTGCACTTTCCCGCATCGCCTCGCGACAAATCAATATAGCCATTTAATGTTATATCATTATCTCCTGCAATCTCGATTAGTCCGCCATCACCTCTGCCGCCCATATCGCCTTTTTTAGCGCTGCACTCTTTACTGTTGCCTTGCCCGCCTCTTGCATAAATATCCCCATTAATTTCAAACCTGTTTGCTGCACCTAACCTTAAACTTCCAGCATGAGCCCCATTGCCGCTATTTTTCTTTGTGACTTGGCTACCGCCGTTTAAGTTAATATCACCATCCATATGCAATGTATTAGCTGCAATTTCTACATTTGCTCCTGCTCCTGGATGCCTCTTACTCACGATACTATGGCTTGCTCCGTTTCCAGAAATCAGGCCATTAGAGCTTAAATTCAAAACATCAGCAATTATTGTTAAATTAACTCCAAGATTTCTTTTGCCAGCAGGCTCGTTATTGCCATTTTCTTTTGGTCCTAGCACACCTTCGATAGTTATATTTGATGCATTTACAATTCCAGCAACTAAAAAGCTTTGATTAACATGTACTATTATTTTATTGGCATAAATCTCTGAATTTTTGTAAACTCCATTAATGCAACCGCCAATAGCGCTAGGATTAGTTTCTATAAGCCCATCAATCAAATTAGCATTTTTATTTACTATGTTTATAATTCCACCATCTCCCCTATTGCCTGTTTTAGAATCACAATTATCAGTATCTCCTGTGCCGCCTCTTGCATATACATTTCCGTTGATGTCAAATCTATTTTCAATATCCAAGTTTAAAGTTCCTGCATCGCCTCCATTACCGGTAGCTTTGCCACCTCTATGACTTCCGCCGTTTAAGTTAATATCACCATCCATATGCAATGTGTTAGCTGCAATTTCTACATTTGCTCCAGCTCCTGCAACTTGTTTAATTCCAATGCCAAAATCAGCGCCTTCACCAGAAATCAAGCCATCAGAGCTTAAGTTTAAGGTATCGGCTATTATTGTCAGGTTAGCTCCAAGATTTCTTTTGCCAGCAGCTTCATTATTGCCATTATCTTTTGGTCCAAAAGCGCCTTCAATCGTTATGTTGCTTGAATTAACAATCCCAGCGACTAAGAAGCTTTGATTAGCTTTTACTATTATTTTCTTAGCAAATATCGCTGAACTCTTATAAACTCCATTGTTACACCCACCTATAAAACCAGGATTAGTTTCCATAGCACCGCTACTAATATCAACATTTTTATTGACTATGTTTACAATTCCGCCATTTCCCCTGTTGCCTGTTTTAGAATCACAGTTATCAGCATCTCCTGTGCCGCCTCTTGCAAAAATACCGCCATTAATATCAAAACTATTAATTATATCCAAGTTTAAAGTTCCTGCATGACCGCCATTGCCGGTAGCTTTGCCACCTCTATGACTTCCGCCGTCTATGCTAATATTCCCGTCAAAGTAAACTGTATTTGCTAGAATATCTATATCTGCTCCTGCTCCTGCAAAACGTTTAATTCCAATGCTGTAATCAGCTCCTTCGCCAGAAATCAAGCCATTAGAGCTTAAGTTTAAGGTATCAGCAATTATTGTCAGGTTAGCTCCAAGATTTCTTTTGCCAGCAGGCTCGTTATTGCCATTTTCTTTTGGTCCAAAAGTGCCTTCAATAGTTATATTTGATGTGTTTACAACTCCAGCGACTAAGAAGTTACGGTTGGCATTTATTGTTATTTTCTGAGCGTAGATTTCAGAATTTCTATAAACTCCATTACCACATCCGCCTTCTAAGCCAGGATTAGCTTCTATAGCACCCCTAAGGATATTAACATTTTTATTGACTATGTTTACAATTCCCCCATTTCCCCTGTTGCCAACATTTAAACCGCAAGAGTTATTGTCACCAGTTCCGCCCCTTGCAAAAATACTGCCCCTAATGTTGAAACTGTTTTTAACATCTAATTTTAATGAGCCTGCATTGCCGCCATTGCCACTGCTGCTGCCTCCTTTATGACTACCGCCATCTACATTAATTCTTCCTCTAAAAATCAGTGTATCAGCTAAGACATCCACATTTGCTCCTGCTCCTGCAAAACGTTTAGCTCCGATTTCAAAACTATCTCCTTCACCAGAAATCAAGCCATCAGAGCTTAAATTCAAAACATCAGCAATTATTGTCAGGTTAGCTCCAAGATTTCTTTTGCCAGCAGGCTCGTTATTGCCATTATCTTTTGGTCCAAAAGTTCCATCAATTGTTATGTTTGTAGCATTTACAATTCCAGCGACTAAGAAGCTTTGATTAACATGCACTATAATTTTGTTGGCATAAATCTCTGAGTTTCTGTAAACTCCATTAATGCAACCGCCAATAGCGCTAGGATTAGTTTCTATCAGCCCATCAATCAAATTAACATTTTTATTTAGTATATTTATAATTCCGCCATTTCCATTGTTTCCAATCCTTGCACCACAACTGTCACCATCAGCAGTGCCACCTCTTGCAAAAATACTGCCCCTAATGTTGAAACTGTTTTTAATATCTAAGTTTAATGATCCTGCATTGCCGCCACTGCCTTTACGTCTGCCGCCAGCATGATTGCCGCCATCTACATTAATGCTTCCATCAAGGTGCAATGTGTTTGCTATGATATTAAGATTTGCGCCAGAGCCTGCAAAGTCCTCAGCATCAGAATTATAGTCAGCGCCTTCACCAGAAATCAAGCCATCAGAGCTTAAATTCAAAACATCGGCAATTATTGTCAGGTTAGCTCCAAGATTTCTGGTGCCTTTTGGCTCTTTCTTGCCATTATCTTTTGGTCCTAACACACCTTCGATAGTTATATTTGATGCGTTTACAACTCCAGCGACTAAGAAGTTACGGTTGGCATTTATTGTTATTTTCTGAGCGTAGATTTCAGAATTTCTATAAACTCCATCAAGGCATTTGCCTACACTGCCTGGATTTGTCAAAATAACGCCGCTTACAATGTTGGCATTTTTGTTCACTATATTTGCAATTCCTCCATCTCCAATATGGCCGCTGATAACGCCACAAGACTTGTTGTTGCCTGTACCGCCTCTTGCATATACATTTCCGTTGATGTCAAATCCATTTTCAATATCCAAGTTTAAAGTTCCTCCACTGCCTCCATTACCCCACTTAGTGCCTGAATGACTGCCGCCATCCAAGCTTATGCTTCCATCAGAATAGAATGCATTTGCGCTAATGTTTATGACTCCGCCATCTCCGCTTCCTTTATTATTTTTGTTGATTTTATTTTCCGGCAGATTTGCCCCATTTGCTGTAATCAAGCTATCAGCAGTCAAATTGACCGCATCAGCATATATCGTTAAATTCCCGCCATTGTAGCAATTTCTGCTGCTGCAGAGCGAACCGTCTAATTCTATACTCCCTCCCGGCATAATTGTCAGGTTTCCTGTTAGGTTTAAGATGAAATGAATATCTGTATTATTATAGAGCTTGCCGGTATTAGTTATCACGACATTATTTGCATTCAATATGTTTTGAGTGCTGTTTAATTTTTTAGTTGTGCTTATAACGCAAGTTGTAAGCAGGTCGCCGCTGTCGCAGAAACCAGAATCTAATTGAGCGCTAATAAAAGCCTGCCACTGCCTTGTTGAATATGATGTTGCATTGCTTTCAATAACGCTAACTGTAAATATGTTTGAGTTTGCAGTGGAATATGAATCATTAGCTATAAAAAACATGTAAATATCGCCGGTAAATCCTTTGTATGGCTCGATGACTGCTATGTTCTCATCAAAGTAAATTGACGCATTTTCAGCGCTTTTATAGTAATCAAAATTCAATGTATCGTTATCCTCGTCAAGGAAATATTCGCTTAAATCAATCGCATAATCACTGCCTTCGTTAATTGTAATATTTGGGATGCTGTTTATTAAAACCGGATCTTTGCCAAGTTCTTCTTCCGCTTCATACTCCGCATTGTAAATTTCTGAAGAAGCGTCATTAGCTTCACAACTTAAGCTATAGCTTGAAGCATTAAACCCGGTAACTATGCATTTTTGATTGCAAACATTGCCATCAACTATGTCTGCAGAGTAATATCGCGCAGTCAAGTTTCGCCATTCACTGTATACAATATCAGAATAAGGGTTGTCAAGGCTTAAGTTATAATCAACGTACAGGACTTGAGCCGAAATTAGATTATCTAATGTCGCGCTATACAGGCCATAATAGCTGTAGAATGTTTCATTCCAATCAGATCTAGTTGGAGACAATCCAATAAAATCACAGCATCTTTCATTTCCATAGCATAGAACCGTAGTTTCTTCTTTATCAATGCTATAAGAATGCCATCTTGTGCAAAGCCTGCCTTCATCAGCTTCCCAGTTAAATCCAGTATTTTTTACTGTTAAATCAACAACTCCGGTTGTAGTTTCAAGACCGTCATTATCATCATCAAATGGGCTATCTGCATTATATTCCAAGTTTATTTCTATTGCTTTATTTTCTGCATTTTGTGATGTTTCATTTGTTGGATTAACTGATTCATTTGTTTCTATAACATCAAAATTGATTGCACAGTCATTGTTATCGCCTGCTCCAATTCCTGCAAATGCGCTTCCTTTGATATCAAAGCTGTTTGCTATGTCTAATATCAGGTTTTCTGTGTAAAAAATATTATTTCCGTTTAGTAAGAGGGCATTTGCGGTTATATTAATAATGCTGCCTTCATTATTCCCGCTTCCTTTTACTCTTAGTGCGCTATCTTCGATTAAGCTGACAACGTCTGCAATTATTGTCAGCTTGCTGCCTGAATCAGCAGTGTTAGAATCACAGTTTGAAGCGCCCAATTCTATGACGCCCCTTGGCTCTATTGTCAAATTGCCAGTTAGTTCAATTAAAAAATCCATACTAATGTTACTGGCTAATTTGCCTGTGCCAGTAATGACTAAATTATTGGCATTAAACACATTTTCATTGCTATTCAGGTAGTGTATATCATTGATTACGCACAATGTTTGTAAATCACCGCTGTCGCAAAAAGATAAAGGCAAAGAAGAATCAGCAGCTGCAAAATTGATAATTAATATTGTCTGCAGAAATATAATTAGTATAAAACTAATCAACCTTAACTTTTTTGATTTGGTTAATGCCATTTGACAAAAATAATAATTAGCATATAGCAAAGAACACAAATAATTGAGCAATGAATAATGTTCTTTGCTTATTACGAACGAGCATGTATTGCTCAATTAATTATGCGAGTGAGTATAGAGGTGCCATAATCACTGCAATTTATGATATCTAAGTTTTATACCCCCTATTTTTTCTTATATAGACAATTGCGTTGATTATTGGATTTGTACGCAATTGTCTATCTCGTAAATTGCGACTATTTATTACACTAATCACCGCAATTTACGATAAAAGTGATTATACCCCATATAAAGCGCTGAGACAAGGAGAATTGCTATAACTAATTGCAGAGATAAATCTATGATTCTTCTTGGCAACCCATCTTCTGAAACTCTTGTCCAATTGCTTTTTATTGCAGATACTACATTGCCTGTTAATGCTGCAAAACCTGTTTGTGATGATGTGGCACTGCTTGACACATCTGTTGATGGAGCAATTCTAAGTGTTTCTTCTTCTGAAGCTTGCTCTGAAACTTGCTGCTGCTCTTGATTTGTTTCTGACAATGATGCTGTATAGCTGCATCCTCTAGTTTCTTCAGGCTTTTTGATTAGGCCAGGTCCTGATACAAGATTGCACGCCCTTGCTTGTACGCCTTCCGGTAAACATCCTGACCATTCGGTGCACTGCCATCCATATTGTATGCCCGTAC
>ORJL010172113.1_pt1 | contig 14820 bp, 13 predicted proteins | sample 1779941 | NCBI WGS metagenome assembly ORJL01 (sample SAMEA104232317, study PRJEB22302) | groundwater metagenome | biome: forest; feature: aquifer; material: groundwater | place: USA | collected 2011-08-07 | depth 5.8 m
CGATGCCGGAGCAGCCCCAGTTCAGCTCTTCGCCGACGACGATCCCCTCGAAGAGGCCGAGCCCCGGGCCGCCCTGCTCCTCGGGCACGTGGAGGTTCATCAACCCGACCTCGTGCGCCTTGGCGATCACGTCGGCCGGGTGCTGCATCTTCACGTCGTACTCGTGCTCCTTCGGGCGAATCTCCTTCGCCGCGAACTCGCGCGTGAGGTCGCGCAGCGCCTTCTGCTCGTCGGTCAGCGAGAAGGAGACCCCCGCCGCGGTGCCTTGCTCGATCGTCGCCATGGTCTCCCCTCACCTTTCGATTGACTGGTCAGTCAAAGTCTAGCGGGCCTCGTGCGAGCGTCAAATCGGGGCTCAGCGAACCCTCAGGCGGCCGCGACCTGCGCAGCGGGCGCCTCGCGGCGGCTCAGCGCGACCGCGCCGACGAGCACGAGCGCGAAGGCGGCGATGCGGGCGGCCCCACGCCAGCCGCCCGGCAGGCTCTCGCCGAACAGCACCATGCCCGCCACGATCGGCAGGGCGTTCGTCCAGAGCACGGCGAGGCCGGCGGTCATGAGGCGCCCGCCGCGCTGGAAGGCGAGCTGCATGCACGCGAACGCCGCACCGTGGCAGGCAAGCAGGGCCGGGACGAAAAGAAGCCTCGTACCGCCGGCCAAGGCGGCCTTCGTCCCGACGTCGCCCGCTGCGTAGAGGACGCCCGCTGCGGTGCCGAGACCCGCCCCGGGCGGCAGCAGCCGCGCGGTCGCCCCGGCGACTCCGCCCGACGCGAGCATCCAGACGATCACCGCCGCACTCTGGCCGTGCGTCGAGGTCGGATGCGAGGCGAGGGAGAGACCGAGCAGCAGCAGCCCGCCGAGCGCGGCGGCGACACCGACGCGCTCCGCCCGGGTCAGGCGGGGCCCGCCAATCGCGAGGACGGCGATGCCGCCCGCCGACGCGGCCTGGACGAGCGACAGCGGCGCGAGGGCGAGCGCGACGACATAGAGCACCCAGCCGGCGATACCCGCAAGGAACCCGGCCGCCCAGCGTCCGCTGCGAAAGAGCAGCGCGAGTGAGTGCAGCGGCCGCCGAAGCGTCAGCGGCGGCAAGGCAGAGGCCGATGCGTGCTGAAGCGCGTACCCGCCGTTGATCGCAACCGACGACGTGACGCCCAGGAGGAGCCCGAGCGCGATCACTGGAAGGGGAGGTACGCCTCGGCGGCGAGCGCTGCGAGCCCGATGCGCGGCAGGTCCCGCCGGCGCTCGTACACGAGGAAGCGCGGCTCCCAGGCGGGGAAGAACTTCCGGTTGAAGAGGAGCAGGTTGTCCAACTGGAACCATCCTTTCAACCGGCGGAGCGTGGCCGCCTCGATCCGCTGCGCCCGCCCGAGCCGGGCGCCGGGCGCGAGCAGCGCCGCGAACGGGGCGAAGTTGAGGGACACGCGGGCGATCCCCTGTGCGCGCGCCCAGGCGATCGCCTCGCAGATCAGCCACTCGGTGAAGCCGTCCGGCACCCCGGCCAGACGAGGCATCGACGAGAGCGACAGCGCCGACCCCGCCTGCGAGACGCCGAAGTGGAGAAAGCCCTGCGCCCTGCCCGCCACGTCGAAGCCGACGACGAACACCGAGTCGTCGTCGCCAAGCCGGAAGAGCGCGTCCATCGCCATCACGAAGCCGCGTTCGGGCGCGGCGCCGCGCCACACCCGCGCCACCTCCTCGAGCTCGGCGCGCAGCGGGCCGTCGATCTGGCCCGGGCAGAGCACACGCACTTCGAAGCTCAGGTTCTGCAAACGGTGCACGGACTGCCGCACCTTGCGGATCGCGCGACCGTCGAGCGAGAACGACCCTGTGTCGACGACTGCCTCGTCACCGTGATAGAGCGAACGTAGGCCGACCGACTGGTAGAGACCGAGGCACGCCTCCGACACGCCGAGCACTGCGACGCGCCAGCCGCGCTCGTGCGCGAAGTCGAGGAACGCGCCCACGAGCTCCGGGCTTCCTCCGGCGGGACCGATCGGGTCGCCCGCGACGATCGCCACGCCGCCGACGACGCGATAGGCGAGGAATGTCGAGCGGTCGGGCGAGAAGAAGTACGACTTGTCCGCGCGCAGCGCGAACGGCGCGAGCGTGTCGACGCCCCAGGTGGAGACGATGTTCTGCGCGAGCTCCGCCTCGCCGTGCTCGCGACGCAGGCGATAGCGCCACGGAGCGAGCCACTCGAGGAGCACGAACGCCGCCGAGCCGAACCCGAGCAGGAAGATCGAGACGGGAAGCCAGTCGGCGACCGGGCCGCTCAGATGATCGGCGCCGCGGAAGCTGAGCCCCGCGAGTGCCCGTCCGACCACCTCGAGCGAGAACGAGAACGTGAAGGGTGTGTCCGCCATGACGCGGTTGATCCAGAGCGTGGCGATCCCGTAGACCGCGATGCCCGCGCCGAGCAGCAAGGCGTGCAGGAGCACGCGTGGGCGCGCGGACGGATCGCCGCGCAGCGAGAACGACCCTCGACGCGCGAGCAGGGCGACGACGGCGATGCCCGTGACGATCGCGCCGTCGTCGAAGCGGCGCTCGACGTGCAGGACGAGCAGCACGGTGAGCAGCACGAGGGCGACCTGCCACGCGCGCCTGTTGCCACGCGCGAGGCTGCGCGCCACGACGACGAGCGCGACGGCGAGCGGAGCGACGAGCGCCTTCGTGATGCCGTGGACGTGGGCCGGGTCGACCGCGGTGACGAGCGACGTGCGGTGCTCGGGGAAGACGGCGTCGATCAGCCCGAGCACGCCGACACAGGCGACGAGCCCGGCAAGCGCCGTACGCGAGCGCTCGCCCGTCGAGATACGGCGCCGGCCGAGGAGCGCCCCCGCGATCCCTGCGAGCGCGGCCGGCAGCGCAACCGCCTGCTCGGCCGCCGCCGCGTGGAACGCGTCGTGCGCCGGGATCTGCCGGACGACGAGGATCGAGACGCCGTTCAGCGCGTACTGCCAGCCGGCGACGCTCGTCGCGAGCAACAGCCCTGCGGTGAGTCGCTCGACGCCGGCCCAGCGGGCGAGCAGCCCGAGCAGGGCGGCCGCGGCGGCCCAGACGCCGAGAAAGAGGAGCACCGGGACGCCCGCGTGGTGGGAGAGCTCGTCGAGCGCGAGCGCGTCGCGCGTGACCGGTCCCGGCAGCGTGACGACCGGACGCGCCGCGTAGAGCCAGCCCATCGCCGCGACGACGACCGCGAGCGACAGCACAAGCGCCGCGACCCCGCGGGCCGCTCTAGCCATGACCGAGCCTGGTCGCTGCCGCGACGTACGCCGCGCGCGCCGTGTTCCGCCAGATACCCCACGTATGCCCGCCGTAGACCTTGAAGTAGTGGTGCGCGACGCGCTCTCGCGCGAGCTCGCGTGCGAACGCCGCGTTCTGATGCCGGAAACGGTCGGTGGAGCCCGAGTAGAACCAGAAGTACGTGCCGCGCCTGCGCAGGAGTGGTGCGACCCGCGGAAGCAGGAGACGCGGGTCGTTCGCAGTGAGCAGCTGGAGGCGCGTGCCGAACAGCGAACGCAGCGGGTCGGGACGCTGGTAGCCCGACCAGCTCTCGACGACGGAGAACTCCCGCGGGTAGTGCAGCGCGATGTTGATCGCGCCGTACCCGCCCTCCGACAGCCCTCCGATTCCGCGGCCGGCCGCCGTCGGAATCGTCCGGTAACGGGCGTCGACGGCCCCCACGACGTCGTGCGCGACGAAGCTCGCCCAGTGCTCGCGGGGCGAGATCCCGTTGACCCATTCCTTGTCGGTGAACGTGCCGGTCGAGCCGAACGGCATCACGAGGATCATCGGCGGCGCGCGGTGCGTGCTCGTAAGCGTGTCGTCGATGATTCCCATCTGTACCGTCTCGATGAAGGCGAGCGGCCTGCCCGGGAACCCGTGCAGGAGGTAGAGGACCGGGTACCGGCGGCGCGGATGCTGCGCGTAGCCGGACGGCAGGTAGACGTACGCCTCCTGCTTCCGACCGCCGAGCGCCGGGCTCCGCACGAGCAGGCGTGTGAGCGTGCCCGGCCGCGTGACGAATGCCGGCTCGCGCGGCGGCGGGAAGCCGCGGTACTGGAGGAAGTTGTCGACGTAGCCGCGCGCGCCGAGAAGGCCGACCACGAGGAACGCGGCCAGCGCGGCGGCACGTGCCGCCGGAGCCGGAGCCGATCGACGGAGCCGCACAGCGGTCATTGCAGAAACCGTACGCCGGGTACCCTGACACGCACCTTGCCGTCAGCAGCCACACGCGCGCTCGTCGCCGTACTGGCGGGCGCCGCCGCCCTCTCCGGGCTCGCGTTCGGGGGTGCCGGTCCCTCGCCGCGCCATCAGGACTCCGAGCTCCGGTCGCAGGCGATCGCCGGGCGGCTGCACTTCGTCGCGTACCTGCCGAACGGCTACGACCAGGGGACGACGCGCTACCCGGTCGTCTACCTCCTGCATGGGCTGCCCGCAACGGGAGCGGGCTACCGCGGCGTCGGCTTCGTCGAGCAGGCGCTCGATGCGACGGGCAGCCCGGCGATCCTCGTCGCGCCCCAGGGCTCGACGGACAGCAAGACCGACCCGGAGTACCTCGACCAGGGGCCGGGCAACCGGTGGGACACGGCGATCACGCGCGAGCTCGTGCGCGTCGTCGACGCGCGCTTTCGGACGATCCGCTCACGCAGCGGACGCGCGCTCGTCGGGGTGTCGGCCGGTGGCTACGGCGCGATGCATCTCGTGCTCGACCACCTCGACCAATTCGCGGCGGTGGAATCGTGGAGCGGCTACTTCCACCCCACCGACCCCACCGGTACGAAGCCGCTCGACCTCGGCTCGGCGCGCGCAAACGCGCGGGCCGACGTGCACCGGCAGCTCCAGGCGAGCCGGGCGCAGCTCGAGGCGCTGCCGACGTTCATCGCGTTCTACGTCGGGCGCGACGACACCCGCTTCGTCGCCGAGAACCGGCAGCTGAACCTCGAGCTGTCGCGAGCGGGTGTTCCACACGTGTTCCGGGTCTACCCCGGTGGGCACGACCAGAGCCTCTGGCAGCGCTACGCGACGCCGTGGCTCACGCTCGCGCTCGATCATCTCTCCCCGGCGGCCGGTTAGCTGCTCTACGATTCGGCAGATGGCCACGACAGCCAAGGAGACGACCCTCGACCCCCGGGACTTCCTCGCGATCGACGCGCTGCTCGATGACGAGGAGCGCGCGATCCGCGACACGGTGCGGCAGTTCGTGCGCGACCGCATCATTCCCGACGTCGGCGAGTGGTTCGAGCAGGGGATCCTGCCGGCCGAGCTCGTCAAGGAGATCGGCCGGCTCGGGCTCTTCGGCATGCACCTCGAGGGCTACGGGCTCCCCGGTGCAAGCGCCGTCGCCTACGGGCTCGCGTGCATGGAGCTGGAGGCCGGCGACTCCGGCATTCGCAGCCTCGTCTCGGTGCAGGGCTCGCTCGCGATGTTCGCGATCTGGCGCTGGGGCTCGGAGGAGCAGAAGCAACGCTGGCTGCTGCCGATGCACGAGGGCGACGCGATCGGCTGCTTCGGGCTGACCGAGGCCGATGCCGGCTCCGACCCGGCGTCGATGCGCACGCACGCGCGCCGCGACGGCTCCGACTGGATTCTCAACGGATCGAAGATGTGGATCACGAACGGCACGGTCGCGGACGTCGCCGTCGTCTGGGCGCGCACCGACGAGGGGAAGATCAACGGCTTCCTCGTCGAGCAGGAAACGCCCGGTTTCGAGGCGCCCGAGATGAAGCACAAGCTCTCGCTGCGCGCGTCGATCACGTCGGAGCTCGTGCTCACGGACGTCCGCGTACCCGAGGAGAACCGCTTTCCCGACGTCGACACGCTGCGCGGCCCGCTCTCCTGCCTCAACGAGGCGCGCTACGGAATCGTGTGGGGCGCCGTCGGCGCCGGTCGCGCGTCGTTCGAGGCCGCGCTCGACTACGCGAAGGAGCGGATGGTGTTCGGCAAGCCGATCGCCGCCTACCAACTCACGCAGCAGAAGCTTGCGGAGATGGCGCTCGAGATCAACCGCGCCACGCTCGCGGCGCTGCACATCGGGCGGATGAAGGACAACGGCACGCTACGGCCCGAGCATGTGAGCATGGGCAAGATGGGCAATGTGCGCGGCGCACTCGAGGTCTGCCGCACCGCGCGCACGATCCTCGGCGGCAACGGCATCACGCTCGAGTATCCGGTGATCCGCCACATGAACAATCTCGAGTCGGTACTGACCTACGAGGGCACGCACGAGGTGCACACGCTCGTCGTCGGACAAGCTCTGACCGGAGAGAACGCGTTCCGCTAGCGCTTCGCTTCGCTCGCTTCACGGGGGAAACCATGTTTCCCCCGTGGGCCCCCTTCTTTGTGTGCTCGCGGCGGGACGTCTCACTGCTGCGCGGAGCAAGCTCCGCTCCGCGACGGCTCGGGCTACTCGCCGGTCCAGTAGTCCAGTTGCGGGCTAAGTAGTCCAGTTGCGGGCTGTCCCGCCGGCGCCATGAACGGCTACCCGCCGAGGGTCAGGGACAGACCCAGAGTCCGAAGATCGGGGTCAGACCCCGGGTCGTGTCCCTGACGGCGACCGGACTCCCTCCGTCTACCTGATCCTCGTCGAGAACGTGTCCGAGCCGAGCACGCCGTTCGCCTGGACCGCCAGGTTCGCGGCGAAGAACGGCTGGAACGCGGTGCCGGCGGCGTCGAGCCCCTGGTAGTCGCCGAGGAAGTACCCACCGGCCGGCGCCGCGGCGGCGTGGTCGAACGTCGGCGTAACGCGCTGGCCGGCCGACCACGTCCGGCCGCCGTCCGTCGACGTCGTGAGCCACTCGGCGGTCAGGAACGAGCTGTCCTTCGACGATGCATCGTCGCGCAGGTCGTAGTAGAGGATGCCCACGCGACCCTTGACGTCGACGGCGATCGCGGGAGTGAACGCGTCCTGCGCCCCTACCGGCGTGTCGTTCGCCCTCAGCGGCATCGACCACGTCTGCCCCTCGTCACGCGACGAGGTGACGAGCACGTCGTCGCGCTTCCCGTTCGAGAAGCGGACGTCCTGCCACGTCGCATACAGCGTCCCGTCGGGCGCGACCGCGAACATCGGCACAGTGTCGCCCGTGCGGAGCCCGGGAACGGGCAGCGACTGCATGTCCATCACGAGGCGCGGCGCAGTGAACGTCCCACCTCCGTCCTTTGAGAGCGTCATCCACAGGTGCTGGCTGTTCTTACCGAGGCTGCCGTTGTCGAAGTAGGTCCCGAGGACGGCGACGTCGCCGTTCGGGAACACGACCGGAACGTTGCCGATCGTCTGCTTGTTCGTTCCGGTGGCGAACAGGACCTGCGGCGTCGAGAAGCTCGCACCGCCGTCGGTCGAGCGGGCGAACATCGCCGGCCCCGTGTACGTCCCGACGAACGGCTGTCCGAGCGGATCCTCGATCAGCCTGTCCCACGCGACGTAGACGTTGCCCACATTCGGGCTCGAGCGCCAGTCGTCGGCCACGAGCGCGTTCTTGTCGTTGAAGAACTCGAACCGCCGGTCGACGAGGACCGCGACCGGCGCACCCCACGTCGCCCCTCCGTCGGTCGAGGTGCTGACGAAGAGGCCGTTGTCGGGGCCGGTGTCGTCGAAGCCGAGGCTGAACGCGTACACGCGGTTCGACGGGCCGAAGTCGACCCACGGATCGGTGACGCGCTGGAACTCGCCTCCGGTGAGGATCGACACCCCTTGGAGCGGGATGTTCGCCCACGTCCGTCCACCGTCGAAGCTGGTGCCGAAGACGAGGTTGCGGCTCCCGCCGGTCGTCCAGCGATCCTCCTGCCACATCCCGACGACGTTGCTCCGGTTCGACTGGTTGACCGACACCATCGGCTCGGTCTGCGAGTCCGGGGTGACGCGCCCGCTCGTCGTCAACTCCTCCGCCGTCAGCGGGCCGGAGACGCCCTGGTCGGTCGACACGCGGACGAGGGCGTCGAGCAGCGGTGTCGCGGACGTAAGCGTCGGCCCGGCGGCGGCGTCGGGGTCACCGGAGACGCCGGCGGAGAACACGGCGCCGTGGAACGTCCGGCCTGCGGGGCCTTGTGCAGCCGCCGTTCCGGCGGAGGCAGCCGCAGCAAGCACGCACGCGGCCACTCGGGCTAGAAGTCGTTTCACGACAGACCTCCTCTGGTCTCTGCGGCGACCAGCCGCGGGGCCACGAGCATCCCACGCGACCCCGACGCCGTCCAGAAGGAGGTCTCGCGGGTAGAGCAAAGCGAAGCGCTAAAAGCCGGGCCCCTCCGGAGCAGGGAGCGGGCTCGTCGGCAGGCCCGGCCGCGCACCGCCGTCGTTGTACTCCGACGGCGCGACGTCGTTCGGGCCGTCGGCGTAGAAGAGGCTCGCGATCCGCTGGATCTGACGGCGCCCGGCCCCGAGCTCGAACTGGCCGCCGCCGTACATCGAGATCCCGCGTTCCTCGCACGCGTCGATGCACTCGAAGAGGCCGCGTACCGTGCCGAAGCGCGAGGGCTTGACGTTCAGCCAGCGCGGCTCGATCGGGAGGCCGTTCAGGTCGGAGAGCGAGTGGACGGGCGCGTCGAAGCTCAGCCGGTCCTCGGCTCCCGCGAGCGCCGCCCGGCAGCCGTCCTCGAGCGACGCGTCCTCGATCACGACGTCCGGGAAGCACTCGACGACCGCGCGATAGAGCTCCGGGTCGGGCGCGAGATCGACGCTCGTGCCGCGGTAATACGCCTTCAGGTCGATCACGCGGACGCGGCCGTAGGACGCGAGCCGCTGCATCAGCGGGCGGTCCCAGTCCTCGCCGGCATCGAGCTTGAACTCGAGGTCGGGGTACAGGTCGAGGTACGGCTCGATCTCGGATCGGGTCGACGCGACGAAGCGCACCGGGCGGTACGGCCGTCCGACGACCTCCGACAGCGCTACGCCGGCCTGCCGGAGCGCGAGATCGAGCGCGGCACTCTCGAACGCCCAGCGACGGTAATCCATGGCGGCGTGGTCGTCCGCATCGCCGCTCCAGAGGCTCTGTTCGTCGAGATGGCGCGAGAGGTCTTCGAGCGTCCACGTGCCTGCGAGCATCAGCCCGTCCGGGACGTGGTCATGATCTGGCGCCGCGTACGTGACGTCCTCTCCGCGGCCCGTCTCCCCGTCGCCCTGCAGCGCGACGGTCGTCGTCACGCGTGTCCAACCGCTCGGCACCGCGAGCTCCCGTCGTTCGAGGTCGTAGTGGTCGACGCGGACGCGGAGCCCGGCCGGCGATTCCCAGAGCGGCATACTGGCGAGCATATGAGTCGCGCCCTCGCCTGCGCAGCAGTCGCCGCACTTTCCTTCTCACCGACGGCGGCGGCCGCGCTGCCACAGCCGGGGTCGCTCGTGCCCGGCCGGTCACTCGCCGGTGTGCGCCTCGGGGAGTCGGCGGCCGCCGTGCGCACCGCTCTCGGGCACCGGTACGGCGTCTGCCGGGGCTGCGCGCGTGCGACGTGGTACTTCACCTACCGGCCCTTCGAGCAGCACGGGCTGGCCGTCGAGCTGACGCGCGGCAGGGTGTCCGCGGTCTACACGCTGTGGCAGCCGGAGGGGTGGCGAGCACCGCGCGGCCTGCTGCTCGGTGCAGTGCAGGCGCAGGTGACGAAGCTCGCCGGAACGCTGCTCCCGGTCGCGTGCAGCGGCTACGAGGCCCTCGTGAGCGACGCGCACGAGGTGCGCACCGCGTACTACATCGTCGACGGAAAGCTGTGGGGCTTCGGGCTGGTTCGCACCCGAGACACCCCGTGCCGCTGATGATCGGGATTGCAGATGTCCGCGCTGCGGCGGACGTGCTTGCAGGCGTCGCGAACAGGACGCCGGTGCTCACGTCCCGCACGCTCGACGGGATGGTCGGAGCGACGGTGCACGTCAAGGCGGAATGCTTCCAGCGCGGCGGCGCATTCAAGTTCCGCGGCGCGTACAACAAGATCGCGTCGCTCGACCGTGACGCGCGCGCTCGAGGTGTCCTTGCCTACTCCTCCGGCAACCACGCGCAGGCGGTGGCGATCGCCGCGCGACTGCTCGACACGCGCGCGACCATCCTGATGCCCGAGGACGCACCGACGGCCAAGGTCGACGCGACCCGCGGCTACGGCGCGGAGATCGTCAGCTACGACCGCTGGACGGAGAGCCGCGAGGAGCTCGGCGCGCGTCTCGCGGCCGACCGGGGGCTCGAGTTGGTGCCGCCGTACGACGACCCGCTCGTGATGGCCGGGCAGGGGACGACGGCGCTCGAGCTGCTCGAGGACGTGCCCGATCTCGACCTGCTCGTCGCCCCGGTCGGAGGAGGCGGGCTGATGGCCGGCTGCTCGACCGTGGCGAAGGAGCTGCGGCCAGGCATGCGCGTCGTCGGGGTCGAGCCGGAGACGGGAGACGACACGCTGCGCTCGCTCGCAGCAGGCAAGCGGATCAACGGCGGCGTGCCGCGCACGATCGCCGACGGGCTGCAGGCGGCCGAGCCCGGCGAGCTGACGTTCGAGGTGAACCGCCGGCGCGTCGACGAGATCGTCACCGCGAGCGACGCCGAGATCCTCGACGCCATGGCCTTCCTCTTCGACCGGTTGAAGATCGTCACCGAGCCGAGCGGCGCGATCGGTGTCGCGGCTCTCCTGGCGGGACGCATCGAGGTCCGGGGCGGGCGCGTGGGCGTCGTGGTATCCGGCGGCAACGTCGGCGTCGCGCGCTTCGCCGAGCTGCTCGGCCGCGCCTAGCGGGAGTCAGACCGCCGGCGCGGCGGTCGCAGCAAAGCCCGCGCAGACGACATCGACGAGGGCACGCTCGGCGGCCACGACCGCATCGTCGCCGTCGGGAATCTGGCCGAGCACCCAGCCGCTCAGCACTTCCTCGATGCCGCCGTAGAAGATGATCCCCGCGAGGCGCGCATCGAAGTCGTCGCGGAACTCGCCCGTCTCCTGGCCGCGGGCGATGATCCGCTGGATCGCCTCGATCGGTTTCACGAGCTCGCCGATGCGCTGCTGCACCTCGGCGCTGCGCGCGATCTCGCGCACGAGCACGCGGATCACATCTGGCTGCAGCCGCCACCCGCCGAGCAGCCGGGACGCGACCTGCTGCAGCTGATCGCGCGCGGATTCGGGCGACGCCTCGATCTCGCCGATCTGCGCGAGCAGGTCGCTCCACGTCTCGCGAAAGATCGTGTCGAGCACCTCGTCCTTCGACGAGAAGTAGTGGTAGAGCAGGCCGTGCGCCACTCCCGCCTCCTCCGCGATGTCGCCGACGCGTGAGGTGTGGAAGCCCTTGTGCGCGAACACCCTGACGGCCGCGTCGAGGATCAGACGCCGTTTCTCCTCCGCTCCTGCCGAACGCTCGACCAAGGCCGTCGAAAGGTACTGGTAGGTTCGGGCGCGATGCAACGGCCGCTCGGGGGAATGCTCGTCGTGGACATGACCCGCTACCTGCCGGGCGCCTTCGCGACCGCCGAGCTGCTTCGGCTGGGGGCGCGGGTCGTGCGCGTGGAGCAGCCGGGCGGCGACCCGATGCGGGAGACAGCGCCGGGGTGGCACGACGCCCTGAACGCCGGCAAGGAGTCGGTCGTCTGCGACCTGCCCGGCGACGCGCCGTTCCTGCGCGGCCTGCTGGGGCGGGCGGACGTCGTGCTGGAGACGTTCCGGCCCGGCGTGCTCACCCGTCTGGGGGTCAGACCCCGGGACCTGCCTGAACGGGCCGTGGTCTGCTCGATCACGGGCTTCGGGGCCGGCGGGCGGCACGAGCAGCGGGCGGGTCACGACCTCAACTACCAGGGCTGGGCGGGCGTCCTCCAGGACACCGCGCCGGCGTGGCCGCCGGTTCAGGTGGCCGACCTCGCCGCCGGGTCGCTCGGGGCGGTCAGCGAGATCCTGGCCGCGCTCCTCGCGCGCGAGCGCACCGGCGCAGGCGCACGGCTCATCGTCTCGATGACGCACGGCACGCACCGGCTGGCGAGCTTCCGGCTCGCGGGCGACCCCCGCCCGCGGCTGCTCACGGGCGGCCTCGCCTGCTATCGCACATACGCGACCGGAGACGGCCGCCACCTCACGGTCGGGGCGCTCGAGCCGAAGTTCTTCGCGCGCCTCTGCGAGCTGATCGGTGTGGCGGAGCTCTCCGAAAGGCAGTACGCGGCGGAGCAGGAGCCGCTCGCCGACGAGCTCGCGCGCGTCTTCTCGTCACAGCCGCTGGAACACTGGCTGCGCGTCTTCGACGGCGAAGACGTCTGCGTCGGGCCTGTCGCGACGCTCGCGGAAGCCGCGGCCGATCTCGGTACACCCGCGCCGGGGCGAGCGACCGCGCTCGGCGCGCACACCGAGACGTGGCGCGCGGAGCTCGGCCTGTGATCGCAGCGGTGGCCGCGGCCGTCGCCCTCGGGGCGGAGCCGCAAGACGAACGGATGCTGGTCGCCGCGGGCGGCGCGATCGTGGCGATCGCGCCCGACGGCACGCGCGCCCGTGTGCTCGCCGACGCGCAGGACGCGGCGTACTCACCGGACGGCACGCTGATCGCCTTCGCGCGCAGCGGCGACCTGTGGGTCGCGAACTCCGACGGGAGCGGCCGGCGCCGGCTCGCGTCGACACCGAACGTCGAGGAGTGGGGCCCGTCGTGGTCGCCGGACGGGCAGATGCTCGTCTACAGCGCCCGCGCCGACGATAGACGGCAGATCAGGGTGGTACAGCTGCCGACGGGCACGTCGCGGCGTGTCGCGCCGAGCAACGCAGAGGAGTGGAGCCCCGTCCTCTCGCGCGGCGGCCGGCTCGCATTCGTGTCGTCGCGCGGAGGGATGCCTGCGGTGTACGTGTCCCCCGCCGACGGGAAGAGCGTTACGGCGTTCGATGTGACGCCGCCGCCCGAGGTACCGTCCACCGACGTGCGAGACCTCGCGTGGTCGCCCGACGGCAAGCGGCTCGCCTACACACGAGAAGCCGAAGACCGGACGACCACCCTCGTCGTCGACGACGGCACCGCACAGGTCGATCTGACGTCGACGCCCGCCCACGACGAGCATCCGGTGTGGTCGCCCACCGGGTCTCGCATCGCGTACGACGACGGCGACGGCCAACTGCGCTCGGTCGCGGCCGACGGCACCGACCAGCACGAGCTCGGCGACGGCCGGCCGCTCGACTGGCTCGCCGCCCCGGTCGGCAAGCCGGCCTATCCGAACCTCGTGCAGCGGCCGCCGAGCGAGCTGCTCGTCACCGCCGGCGCGCATGGCCGCTGGCTGCTGGGCTTCACGTCGATGGTGGACAACCGCGGCCCGGGGGTCCTCTGGGTCCGCGGCACGCGACTCGGGCGCTCGCACGTGATGAACGTCCGCCAGCTCATCGCGCTCGAGGGCGGCAGGACGCGCGTGCTACCCGAGTCGGGCGAGCTGCGCTACACCGTCGCCCCGCCGCACTATCACTGGCACTTCCTCGGCTTCGACCGCTACGAGCTGCGCAGCGCAGGTGAGTACACGCTGCTCGTACGCGACCACAAGAGCGGCTTCTGCATCGCCGACCACTACGGCATCGCGCTCGGCGTACGCCACGGGCCGCCGCGCTTCCTCTCGAGCTGCGAGCAGTTCAACCCGCGGGCGCGCTACGTCGAGGAAGGCTCCTCGATGGGCTACACCGACCGGTACCCGGCGAACTTCCACGGCCAGAACCTCGACATCACCAAGGTGCCGGCAGGCCGCTACTGGCTCGTGCACCGCGCGAACCCCGACTACCACCTACGCGAGACTCAGTACGGCGACGACGCGGCGTCGCTGCTCGTGCGCATCACGTGGCCCGGCGGGCACGGCGCGCCGCCGCGTGTCACGCCGTTGCGTGCCTGCGCACGCGAGCGCTGCTAGCCCTCGGGCGTCTTCTCGTCGCCGATTCCGAGCGCGCCCCCGATCTTGCCGATCGCCTGCTGGAACTCGCTCGGGATGATCCAGACCTTGTTCGAGTCGCCCTGCGCGATCTGCGGGAGCATCTGCAGGTACTGGTACGCGAGCAGCTGCGGGTCGGGCTTCCCCTCGTGGATGGCGCGGAAGACCGTGTCGATCGCCTTTGCCTGGCCCTCGGCCTGCAGGATCACCGATTGCCGCATCCCCTCGGCCCGGAGGATCGCGGCGGTCTTCTCGCCCTCGGCGGTGAGGATCGCCGACTGCTTCTGGCCCTCCGCCTGCAGGATCGTCGCGCGCTTCTCGCGGTCGGCGCGCATCTGCTTCTCCATCGAGTCCTGAATCGACGCCGGCGGGTCGATCGCTTTCAGCTCGACGCGGTTGACGCGGATGCCCCACTTGCCGGTCGCCTCGTCGAGGACGCCGCGGAGCTGCGCATTGATCTCGTCGCGGGACGTTAGCGTCTTCTCGAGCGCCATGCCGCCGATCACGTTGCGCAGCGTCGTGACGGTGAGCTGCTCGATCGCCTGGATGTAATTCGCGATCTCGTACGACACCGCCTTCGCGTCGTTGATCTGGAAATAGATGACGGAGTCGATGCTGACGACGAGGTTGTCCTCGGTGATCACCGGCTGCGGCGGGAACGAGACGACCTGCTCGCGCAGGTCGATCATCGGCCGGATGCGGTCGATGAACGGGACGACGAGCGCGAGGCCCGGCGACAACGTGCGGGAGTAGCGGCCGAGCCGCTCGACGACGGCGGCACGCGCCTGCGGGATGATCCGGACGGTGCGTGCGAGCACGGCGAGCACGATCACGGCGACGACGCCGACGATGATCCAAGCAACCACTTCAGGCTCCTTTACTCATACACGAGCGCTGTTGCGCCCGAAATCTCTGCGACCTCGACCTGCACGCCGGGCTCGAGCACCTGGTCGGGCATGTACGCCCGGGCCGACCATTCCTCGCCGCCGATGCGGAC
>ORJL011454401.1_pt1 | contig 14815 bp, 13 predicted proteins | sample 1779941 | NCBI WGS metagenome assembly ORJL01 (sample SAMEA104232317, study PRJEB22302) | groundwater metagenome | biome: forest; feature: aquifer; material: groundwater | place: USA | collected 2011-08-07 | depth 5.8 m
GATTCACTTCGAATACGGCCGCGCGTCCGACGACGCCTATCGGCTTCCCGGCCGCCACAGCCTCGTAGACGGTGCTCGACGCGAGCGCCACCACCACCCCCGCCTCCGCCAGAGCGTTCTCCATGCTTCCCACGACCAGCCTGAAGTTCGGCGGCAACTGCTCGACACGTGCGGCGCGAAAGAGCGTCTCGACCTGCCCCATTGGATGAGGCTTGAGATTCACCTCCAGGTCCGGCTGGTCTGCGAATGCGAGCATTGCCTTGACGAGCAGCTCCACCCCTGAGTCGAGCAGCAACGGCAGCGGAATCAGCAGCCGAGCAGGCCCCGGAAGCCGATCGTCCGACTGCCGGCGAATTCCCCACAGGTGCGCGTAACGAAGCGCCGGTCCGACGACGGCGCGCTCGGCGGGCAAGCCCTCCCGAACGAGGACATCTCGGAAGAACTCTCCGTTGCACACCACGCGGTCGGGCACCGGGGCAAACTCCGACTCGCCCGCCGTCACGAAGTTGCACAGCAGCAGCGGATACAAGGCGCCGTGCTGGAAGCCCACCAGCTTCGTCGCCGGCAGGAAGCGACGAACGCCAAGGATAAGAGGCTTCTCCGGGATCATGTTCTCGAACGGTTCGATCACGAGCTCCGGCTCGATACCGGCCTCGGCCAGCCGGCGGGGCAGCCGGTACGAGAGGATCGCTTCCAGGGAAGCGCCGTTGAACGCGGTTCGCCTTCGCTCCGCTGCGAAGAGCGGTGAGACGTCGAGGCCCCCGATCCGCAGGGGCCTCTCCTTCGGCATCGCGGCGCCTCGCCGCGCCTCACGAAGCGCGAAGGCGTAGTCCGAGAGGCGGTAGTACGCCTCCGCGGCCACGAAGCGGCGGCGTGTCAGTCGCAGGCGGCGCCACAGGGAACGGTACGAGCCGCTCGCGATCGAGAGCAGGGGAAACGTGAGGGTGCAGGCCCCGCGCCCCTCGAGCCACTCGTGAAGCCCGGGCAGGTAGCGGTCGTGGAAGGCTCCCTGTTCGCCGAAGCTCGCATCGTCGGGCCAGGTTCGCAGGAGGACGAGCGGCCGGCGGAGCGTGACAGCCTCGACCCGAGGAGGAGCGTGGAGTGAGCGCAGAACACCCTGGACGAGGAAGCGCGCGACTCGCCAGGCGACCCGCGCCACGAGGAGGGGCCTGCGGAGCGGAGCTCGCCGCCGTCCAACCCAGCGCACGCTCATGGCCTTTGCACGACCAGCCTCGGCGAGCGACTCGAGCACCGACACGCAGTCGCCGATCACCAAGGTCGTCCCAGCTGTGAGCTGTCCTTCCCCCGCTTGCAGGTAGCAGCAATGCAGGAAGAGCGGGCTCAGAAGCGTGTTGCGCTCGGATACCCGCGACGCCCACCACGCGACCGAGTCGTGGCGCCGCCCAAGCTCCGTGATCAGATCGAGGAACGGCTGCCGAAGCTCCACGGCAGCCTGATTCACGAGCGGGCCGACGGCCACCCACTCGGCCGTCCCGCCGAGCGCCGCTCGCCAGTCCAGTAGCCGAACGTAGTCCTGCGCGAAGAAGAGGCACCGAACCGGTCCGGGCGTGCGCGCGACGGCTCGGGCGGCTTCTTCGGAGGGGCTCGACGCGTGTGCGAGAAGCAGCGCCTCAGGTGGATCGAGCGTCCCCAAGGTCACAAATGCCTGCTCCGCGAGGGAGCCCGGCTCGGCCCATCGGCCTCAAGTCCGGCAATGGCCGCTCGGCCCATCGCGAGAATCGCCTCCTCCGTGCTGCCGCCGATGTGCGGAGTGGCGAGGAAGTTCGGGAGCTCGAGGAGCTCCCGGTCGTCGGGCGGCTCGGAGGCGAAGACGTCGAAGCCGGCCCCGGCAAGACGGCCGCTCGTCAGCATGTCCTTGAGCGCGGCCTCGTCCACGAGCTGTCCGCGCGACGTGTTGATCAGGATCGCACCCGGCCGAAGCAGCGACAGCCGCTCGGCGTCGAGGATGTTGCGCGAACTGTCGTTGAGGTCGAGATGCAGGCTCACCACGTCGGAGCGGCGCAAGAGCTGCTCGAGCCCGACAGGTGTGACGCCGAGCTCCACGCAGTGCTCGCTCACGTCACACGTGTCGGTGCAGAGAACGGTGCAGCCGAACGGCTGCAGGAGCCGGCCCACGTCCCTGGCCACGCTGCCGAAGCCGATCAGACCGACCGTGCGACCCGACAGGGTGTTACCGCTCTGCTGCCGCCACACGCCGTCGCGCACCTCCCGGTTGGCCGCGACGACATGGCGCAGGAGCGAGATCGCGAAGGCGATCACCAGCTCCGCCACCGACCGGCTGTTGGTGCCGCGACTCCAGCTCAGCCGTACCTGATGACGCTCGAGGGCGTCCAGATCGATCATGTCGATCCCGACTCCCACTTTCGAAATCAACTCGAGGTCCGGCAGGTGGGAGAGCACGGGCTCGTCGATCCGCTCGAGCGCCGTGATCGCCTTCACGCAGCCCTGGAGAAACGCGACGAGCTCGTCCCCGGCGAGCGTCCTGCCCTCGTCGTTGAACCGCACGTTGCTGTAGCGCTCGAGCAGCTCTGCGCGCAGGACGGGGTGTCGAGAGAATGACCGCGAGGTCACCCCCACCAGGGTCGGGTCGCTCATCGGGTCCGCGTACCCGCGAGGTAGTCGGCGCAGATCGCTGCGAATGCGTCGTCGTTCGCGTAGCTGCCGAGCGAGACGCGACCCGAGGCGTCGGGGAGGACCAGGCGCAGCTCTGCATCGCTGTTCTTCTTGTCCTTCGACAGGGCCGCGAGGAGGCGGTCGACCGGGATCGGCGTGTGCTCGAAGCCGGCGTAGTTGGCCGCCAGGGCCGGATGCATGCGGCGGTAGTGCGCCTCGCCCGTTCGCCCGAGTCGAACCGCCGCGTAGTTCGCCATGTCCATTCCGAGCGTGACGGCGATCCCGTGCGGTACGAGAAAGTTCGTCGCCGACTCGATCGCGTGGCCGAAGCTGTGGCCGTAGTTCATGACGTTGCGCGGCCCCTGGTCGAACTCGTCCTCCTCGACGATGACGCGCTTGATCTCGAGCGAATCGCGGATGTAGCGCGTCAGGACTTCCCGGTCCGACAGCAGCCGGGAATAGTCGGCGGCGATCCGGTCGAAGGACGCGGGACCGTCGATCGCGTGCACCTTCAGCATCTCGCCGATCCCGGAACGGAGGTCCTCCTCACCCAGGGTGCCGAGCACCGGCGCGCTGATCACGACCCGGGCCGGCGGCGTGAACGTGCCGAGCACGTTCTTGATCGATCCGACGTTGATGGAGCTCTTCGACCCGATGCACGAGTCGGCCTGTGCGAGGAGTGTGGTCGGGTAGAAGTGCCACTCGAGCCCACGGAGCAGCGTCGCCGCGAGGAAGCAGGCGATGTCCTGAATCGTGCCGCCGCCGACGGCGACGATCACGTGGCTCCTGCGAACGCCGGCGGCGACGAGGTGCTCGACGTACGCCGGGAAGCGGTCGAGCGACTTGCTCGCCTCGCCGGCCTCGACGCGGAGCACCGAGGGGGCGGCCAGCAGCCTCCCGAGCTCCGCGGCATAGAGCTCGGCGACACGCGCGTCGACGATCAGGTGAGCGCGTTCCGGCACCGCGGCGTCGAGCCGCGCGAAGGCGTCGTCGTCGAAGAGCACCTCATACGGGCCGTCGTGCGAGCGGACGACGAACGGCTCAGATACGGCTGAATCCACCATCGATCACGACATTCTGGCCGGTCAGGTAGGTGTTCTCCGGGCCTGCGAGCCACGCGACGAGCGCGGCGATCTCTTCCGGAGAGCCGAGCCGGCGGGCGGGCACGCGCGCAGTCAGCTCGGCGATTCCTTCCTCGCCGAGGATCGAGCGCGTCAGCTCGGTGTCGATGAAGCCCGGGGAGACGCAGTTGGCGAGAATCCCGTCCGCTGCCACCTCGGCGGCCAGCGCAGCGGTCATCCCGTCGAGCGCGAACTTGCTCGTCGAGTAGGAGCCGCGAAGCTCCTTGCTGATCGTGCCGAAGATCGAGCAGACGTTGACGATGCGGCCCCAGCGTCTCACGCGCATCGACGGGAGCACGGCCCGGCAGAGCAGGAACGGCGCGCGCACGTTCACCTGCTGGATGCGGTCGAAGTCGTCCGGATCGATCTCCTCGAAGGGGCCGATCTTGTTGATGCCCGCGTTGTTGACGAGGATGTCCAGCTCCAGGCCGGCGACGTCCTGTGCGAAGGCCGCGGTGGCGTCCCCGTCGGTGAAGTCGACGGGGCGGTAGCCGCACCCGGCCGGCGCCGCTCCCTCCGGGGTGGTGCCCGTCACGATCACCTCGGCACCGTCGGCGAGCAGGCGCTGGGCGATCGCTGCTCCGATGCCCCGGGTGCCGCCGGTCACCAACCCCCGCCGCCCGGCGAGCGGGCCCGAGGCGCTCACCGCTCGGCGACGCCGTCGACGCTGCTTGTTGCGGCCGGCGGGGCGCAGGACTGCGCGAGAAAGGCGGCGACAAGGTGATTGACGATCAGGTGGACGTCCTCTGCCGGGCCGTACTCGCCCTTGTTCGTGGGAGCGTGGACGACGAGCTGGGCCAGCTCCGCGAGGGGGCCGCCGTCGAAGCCGGTGAGAGCCACGGTGACCGCACCGTTCTCGTTTGCGTACTCGAATGCACCGACGACGTTGGCCGAGCAGCCGGAGGCGGAGATCGCGACGACCACGTCCCCGGGCGCCATCTGGGTCTGCAGCTGGCGGGCGAAGACATCCTCGTAGCCATAGTCGTTGGCGAGTGCCGTCAGAACCGCGGAGTTGTCGGCGAGGCAGACGGCCCGGAAAGACTTCTCCGCGCTCCGGCAGCCCACGGCGATGTCGTTGACGAAGTGGCTGGCGGTGGACGCGCTGCCCCCGTTGCCGATGAAGAAGATCTGCGCATTCCGGTCGCGAGCCGCCAGCAGCGCGTCGACGAACGACGCGATCGCGTCGACGTCGAGTCCGGCCAGCACCTCGGTGAGGTAGTCGAGATAGCCGCGCGCGAAGTCGCCGGCCACGGGGCGCTCGCGATAGAGCTGGTCGACCCTATTCACGGCTCTCCGCCGGAACCGAGTCGCGGAGGTCGTACCGGCTCGCCCACTCTTCGTCGGCGCAGTAGATCCGGTATACGAGCTCCATCGTCCTGAGCGCCTCGAGCGACGAGCCGGAGACGATCTCCCTGTCGGCGAGGATCGCGTCGGCGAAGTCGAAGATCTCGTCGCGCCACGAGGGGTCGACGTTGTAGCGGGTCATCTCCTCCCGAGGATCGCCGCCGTCGTCCTCGCCCGCGTACACGATCGTCATCGTCTCGGCGCCGTAGCTCCTCGTGCTCGTGAGGATTCCCGACAGGGCGATGGCGCCGCGCGTCAGCGTGATGTCCAGGTTGAAGCGGTGACGCCACTGGGTCGCCGACGAATGGAGCATCGCGACGACGCCGGACGCGGTGCGCATCAATGCGTACGCGTTGTCCTCGACGTCGTGGTTCCAGGAAGCGTTGGAGATGTAGCTGTGGACGTCGGTGAAGTCGCCGGCGAACAGACGCATCATGTCGACCATGTGGATGCCCTGATCGAGAAGAATGCCGCCGCCTGCCAGGGCCCGCTGTGTTCGCCACTCGGAATCGAACCGAATGATCGCCGACTTGCCGTAGACGCCTCGCAGATCGATGAGCTCCCCGAGTCTTCCGCTCTCGATGATCCGACGTGCGTCGCGCACGGAGTCGTGGTAGCGATGGTTGAAGCCGTACATCAGCTTCTGACCGGGGCGTTTCCGTTCGTGTTCGCGCACCCGGACGATGTCGGCGAGGTCGCGCCCGGGCGGCTTCTCGCAGAACACGTGCAGGCCACGCTCCAGGCCTGCGATCGTCACGTCGGCTGCGAGGTAGTTCGGCATGCAGACGAAGAGGACGTCGAGGGGCTCGTCCAGCAGCTGCGTGTAGTCGCTCCAGCACGCCACCCCATCCTCCGAGACCGTCGGCTCGCGGAACTTCTGGTCGCAGACGGCCGCGACTCGCAGCCCGGGGTGCTGGTCGGCCACGCGGTGGCGGATCGTGCCGACGGTCCCGTAGCCGGCGATCCCGACGTTCAGCGGATCAGGCACGAGGTTCCAATCACGAGACGAGCTCCTCGTACGTGAGACGCGCACGCTCCAAACCGCCGCGCAAGATAGCGGAGTCGGCGCTGTAGGAGAGGAACCGGAAGCCCGCGTCCACCAAGACCTTCAGGTAGTCGAGGTCGCGGGCGACCGAGCCCGCGACTGCACCATGTGCCTCGATGCGGGCCACGCACTCACGCACCACGCTCAACACCTTGGGGTGCTCCAACTCGCCGGGCACGCCGACCGCAGCCGACAGGTCGTAGATCCCGAGATAGACCATGTCGAGACCCGGCGTCGCCGCGATCGCTTCGATCTCGTCGAGCGCGCCGGGGCCCTCTACCAGGGCGCCCAGGAACAACTCGTCGTTCGCGCGCCCGAGCTTGGCGCCAAGATCGGCGTCCGAGTACCCGTGGTGCCGCGTGAACGGGGACAAGCCGCGCGAGCCTTCCGGGGGATACTTCGCCGCCTGGACCACGCGTGCCGCCTCGGCGGCATCGCCGACATGGGAGATCATCAAGCACTGGGTTCCGATCTCGAGTGCCCTGAGTATCGTCGGCTCGCTCGACTCGCCCAGACGGATGATCGGTGTGGTCCCCCCCGCTTCGGCAGCGTAGATCTCCGCCTCGGCGGTCTCGAACGACGTGGGGCCGTGCTCGAGGTCGATGATCACGAAGTCGATCCCCGACTCGCCGGCCACGTTCACGACCGCCGGCGAGGAGAGCATCGACCAGGTCCCGAAGACCCGGCCACCTGACGCGAGTTGCGCCTTGATCGTGTTCGTGCGGCTCACTGTGCCTCGGCCTGTCTCGCGACCTCGGAGGACGCGTAGCTGGGGTAGAAGGGATCTTCACGCATCGCCGCCTCGGCCTCCAGGCGGTCCGGATCGGTGTCGACCGAGATGCTCCGATAGGGCGACCGGATCGCACGCACGGTCACGTGCTGCTCGACCGCGCGCAGCAACTCGACCGATTCGGCGATCTCGAGCGGCCCCATGGGCATCTCCTGGAAGTCGAGCAGGAAGCGTTTGCGAAACGGCATGATCGCCACCTGCTTGAGCCGCATGGTGACTCGCTCGCGAGTGTTCGACGGAATCGGGCTGCGCGACATGAACAGGATGTCGTCGTTGGTGTCGACCACCACCTTGACCTCGTTGGGATCGAGCCATTCTGCCTCGCTCGCGTCTGCGACGAGTGTGCCGAGCTGAAGCTCTGGATCGTCGAGCAGCGCGCGCGCGGCCAGGTCGATCATCCCCGGATGAACCAGCGGCTCGTCCCCCTGGACGACGACCACGATGTCGTCGTCGTCGAGCGACTGCTGCCTGCACGCCTCGGCGACCCGCAATCCGGGTCTGGGGATCTCCTTGGGCGTCATGTAATAGCGCCCCCCGAAAGACTCGACGGCCTCCGCGATCTCCTGGTCACAGGTCGCCACGAACAGGTCGTCCACGTGCTCGGCGAGCGCGCAGCGCCGATAGACGTGCTCGAGCATCGGCATGCCGAGGATCGGGACGAGCGGCTTGCCCGGAAAGCGGGACGATCCCATTCGCGCCGGGATGCCGACCACGACACTCACAGCTCGGCCGTCTCCTGCACCCAGTTGGCCATCTCCACGATTCCTTCCCGGAGCTCGACACGCGGAGCCCAGCCGAGGTCGCGGCGCAGGGCGGTGGAGTCGCCGTAGATGCCGAACTGGTCGCGGGGCGTCGGGTCGCCGTAGGTGATCGGGTACTCATCCGGGTCGTGTCCGAAGGCCTGGACGATCTCGCGCAGCAACTCCCACACGTGGGTCGGCTTGCCGCTCGAGACGTTGTAGACGTTGCCTGCCGCGCGCTCGTCGAGACCGCGAACGAAGGCGTCGACGACGTCGTCGACGAAGATGAAATCGCGAAAACGATCCTTCGAGCCTCGCACGAGGATGGGCTCGCCGCGCGCCACGTAGCTCATGAAGATGCTGACCATGCCCTGCTTCATGTTCTGCATGTCCTGACGCGGACCGTAGACGTTGAAGAGACGCAGGCTTGTCGTCTTGACGCCGAACGGCTCGTAGACGTTGCAGAGGTGCTCCGAGGCGATCTTTCCCACCGCGTACGGCGAGGGCGGCCGAACGGGCATCTCTTCGGTCACGGGTCGCTCGCGATCGTCTGGATCGCCGTAGACGTTCATCGTACTGGCGAAGACCATACGGGGGACCTCGTGCTTGAGGCACCAGTCGAGCATGACCATCGTTCCGAAGGCATTCGCCTTGAGGTCGTAAAAGGGGCGCTCGAAGGAGAGCTCCTGGCCCACGTGCGAAGCCAGATGGAACACTGCGTCCGCGCCGTCGGCCGGCAGTTGAGCGACGGCCGCCTCCTCGCCGAGGTCGAGCGTCAGCAGCTCGGCGCCCTCCGGAACGTTTCGCTCATGGCCGGAGGAGAGGTTGTCGACGACCGTGACCGACCAGCCTTCCTTTACGAGCCGTGTAGCCAGGTGGGAGCCGACGAAGCCTGCGCCGCCTGTGACGATGGCCTTCATCCGTGCTCTCGTCTGCCCGAGACGCGCCAGCTGTCGAAGCGATGCTCGAGGCTTTCCGTGCGCTCGGTTCCCAGGTCTGCCTTGATCTCGAACTCTGCGTCGTAATAGGCAAAGTACGGATCGCTTCGGACCCGCTCCTTGTAGAGGTCCGGAAGGTGCTCGACCTGCGCCCAGCGCTCGTACAGGAGACGCTCGGTCTGCTTGTAGAAGGCCTCGGTCGCGTTCCCCTCCACGGCCGGCACGGGTGCGAGCCCCAGCTTCCGCCGGAGCGTGTTGACGTAGCCCAGGTTCGTATGCAGAAAGTCCTGGTTGGCGTCGTCGAGTGCCACGACCGCCCCATCGCGGAGCAACGGCATCACCGCCTCCAGCTCACCCCGAACCGTCGTCCAGACGTGCTCGCTGTCGTGGAAGAAGAGATCGACGTGATCGACGAGGTCTCCGAGAACCGTCAGCCCGAGATGAGGAGAGAGGCTGTCGTATGCGACGAGCTTCCAGTGGTCGTCGACGTGCTTGTGGAAGTAGTTGCCCATCGTCTCGGTGCAGACCCGGCGGATCGCGGACCCCTTCGCGCCGTTCATGTCCCATGAGTAGGCGATGCCGTCGTACTTCAGCGCGTAGAACGCGAGGGCAAGGCTGCTCGCTCCTGTGCCGGTCTCGACTGCGACGAGCTCGCGCTCGGGCGTTGCAGCAGCTCCTTGCTCGTCGAGCAGCCGGGCGAGCGCGATGAACTCGGAGTCCGGAATCGAGTTGATCCAACGCGGCATCATCCGCTTGATCGAGACGAGGAACTTCGTCTCGTCGGCCGCGATCTCGTCGGCCGAGCCGAAGTAGAAGTCATACACGCGACTGCCCTTTCACGAAGAATTGGTTGGTCAGCTCGCCCAGGCCATCGACCTGCGCGGTGTATACGTCGCCGTGCTCGACAAAGCGCATCCCGACCGTGTCCGGAGCGTTACCGGTCAGGACGACATCCCAGGGCTCGAGCGTCATCCAACCCGACAACCACTCGAGTATCCGCGGCCATTGCCAGACCTGCTCGCTCGAACGTCCTCTGCGGATCACCTCCCCGTTCTGCACGGCTTCGATCAGAGAGTCGCCGGCGTCGTAGTCGGTGTCGATCCACGGACCGAGTGGACAGAACGTGTCGGCGCACTTCGAGCGCGCGAGGTGGTGGTCGCGGCCGTCAATGTTCTCCACGGTGACGTCGTTACCGATCGTGAAGCCGAGAACGCCGGCCTCGACTTCCGTGGCCGTCGCGTCGCGTAGACGGTCCTTGATCACGACCGCAAGCTCCGCCTCTCCCCACCACGGCAGCCCGGAGAAAGGATTGATCACCGGATCGCCGGGACCGCAGACGCTGCTCGCCGGCTTGATGAACACCATCGGCTCGGCCATGGAGGCCGAATATCCTTCGATGCCCGGGAAGTTGATCGCCATCGCCACGACCTTTCCCGGCTGACAGGGCGCCAGCAACCTGACCGAGCTCAGAGGCGCCACGTGCTCACCGGGCCGGGGATCCGGCAAAGGATCGCCCTCCAGCCGATGCACCTCTCCGTCGATCAGGCAGCCGAACGAGGGCGCGGAATCGTCTATTTGAAACCGCAAAAGGCGCACCGGAGGACTTTAGCTACCCGAGTCCTCGACCCAGTCGTGCGTCGCGATGACGTCGGACACGCCCTGCGCGGCCCGCTCTGCGGAGCGCCCATCGTTCAGATGTGTGCCGTAGGCGCACAAGAACGTCTCGTCGGCATCGACGAGCTCCTCGAAGGAGCTCGTGGACAGAAACGCCTCCAGGTCGCCGATGAACGCGTCAGGTGTCTCGCTGACGACGGCGCGCCGGCGCAGGAGCTCGCATGCTTCAGGACGCAGACGCACGAACCGCGCGTCTGCGTACGTCAGCACGGGCTTCGGCGTCAGGAGCGCCTCCAGCAAGGCGGTCGAGGGAATGTCGATGGCATAGGCGTCGCACGCCTCGAACAGGTCCGAGACCGGAATGTCGCGGACGACCGTGACGTTCGCAACGCCCTTGTCGATCAGCCTGGCGACGGGGTCGAGCGGATGCTCCGGGAACGGCTTGTAGAGAAAGTGGACGTCGGGGAATCGCTTGAACGTCTCGACCACCTGCGCCAGGAGCCGGAAGTACGGCACCCCGAGGTACGCCCCGCGGCACATGTACCAGCCTCGGTGCTGATAGCTGCCGGCCAGGTAGAGGACGAGCGGACGACCTTGGGGGACAGCGATCCGACGCCTGAGGTCGGAGTGTCGACCCGACACCGAGCGCAGCGCATCCAGGCGGGCGGAGCCGGTTGCCACGACCTTCGCGCGCGGCTCGACCGCGCGGGCGGCGCGCTCGCGCAGGTACGCCGCGGTGCCCTCGCCGTAGACGAAGCGGTAGTCGGCCAGCCGGAGGTCGGTGAGGTCGTACGTGGTGTACTCGCAGTTGCCCTCGAAGCCGCCGTGCTGGACCGTGATCGTGGGCACGCCCAGCGATCGCGCGCCCTGCAGCGCTCCGTGGTCCTCCGGGCTCCACGGTGAATAGAGGAGCACCGCCTGCGGGCGGCTGCGCTCGAACCGTTCGCGCGCCCGGGTGAGCGCCTCCCACATCGCGGGCACTACCTCCATCCACCAGTGCTCGAGCCTCGCCTCGGCAAGCGGAAGAAGGTCGACCCCCTCCCAGCGGAACGGCTCCGCGAAGAACGCCTCCGCGCGAAGGCGCGGCCATAGCTCTGCCAGCGCGCTGCGGAGCTCTCCGCGGCGGCGCCCGCCCGTCCTCAGGAAGAGGCTCAAGGGCTCCACCAGCGGCCGGATGCGGTAGCCGGCGCCGGCGAGCCGCTCCGCGACGTGGTCGACGTCGTATCCCGGCCCGCAGACGACCTCCGGTCGCCGGTCCGACCCAGGACGCCACGGGATGAGACCGGCGAGACCGGCATGCTTGACGGCCCGCAACTGCGCGGCCACCTGCGGGGAGAGGTACTGCTCGAGCGCCGGCCCCAAGCCTCGCGCGCGAGGCTCTTTGCCGGGCACATCCCGCGACTGGGGCGCCAACTCGGCCCCGTACACCTCCGCGAGGAAGGGCAGGGTCGCCGTGCGGACCGATCGCGGGAAGAACAGCGTCTCGGGCACCGGCCCTCCAAGAGCGTCCTCGAAGTAGACCAGGCGCGCCGGGCCCGCGGCGTGGAGGAGATGCGAGAGCTCGAACGCGGCCCGGTAGAGCGTGTCGATCAGGACTTTCAGGAAGAACACGTAGTGCCCCGCAGGACGCAGGCCCAACGCGCGTAGCTCAGGCAGCGACTCCCAGGCGAAGGCGTCCACCTTGTCCGCCCACTCCCCCTGGAGCGCCAGCATCGGCTCGTCGGCGTCGAGAAAGGCGGTGACATCGAAGAAGTCCTCGAGCGCCAGGTAGTCGAGGCCACGCAGCTCGCACTCGCACGCCGCCTGGGGCGTCAACGCAATCAGCGCGTCGGGCTCGAGCTCCGGGGTCGCGGCGATCCGCGCGACCTCCGCCTCGGCTTGGCAGAGCGCCAGCGTCGGTTGAGGGGGCAGCGCCGGAGCGTGGAAGTCGTTGTACGGGCGCTCGAGCCGGCCGCGCGGGAGGGAGGCCGGCCGCTCCTCAGACCGGATTACCAGCAGGTCCGCCCGCCGTCGACGACCAGGTTGGCGCCGGTCATGTACGAGGAGGCGTCGGAGACGAGAAAGACGACGGCGGCCTTGTACTCGTCGGGCTCCGCCATCCGGCCGAGCGGAATGAGGCTCGTCAGCCGGCTCACGAACTCGGGATCCTCGCTGCCCGTCGCCACCCCACCCGGCGAGATCGAGTTGACGCGTACGCCGCGGTCGGCCCAATACGTCGCCAGATAGCGGGTCAGGCCGAGCAGCCCCGCCTTGACGACCGAGTAGCTGACCGGCTTGACGGGCTGCTCGGCGTCGCTGCGCCCGCTCTTCCGGTAGATGCGCTGGTCGGGGCCGATCAGCGCCAGGTCGGACGCCACGTTGAGGATGACGCCGGCCCCGCGCCGGGCGAGCTCGGCACCGACCACCCGGCTGCAGACGAACGCACCGGTGAGCCCGACCGCGAGGTCACCCTCCCACACGTCGAGCGGAAATTGCTCGAGGCGTGACCACTCCGTCCCCGACGACTGCGCGTCGGCCTTCGGGTTGTTCGCGGCGTTGTTGACGAGGATGTCGACCCGGCCGAACGACTCGAGCGTCCGCTCGAGCGCCGCCGCGACGGCCTCCGGCCGGGTGACGTCTACCCCCAGGCCGAGCGAACGGCCGCCGTATGCACCCGCCAGCTCCTCGGCACGCGCCTCGGCGGCGCCGGCGTCGAGGTCGAAGAGCACCGGGATCCCGCCCAGCTCGGCGATCGCCTCGGCGTGGCGGACGCCGAGCATCCCGGCGCCGCCGGTCACGACCGCTACCCGGCCGGTCAGGTCGAATGCGTCGCGGACGTGGGTCGAGCGATTCAGTTGACGCCTGTGCGTTCGGGCACGAACGAGCGGACCGCTTCGACGACCAGCTCGAGCTCCTCGTCGGTCTGGTCGGAGAGCAGCGGCAGGCTGCAGATCCTGTCGGCGACGCCCTCGGTGACCTCGAGCTTCCCGGCCGCGGCGTCGCGGAAGCGCGAGAGACGGTGGCTCGGGATGTAGTGCACCCCGGTCCCGACGCCGCGCTCCTTCATCCCGCTCATGAAGCGATCGCGCTCGTCGACCAGCACGAGCGCGAGGAAGGGGAAGCAGCGCTCGACGGGCATCTCCCGCATCTCGAGATACGGCAGGTCGCGGAAGGTCTCTTGATAGCGCGCGAGCACCGACTGCTTCCGCGCACGATGCTCGTCGAACCGCTCGAGCTGCGCGAGGCCGATCGCGGCGCAGAAGTTCGGCATGTGGTAGCGGAACCCGGTCTCGACCACGTCGTACATCCACGGCCGCCTGGTCTCGAGCCGGCCCCAGGCCGTGCTGTCGATGCCGAGCACCGCCATCCGCGACGCGCGGGCGCGGTCCTCCGCGTCGGCGAAGACGATGCCCCCGCCCTCACCCGTCGTGACGTTCTTGATCGGGTCGAAGCTGAAACAGGTCACGTCGCCCCTGCCGCCCACCGGCGTCCCGTCGGGGTACACGCTCCCGAAGGCGTGCGCGGCGTCCTCGACAACCCGGATGCCGCGCTCGCCGGCCCAGGCGAGGATCTCGTCCAGGCCGACTGGCAGCCCGCGGTAGTGCACCGGGATCACGGCGCGCGTGCGCGGCGTCACCGCGCGCTCGAGGCAGTCGACGTCGACGTTGAGGGTCGCGGCGTCGACGTCGCAGAGCACGGGGCGCGCACCCGTTGCGGCAACCGCCTGCGCCGTCGCGACGAAGGTCAGCGAGGGGAGCACCACCTCGTCGCCCGGGCCGATGCCGAGCGCCGCTAGCGCCAGGTGCATGGCCGTCGTGCCCGTGTTGACGGCCAGGAACGGACGGCCGCCAACGCGCTCGCTGATGGCCTGCTCGAACTCGGCGGTGACGGCACCCTGCCCGAGCCAGCGCGAGTCGAAGACCTCGGCGACCCGCGAGAGCTCGCCGCCGGTGAGGGCCGGTCTGGCGGTCGGGATCACGCGCCTACCCTAACGAGATTCGATACGCGGCCTTCCTGTAGACGCTCCGCGCGCCAAGGCCCGCAATCGAGAGGAGTGCCGATGGGTCTGCGAGCAGCAGCCCGAGGGCGTCGAGCGCGCTGCGGCGTGCCAGTCGGCGGTCGCCGGCGCGCACCGCGACGACGGCGCGCTCGGCCGTCAGCCGCAGCCGACGTGCGCGCCAGGCGCGGACGGTCGCGCGCTCCCGCGCGAGGTCAGCCGGCAGTGTCTCGGTCGTCGCGAGCGCCTCGCCGATCTGAAGCGCGGCGGCGGCCGGGTCCCGCGAGGTCTGTCCCTTGTGTCGCCGCAGGTACGTCAAGACGCGTGGGACGATCGCAACCACTCCCACCTTCTCCATCGCCAACCAGAGGGCGAGGTCCTGGGCGTAGGCGAAGTCGGTCGGATAGCCGCCGAGCGAGCGGGCGACGTCGGAGCGGTAGACGACCGCCGAGTGGACGAGGGGGCACGGGCGTACGTACAGATCTCGCCGAACGCGATCGGGAGCCGTCGCCGGCCGCCACCGCCCGATCGGCTCGCCGCGCTCGCCGATGAAGTCCGCCCACGACCCCAGGAGGACCGTGTCCGGGTGTGCGTCGAGGTAGGCGAGCTGGCA
>ORJL010423781.1_pt1 | contig 14814 bp, 13 predicted proteins | sample 1779941 | NCBI WGS metagenome assembly ORJL01 (sample SAMEA104232317, study PRJEB22302) | groundwater metagenome | biome: forest; feature: aquifer; material: groundwater | place: USA | collected 2011-08-07 | depth 5.8 m
GAGTTATAACTTATTTCATACCTGATCTGGTCATAAGACGCCGTCCTTTTAATATTTAATACCAATGCATTACCGTCACGCCGGGGGTAGAGGATAGCGTAGGGGCCTTCCGGGTCAAAAATTAAATCCTCTTCAACAATATTCTGGTTACTGCCTGCCACAAATTTCTGGTAAGCAAAAAACCCTCCGATAAGAAGAAATGTAATGACCGCAAATATGATTAAATTTGTTCTATTTTTGAGTAGTTCCTTCACTTCGCTGCCTTTTCTAATATAAATTTATCACGTTTCTCGGGAACTTGCATAGAGTACTTCCCGGTAAAACAGCTTACACAAAGCCTGTTTCGTAGTTCCGGCCCAATAGCTTCCATACCTGACTCCAGGCTTAAGTAACCTAAATATGTCGCGTGTATAGACTCGCGGATCATATCAATGGTCTTGTGCGCTGCTATTAACTCCTCGATATCCGCAGTATCCACTCCTGTAAAGCATACTCCTGTAATAGCCGGAGCACTTATCAGGGCACTAACCGCTTCTGCTCCTGCTTCCCAAAACAGGTTGATCGTTCTTGCTGTAGTAGTTCCCCTGACAATACTATCATCAATAACAATTACCCTTTTCCCTGCTACTTCTTCCGGTAAAACACCATATTTCCCCTTTGCCTTCTCCTCCCTCATCCTCTGGGAAGGCTCAATAAATGTTCTTCCCAACCATCGGTTTCTTACCAAAGCCCCGTTAAGCGGAATCCCCGAGGCCTCAGCGTACCCCTCGGCAATCGGCCAGGCTGTTTCCGGAACAGGTACCACTAAATCAGCATCCACGGGGTGTTCTTTAAATAATAACCGTCCCATCTGACGCCGGGCATCCCGCACTCTTTTTCCAAGGTGGATACTTAAAGGGTCACTGAAATAATAAAACTCAAAGCTGCATAAAGATTCCTGTTCCTTCCCTAAACTATCACGGCTTATCCCCTCCCGATCCACAACAATAATTTCTCCATTTTCTACCTCTTTTAGAAACTTTCCTCCTACCCTATCCAGGGCATTTGTTTCTGAAGCAAACATATGGCCACTGCCATTAACCTTACCTAAAGACAAAGGCCAAAAACCCCGCGGGTCTCTTACTCCAATTAAAGAATCTTTTGTAGCAATAATAAAACTGTAGGCACCCTCAAAACGGGGGGCAGCAGCCTTGATCTTTTCTACAAAAGTGCGTCCCGGAGAGCGGGCAATCATCCTGGCAATTACTTCACTGTCAGATGTTGACTCAAAACTTTCTCCTTGCCCCTCTAAATTCTCTTTTAAACAATGGGCGTTAAAGATATTTCCGTTATGTACAAAAGCAAAAGGGCCTAAGTCAGAATCTAAAAGAAATGGCTGGCCGTTACTAACAGAAGATCCTCCAGTTGTGCCGTATCTGTTGTGTCCAACACCGATATCCCCTTTTAGTGGTTCAATATTCTCTTCATTAAAAACACTGTAAACAAGTCCCGGACCTTTATGCAAAAGCGGCGTCCCCTGCTCGTTAAAAACACACATCCCGCTGTTTTGCTGGCCGCGGTTTTGTAAGGCAATCAGGGCGTAGTAGAGATCAGAGCTGACAGAAGATTTAGGGGAATAAACACCAACTATACCGCACTCATGCTGTGGAGATTCTATGCCCATATTATAAATTTCTTTGTGAAAACTATCCGATTCGCGAGGAAATTACTCTGGTGAGTTCATCAATCTTTACTCTTTCCTGTTTAGAGGTATCCCTATCCCTGATAGTTACCGTATCATCTTCCAAGGTTTGAAAGTCAACTGTAATACAGAAAGGTGTTCCGATCTCGTCCTGGGAAGCGTATCTTCCCCCGATATTCCCTCGCTCATCCCAGGCTACCATGAATTCTTTTTGCAGGTCAATATGTACTTTACGTGCTTTCTCTATCAACTCAGGTTTATTGGCAAGTAAAGGAAAAACTGCGGCCTTGTATGGGGCAAGCTTGGGGTGAAGTTTTAAGATAACCCCTTTCTCGCCCTCAGAGTAGGCATCCAGGAGGAAAAATAAAAGCGACCGGTCTACTCCTGCGGATGTCTCAATATCCCAAGGGATATACTCTTCTCCGGTCTCTAAATCCCTGTAGTGCATGTCCTGGCCGCTAAACTGCTGGTGCCTGGACAAATCCCAATCCCCCCGATGGTGGATACCCATAAACTCTGCCCAGCCCCAGGGAGCGTTATATTCAATATCCGTAGCCATCCGGGCGTAATGGGCCCGCTTTTCCGGCTCGTGCGGAGCAAACCTTAAATTCTCTTTTTTTATACCTAAATTCACGTACCAATCCATCCTGTCTTTTTTCCAGTATTCAAACCACTTTTCCCCCTGACTTTCATCAGCCTTAATATAAAACTGGACTTCCATCTGTTCAAACTCGCGCGAGCGGAAAGTAAAATTACCTGGTGTGATTTCATTACGGAAAGCTTTACCGATCTGGGCAATACCAAAAGGAATCTTTATTCTGGTAGAGCTTAAGACGTTTTTAAAGTTTACATGGACGCCATTGGTGATTTCACCGCGAAGATAGAGCTCCTGCTGCTGCCCTTCAATAACTCCTAAATAAGCCTTAACTAAAAGGTTAAAAGTCTTAGGTTCTGTCCAGTCACCTTTACCCTCATGGGTATCCTCATGCTTTTTAATCTCATCTTCCTGGTCAGCCCTGACTCTAACATGGCAAATTCGGCATTCAATAAGTGGATCTGTAAAAGCCTCCACATGCCCTGAGGCTTCCCAAGCCTTGGGGTTCATCATGATGGCTGCATCCACTCCTACCACATCATCCCTAAGTTGGACCATGTCTTTCCACCAAATGTCTTTGATGTTTTTTTTAAGAAGTGACCCTAACGGGCCGTAGTCCCAGGTACCGGCTAAGCCGCCGTAAATTTCCGACCCGGGATAAATATATCCCCGCCTTTTACACAGGGCCACCAATTTTTCTAAAAGATTGTTATTTGTTTCCATTAAAAATTATTTCCTAAGCTTTTTTAGAACCTCCATACTTCTTAACTTCCCCTCCAAAACCTTCTCTATATAATATCTTAATATTCTTTCTACTTCCAGAGCTTCTTCAGGTTTTAGCTCTATCCCTGCAATTTCATCCCAGCTTTGCTGCTGAAGTTTCTTTAAAATTTCCTCCGTCTGTCTGATCTCCCCTACTTCTTTTAAACTCCAAAATCCTAAAACTGTTAAAATTTTAACTTCAAACGCCCTGATAAAAATCTGTCGGGGGTTTTTCTCAAGAAGATGAAGCGCTGTTGCCAGTAAATTATATGCCGCCGGATTAGACTGTTCCTCAGGTAAAAGCCTTTCGGTGACTTCTGCCAAATGTGAACCGTAGGATGAAAGGACCAAATCACTTTTAATTTTAGGAAAGGTTTCCAGGGACTGGGCTTCAGTTAAAATCGCCATCCCCTTACCCTGAAACATCTGCAGTTTAACTTTATTTAAAAGCTCTACATTTCCGCCTCTCCTGGAAGTAATTCTCCTTACCCCCTTAGCTACTAATTTTATTTTTCCCTTATAGGGGGTAATAACCGTAAGTAGCCTGTCTGCTTCCCCAAAATCAGACCTTTTTACAATAATCCCTTCTGTAGTAGATACAGCCATCGCACGCAGATTATACTATTAAATTTATTCCGCTCGCTTAAAAAAAATTTAGAAATTTAATTTAAGTTGCTCTGATAAGGTAAAATCATCTTTCTTTTCCGGATTATGCCTCAAAATATCAAATCCTTCTTCGTTGTACCGAGGAATCAGATGCCAGTGGACATGCTCTACCTCATCCATATATACTAAATAAACCTTTTCCACCTTCAATGTCCTTAATAAATCATCTCTAACTTTATCTACAATATTCATCAAATGTTCAAATTCAAAGCGAGAAAGAAGATGCAGATCTTTAATAGACCTTTTCCAGACCACTACACTATGACCTTGAGTCACTGGAAAACTAGCAAGGCATGCATACAATCTGTCATCTTCGTAAAAAATTGCTTCTTTAGGAGGTGCCGGCAACTTATCCATGCTAGAAAGATAGGTCCAATTGCTTATCGGAAGTCAAATCGAATTCTGCCTTGGTTGAACCGTTAACCTTCACTATATAATGGTGGTCCTTTGCTCCCGGCTGCTTTTGTATCAGAAGCGGCAAACTCTTCCCCTGAAGCTTTATAGGTGAGGTATATTCTAAGGATAATGTCCGGGAATTTTGCGGCCTGACCTGGATAAAAGCATCAAAGTAAGTTTTATTTAACTTCTCATCCTCTAAAGTATTTACCGGATCATCCGACCCTTTAGAATTTATAAGTTTACTTCCCTTGGGAACATACACCCTGACATAATCCCGAAGTATACCGTTTAGCCAGGTGTTAAAAGGCTGTGGATTTTTATACTCAATAGTTAGTTTCGTCTTTAGCTCATCCGTGCCAACATTAATCTCGTAAGTTACTTTCTCCTGCACATAAAGGTTAGATTTCCCTCCCGCGAAATTAGCATCATTAATATGTAAATACCCCTCGTCTTCTCCTACCCCTTTTACTTCCCCAACCCAGTTAAGCTCTCTTAAAGCTCCCTGTGTTTTCTGGTCATGCATGAAAAACATAATATGTTTATCATTAGAAAGCCTGACTCCTGATACTATAAAATCCGGAACTTTATCCGCTCCGGACCCCAAAGCCTTTGCCAAAACCTGGGTCATCAAAGTCCCTAAAATTGCCTTTCTGTCCTGCTCTCCTTTGGCCGCAACCTCGGCATAATGTTCAAGCTCATAAATTACATTCGGGCAGTTGCACCTTGGATCATTTTCCGATGTTTAAGTTGTTCCGAAAACATCCACCGGGCCAGTAACATTAATCAGCTCTTCCACAACCTGGGTATCAATGGTAATAATCCCGTCAAAAGGAAGACCTTCTCCTATCAGCTGATAGATTCTTTCAAACTCCGAGGCCGCCGTCGGTAAATCAGGAGAGATATTAGAATCCCGAAGCGACCATGCAGACCGTGGTTTTCCGGACACTTCAGGGAGATATTTTACAATAGGAGCAGGCGGGGTCAGGGGACAAACCTTGGATTCACAAGTCGCCAGAAGTTTTTCATCAAGTCTGTAAATATCATCAGAGACAGTAGTAGAAATATGCCCTTTATCCAGCCTTAAAAAAGTATAGGCGGTAATAAACCCACCGGTCGGCCGAATCTCTTTGTCGTTCTGGAATAAAATCAGGTAATTTTTAGGCGCCGACTGCCCTAAAGCTTCCGGGGCAATTTCCAAAGCATCCCGGTGATTTTCTACCGCTACAGCTGCCCCCATAATAAAATCCTTAAGTTGTGATACCCGGTCCCGGACTCTGGTACTACCAACATTTTCCGGATACTTTCCCGGGTCTATCCCTTTAACCTCGTCTCCTGCCTTTTTTAAATTAGGGATTACTTTGTCCATATTCGGTAAAGCCTTATCCAAAATCTTAACTACCTGTGCCAGCTGGTCCTGCCCGGCAACAGGCTGGCCGGTAAGCCCAAGTTCCTGTTTGTGAGGCTCAAGCGAGGCTATAACGATCTCTGCCGCTTTCATCTCTTCAACCCCGGCTGAAGCAAAGCTTTTTGCATCCCCGTAGTAACCTCCCAAAAAGGGAATTACCTTAAGCCATATAAAGAAATTTAGAGACATATCCAAAGCCTCTACAGAGGATTTTGTTTCAGCAACACCTTTTTTGATCAACTCCAGGTCATTTTGTTTAAAGCCCTGGGAGATCAGCTTTCCGTTTTTGGATACGTCTTTGGCTGCCGAATATACTCCTCGGGCTGGCAGGTAAAAAACTACACTGAAGATTATTAAAATTATCGCGATCTTTTTAAAATTAATTTTCCGTCGGGAAACTTTCCGGGTTGACCCTCTTGTTCTGTCAAAACTATTAAGCCTTCTGTTTAAATTTGTTAAGGGCATAAAATTTTCTAGACTGCACCACGGCGTGCTAAAACAGCCGGGAAAGTCTTTAAAATAAGCCAAAAGTCATAAAAAATTGATCTTCTTTGCACATAGTCTGCATCCATCTCTACCCGCTTATCAAAATTAATATCCGAGCGGCCCGACGTTTGCCAGATTCCGGTCAGCCCGGGTTTAGCCCGCAAAATTATTTTAACAAATTTTTCCGTGTGCGGATATTTTTCCTGCTGCTCCTCCAGTTCATAAGCATGATATGCCCTCGGCCCAACCAAACTCATTTCCCCTTTTAGGATATTAAAAAGCTGCGGCAACTCATCAATTGACGGCTTACGGATAATCTTACCCATTCTTGTCCAGCGCGGGTCATCATTTATTTTATAATTGTTAAGTTTGTACGCTTTTAAAAGCTCCGGATCTTTCTTCAGCATGTCATGTGCCCCTACCACCATTGAACGGAACTTATACATCCTAAATAACTTACCGCCCTTACCTACCCTTTTAGGGATGTCGGCAAAAACCGGTCCCGGAGAATCTATCTTAATCAGAATTGCAACACCAAGCATTAACGGAGAAAAAATAATAATCCCAAATAGGGAACCTACTATATCTACAATTCTTTTTAGTGTGTCGTAAATCATACAGAATTGGCCAAACCCTTAAAGCTTAAAATGAAGTTCTCTCTCGAGAACTTCCTAGCCTGGCTAATACACTTTATCTGATTAAACCCTAATTTGTCTAGTTCGTTTAAGGCCTCAACCAAGCTTTCTACAGATTGGTTATGAAAGAAAATTCCTGTCTCGCCGGGGATAACCGTTTCCAAAGCCCCACCGACACCATAGGCTATCACCGGTTTGCCTAAGGCCTGTGCCTCCAAGGGGGTTAAGCCAAAATCTTCCTCGCCGGCTACGATTAAAGCCTTGCACCCGGCCAAAAGCTTTATTGCTAAATTATCATCCACCCTGCCTAAAAACTCCACTGTTGGCCCTGCAAGCCTCTCTAAGTTTGATCTTTCCGGTCCAACACCCACAACTTTGAGGGGTAATTTTAATTTATTTGCCGCCACAACTGCCAAATCGACCCTTTTATACCTATTTAGCCTTGAAATAACTAAATAAAAACCTCCGTCAAAAGTTTCTACACCGGAAAACCGGGCCAGGTCAATAAAAGGATATATTACTTTAGAATCAGCTTTATACACCTTTTTTATTCTGTCTGCAGCATTCACTGAGCCAGCTGCCCAGACATCAACCCTCTGGGATGATATAAGGTCAAACCGCCTGAGGTAGTTAAAGTATGGTTTAAAAATTCCGGGTGGCCTCTCGCCCGAAAAATTCCATAAAAAACGGGGTGGGGTATGGCAATAACAGATATGGGTCGTCCCGGGCTTTGTTATAACTGACTTTGCAAAACGTGTGGTTTGTGAAATAACCAGATCAAAACCAGAGAAATCAAACTGCTCAAAAGCAATCGGATATAAAGGAAGCATTGTTTTGTAGAAATCTCTCCATCCTGGAATTTTTTGTAAAAAAGAAGTTATGACTTTTTTACCGGCAAATTGTTGCCGTAAGACCGGGTTTGCCTTGTCGTAAACTGAAGTAAAAACGGGAGCTTCAGGAAAAGCTTCGCAAAGCCCTAAAAGAACCCTTTCTGCCCCTCCCCACTGGACTAAATCATCGTGTACTAGTGCAACCCTCATCCTAACTATTATAATACCCATATGGGTACTTATCATATCCCGGTCATGCTAAAAGAAGTTCTTTCCTATCTTGAGGTAAAACCAGACCATTGGTACATCGACTGCAACCTTGGAGGAGGAGGCCATACAAAAGGAATTTTAGAGAAAGGAGGGCAAGTTCTGGCCATCGATCTTGATCCTGATGCCATAAGTGGAGCCGCCAAAAATTTTGGGCTTTCCAAAAACCTAATCCTCATCCAGGATAACTTTTCCCACCTTTCCCAAATACCCCAAATTCCCCAAATATCCCCAATTTCCGGTGTCCTCTTCGACCTTGGTGTTTCTTCCCACCAGCTGGAAACGCCGGAGAGGGGATTCAGTTTTAATACGGATGCTCCCCTGGATATGCGAATGGATCCGACATCTTCTTCCGTGACTGCAGCCGACCTAATTAATGGCCTCTATGAAAAAGAGCTGGCGGATTTATTTTGGAAATTAGGGGAAGAAAACTTCTCACGACCTATCGCCAAAAAAATCGCAGAAGCACGCCTTAGGAAAAAAATAGAGACTACAAATGAACTGGCACAAATTATCCTTTCAGTAAGGCACCGCAGCCCCTCTGACCGGACCCATCCGGCTACCCGTGTTTTTCAGGCGCTTCGTATCGCCGTCAACGACGAGCTAAACAGTTTAAAGGAAGCATTACCTCAGGCTTTAGAAGTCCTTACCCCGGGCGGGAGAATTGCTGTCATTAGCTTTCACTCACTGGAGGATAGAATTGTTAAGGATTTTTTTAACGACTCAGCAGAAAAAGGTTTACTTAAAATAATTACCAAAAAGCCAATAATCCCGACCGAAGAAGAAGTTGAAACTAACCCCCGCAGCCGCTCAGGCAAACTCCGCGTCGCTGAAAAACTTTAAACGTTTTTATAAACTTCCAGGGTTTGTTTAGCCATTTTTTCCCAGCTAAAATCTTTAATCCTATTATGTCCTTTTTTAATCAACTCTTTTCTTAAACTTTCATTTCCTATAACCTGGATAATTTTTTCAACTGTGTCTCCCTCTTTTTTGGGGTCAAAGTAAAGGCAGGCATTACCTCCAACTTCCGGTAAAGATGCTGCATTTGATGTTACCACCGGACATCCGGCTGCCATTGCCTCCAAAAGGGGTATACCAAATCCCTCTTCCAAAGAAGGCATGACAAAGGCTGCCGCATTTTTATAGAGGACTGCCAGTTCTTTTTCAGAAACAAATCCGGTAAAAATAACGCCGTCTGTTTTCGATCCTTTTTTAATCTGCTCCCAAAAGTGATGGCTTGGTCCTGATAAAACAAGTGACAGGTCAGGATATAAATTCTTAACTACACTGAAGGCTTGAATTATGCCCGGGATATTTTTATGGGGGTGGGCATTTCCGACATAAAATAAGTATGGCTTTTTAATCCGGAATTTTTCAGCAAAGCCCTTAAAATCCTGGTCTTTACACTCATTAATAAGCTCTATAAATCCTTCCTCCACCCCCTCGGGGGTTACTGTAACTCGGTGGCTGTTAGCACACCATTCCTTAAGCAGCTGTTTTTTAACAAAATCAGACGGGGTCATGATTTTTTGTGCGTTACAAATTGCAGATGAGAATACGCGTTTATAACCCATCTTTTTTATTTTATAAGTTAAGGGGTCACGCGTTGTTGCCCTTTTCATCTGGAAATGCTGGTGGATTAAATCATGAATTGTTACAACATATTTCCCCTTAAAAAAAATTGGGACATTAAAATGGGGGAAATGGACTAAATCCGGATTTAGGGATTTTATAAGTTTAGGAAGAGAAAACTGCTCTGCAAACCCATACCACCTATAATCAGCCAATACCCCTTTAAAGTTACCTTGATAGTTAATCCCCTCAAACTCTTTTTTTAAATGGAGGATCAGGTAGTCATTTTCTTTGTCTATTTCCTGAAGCTGCCAGACTAGATTTCTGATGTACCTGCCGATTCCTGACTCAGACCAAAGCCTGGCATCTATAACTATCCTCATACACTAAGTTTTCTCCGTGCCAAACCCCACTTTATATTTATTGCCAGATAAACCATCCAGTTAATGAAAAAGGGATATTGCGAGGCCAGATGCTTCCGGTAAAAAATCTTCATCGTTTCATAAAAGGCATCAAATGCCCGGACCTTGGATATTCTGGTTGCAGTAGAGATTTCCTGGCTGTGTTTTTTTAACCCCGAGCTTACCCCCTTAAAATGAATTACCTCAACGCCTGGAACATACATTATTTTAAAACCTGCTTTTTTTACCCTGAAACTTAAATCCAGGTCCTCTGCATAGAGCCAGTAGTCCTCATCAAAAAGCCCTATTTTATCTAATACTGATTTCCTGGTAAAAAAGAAAGACCCGGAGATTGCATCAACCTCATGAGGTTTTGCCATATCACATTTATCCAGATGGTACAGCCTTCCGTTTTTCAGGAAGAAATAGAGAAAAGATGCCCAGGGGGTAGGAAAACCCCTGTGATAGGCCCAGTCAAGCTCTCCATCGCTTTTTATAGCCTTACAGGTAGCAGCCCCAACCTCGGGGTGATCCTTCATGTAACTGACCATAAAAGAAAGGGTATCTTTTTTAACTTCCGTGTCCGGATTTAGGGTTAAAATAAACTCTGTCTTTATTTGCCTTAAGGCCTGGTTGTTCGCTGCCCCAAAACCTATGTTTTCTTCATTTTTAATAAAATGTACCTGGGGAAATTCTTTTATGGCATTAACTAAACTTTCATCTTCGGATGCGTTATCAACTACCCAAACATCCAGGTCCAGGTAGTCTTTGGCAAGAAAAACAGAACGCAAACAGCGGACCAAGAAGTCTCCGGCGTTATAATTTACCAGTACTATAGATAATTCAGTTTTTTCCATCACACACCTCCCGGTAAATGGCATCTAATTTTTCAACAACAGCAGGATATGAATATTTTTCTTCCACCAACTTTCTAGCATTTTTTGCAATAGTTTCATACAGCTTCCTATCTTCCAATACTTTTACAGTCAGCTCTGAAAGCTCAGTCGGGCTTTCCCCAAAAAGCACCGCCTCACTGTTTTTTGCCTCTATTCCCTCTATCCCGACATGGGTAGTTACAACCGGCAATTTTGCCGCCATAGCCCCCAATATTTTAAGCCTTGTGCCTCCCGGCCCATAAAGCGGCGCTACTAATACCCCGCTTTGCCTGTAAGCCCTCTTTACACCCTCGATATCGTCAACCGGGAGATCTAATATTTCTACTTTTTCAGACTTTAAACCGGAAATCTTTCCGGTATTTTGACCGGCTACCAAAAGCCTTGCCTCAGGCAACTTTTTTAAAATATTAGGAAAAACATCAAAGACTAAAACTTTCGCCGCCTCGATATTTTGCATCCAGTTATAATTACCCATCAAAAGAATTTTCTTTGAATAATGAATTGGCACTTCTCCCATTAAATCCTCACCTACCCCGTTTGGAACAACCGAAACTTTGGAGGAGGTAGTGACTTCCCTCATTTTTATACCATCTGATTCTGATACCGCTACAGCTTTTGCAGCTTTCCTCCAAAAATAAGTTTCCCAATATTTTACTTTTAGAACGTCAATCCAAAGCAGCGGTTTTAAAAACCATAATTTAAAATTTTGGACATAATGCTGGTACACTACATATTCTATTGTCTGGTCCACCAATACAACCGGAATTGAAGTTTTAGGAATATGGGGATAAACATAAAAAGTCTCAGCATGGATTATATCAAAACTCTCCTCCGATAAAGTTTTTGCTATATCTTCTTTTTCCTGTTTAGAAAAATTCCTGATAACTACAAAAGGGTATAAACTAAACCCCGTCCGTAAAATATTTTTTATCGTCCAGGGTTTTTGCGGCCTGCTAAACACTTTAACTTTCCGGCAGTATTTTTCAAGTTCAGGGATATATCGCCTTTCACTTTCTTGTTTAATCAAAGAATAGAGTGTAATCTCATGTTTTTTTGAAAGCTGCTTGATTAAGTTGTAGGACCTGATCTGCCCGCCCGACGACGGAGGGTAAGGCAAATAAGGGGTAAGCATTAAAATCTTCATTTGGCCTTTTTAAGCAATAGAGGTTTAATATTATCAATATAATTAAGGTTTTCGCGGGTTAAATCTATTACTACAAGTTTAGGGGTTGCTTCTAAAACGGTGTACCTCTCCATCATCTCTTTGGTTAAATAATCGTAGTTTATAGAAACATAATGCGTTAGGCCGTAATAATTCTTTAAGTCATCGATCGAGCGCTGCTTATTTGGCCAGCCCGGCCTGTTGATTTGATAAAGGAAGGCAGTATCGCCGTCATAGGGGGCTAAGACTACTGCATCCTTAGGTAAAATTTTATCCGCTTTTCTTCCCTGTTCAACTATTGCCCAATTATTTACCTGGTATAAACCTTTAACTTCATTCCAACCAAAATAAAAAGTTAAAAGTAAAAATAAAAGTGCAAAAGGGATGGTAAATATTCTTGGTACAAAGCTTCTTAATCCAGTTAAAAGAAGGACAAACCCCCGGGCTGTAAATATTGCCAGTGCAGGGATAATCAGGGTTTGGTAATAATCATGCCTAACATTGCCTGTCGCAAAAACAATTAAAAACCCCAGGGAGGAAAGGCCCAGAAGATGCAATATCCTATTCTCAGAGACTAACGGCTTAATCAAAAGGCCGATAAAGAAAAGTACTGACCCTGTAACAGTAAGTATCTCCCGGCCAAAGCGGTCACCTATAATCCATTTCCAAAAAGCCGGCCTAAACCTTATCCCATCCCCATTAAAAAGCCACCCTCCGGCCGGTATCCCTTCGGGGAAAAGACTCATCCAGGTTCTCCACAATAAAAACGGCATTAGGGAAACTATCAAAAAATAAACATACCGCATAGGAACCGGCCACCATCTTTCTTCTTTTACACGATATAGATAAACCAAAGGTAAAAAATAAAAAATTGCAGTAGGCTTTATAAGAAAAGCACAGATTGTAAAAAAAGCACTAATTATAAACAACTTTTTGGTATTTTCATTTATCCACCGGGCCACAAAGAAAAACATCCCCAGAGAAAAAAATACCAGTGCAGGCTCCGGCAATATAACCCTGGAGAAAAAGATATTAAAAGGTAAAATGGCAAATACTAAAGCTGACACCAAAGCTGTAAAAGTATCCCAGTATTTCTTAACTATGAAATAAATAAATATTGTAGACCCTAAAGAAAAAAAGACAGAAATTAAACGGGCTAACCTTTCATCAATTCCGCCGTTTAAAAGATAGGAAAAATATATTAAGGAGTTATAGATCGGAAATTCTACAAATCTGTAACGGTTAGGATTTTGTTTCCGGTTATCCGAGACAGCAGACATGTCATCATACCTTGGGACGAAGGGGTTATATCCTTCCTGGTAAAAACTTCTGGCAACAGCTGCAGTATCCGCCTGCCTCCATGAATGCCAGTCGGCTATCGGATTGTCGATTTTATAAAGCCTTACTGCAAAAGCCAGCACAAGAATTAAAACAAGAAAAGTAAGAGGGTTTTTTAAAATTCTGAAAATATTTTTCATAAGTTAGGCTTCCTCGTATCCTTTCATCACAGCCCAGGACACCCCCAAAACCAACCAGAATATCTCAGCTATCTTGGATGCTTCTAAAACGTCAATAAATAGTGCCGTTGCAAAAAATACAAAGATGGATCCTAAAAGGCCAAGGATGAAAAGGTGCTCAAACCCCGTGCCTATCTTCCTGAAAGATCCCATCTCCTTTATTAATATAAGAAAAACCAGCCCTAAAGCAAGAGTTCCCATAAGCCCTACCTCCCCCAATGACCTTAATATGTCGTTATCGGTAGCAAGGGAAATAGATGAGTACCCGGTTCCAAGAAGAGGGTTTTTATAGAAAGCGTTCAAGGCCCGGGGCCATTCTACATTTGTCCTTATTCCAAATGACCTGTAAACACCAAGCTCGGTTGTATTAATCGGTTCCCCGGGTGCCGTATCAAAAGCGATAGCTCCGCTTTCGGTAGCCGAAGGCGTTGACTGTTTAATATTTTTCAAAAACTGTGCCCTGGAACTTTCCGGAATTTGTTTAATGGGTGTATATACCGTAACCGTTCCGGGAGGAGGAGTATACTTTGCCCCACCACCCCCCATTAAATTAACGGTAACCGTTGCCACTAACCTGTGTCTAAGGTCGGGAACAACTGCCAAAACTCCCAGGCAAACAACCATTAAACCTAAAACAAGCCACCTTTTTTTATTAAGCCAAAATACAACTGCAAGCCCTATAAATGTGGCAACAAAAGAAACCCTTGCTGCCGTAAGCCCAAGCAAAACAAAACTCCCGGCTCCCATCGCCAAAAACAGCATCTTTCGGGCTAATCCTTTGTAGTAGAAAAATAGGGCAGCTATAACCATTAAAGCCATGGAAAGAAAAATGGCCAGGTCGTAATGGCCGGCAAAGGTCGAACTAACCCTGGCCCCTTTGGTAAGAAAAAGGATTAGTCCTTTAGAAAATTCCTTATTAGTTGTTGAGACTACCGGGAAATCAAACCAGATCTGCCCGAACCCGTAAAGCACAACCAAAACTACGGTTACAAGAAATGCCCAAACCAAAATTTTTACCTGTTTAACCGACTGGATAGAAGTTGCCGCCACAATAAAAAGAGACATATATTCCATCCGTCTTACCCAGTGGAGAAATCCTAGATGCGGCTGCACCGAATGGTTGATAAAAATGGCAGATAATAAAGATAACCCTCCGATTGCCCAAAAAAGCAATATTGCCTGGTAAATGGGCTTTTTAATATAAGCCCTGAGATTGCCGACATTAAAGACAAGCCAGGAAACAAATGTGGCACTTAAAATTAGGTCTTCAAGCCTGATGGCAACATAAGTTCCCGGAATATTGGCAAAAGGGAACTTTGGATAAAGCGGTATAAAAACCACCAAAAAAACCAAAACCCAGAATATATTTTTCTTAAATATTAAAGAGAAGTTTTGCATAGGTTTTTGAAACCGAAAATTTTCCGGTTAAAATAAAGGCAACAGCTCTTACTATTATAAATAATTTTATAAAGAAACTTAAAACTAAACTCGGCAGCAATCCTAAATGCTTTTTATAAAGATACTCCAGCCCTTTAAACTC